>Ga0209345_10007083_pt1 | contig 9999 bp, 9 predicted proteins | sample Cruoilmetagenom7_FD_187294 | JGI IMG/M metagenome (GOLD analysis project Ga0209345, IMG submission 187294) | Oil polluted marine microbial communities from Coal Oil Point, Santa Barbara, California, USA - Sample 7 (SPAdes) (version 2) | ecosystem: Environmental > Aquatic > Marine > Oil seeps ... | reverse complement strand
CCACGTGAGGTCTGCGTGCCGCCGCCGCGGCTGGCAGCGAAGCGCCGTGCCAGGTATTGCAGGACAAACCACAGCGCCACAACGCCGACGATCAGCCGGACCATCGGTGCGGTGACCCATGCGGCGGTGGCCCAGCCGATGGTGATCCCGATCAGTGCGCCGGGCAGCATGATGACGAGCGTCCTGTTGTCCTTGTGGCCGCGCCATGTCCACAGGCTGACCATGTCCATGACGATCAGGATTGGCAGCAGGATGGCCGCGGCCTGTACCGGCGGTACGGCCAGTGCCATCAGCGGGACTCCCAGCAGCGCCATGGCGCCGCCGAAGCCGCCTTTGGAGAGGCCTACCATTACCACCGCCGGAATGGCAGCAGCATAGAAGAAGGGGTCAGTCATCATTGCAGTGGTTGATCCTTGTGTCGCGCCGGTCTATCCCGTTTGGAGCAAATTGGCCATATCGGCTTGCAGCACTGGCCCTGACAGGAAATCTCATGACCGACCCGATCGATCGTTGCCGTCTCGTACTCGTAACACCGGATATCGCGGATGCCGCTCAACTGGCCCAGGTGACAGGTGATGCGCTTCGTGGAGGTGACGTGGCTTCCGTCATCATTCCGCAGCATGACCTGGATGAGAAAAGCTTCCAGAAGCGCTGTGAAGCCTTGATACCCGTCATTCAGGCAGCCGGCGCCGCCGCACTTGTGGCCGGTGATTCCAGGGTTGCCGGACGGGTGCGGCCCGACGGGCTGCATATAGAAGCCGGCCCCACCGCCATGGCCGAGGCCGTTGCCAAACACGCTCCGGGGTTGATTGTCGGTGGCGGCAATGCGCGCGAGCGCCATGCGGCGCTGTCGATCGGCGAGGCGCAGCCCGATTACGTGATATTCGGTTCCATCGCAGGCGACATCAAGCCGGAGCCGCACTCGAAGAACATCGCGCTGGCGGAATGGTGGGCCGACATGATCGAGATCCCTTGCGTGGTGATGGGTGGGACAAGCATCGCCTTCGTGGAAGAGATGGCGCAGACCAGAGCGGAATTCATCGCCTTCTCAAAGGCTGTCTTCAGCGATCCTGCCGATGCCGCGCGTGTCGTTGCCGAAATCAATGCTGTTCTTGACCAAAAAGCGCCACGGTTAGGCCGATAATGGCAGAAATGTCCGACCACGACGTTTTGACCTGCCACGGGATGGTTTCCATGCTTTGCCGATCATCCAGAGTGCTCCCGTTTGCATTGATGCTGGCGCTTGCCGCCGGACCTTCGGCTGCTCAGACTGCCGGCAGTGAAACCGAACCGAGTGCCGAGGTGCAGGATACGGAGAAACCCGCTGATGCCACAGCGCGGGCATTCGGTGCGTTTCAGCGCGGTTATTACCTGACTGCAATGGAACTGGCGTTGCCGCGGGCGCAGCTTGGCGACCCTGCGGCGCAGACCTTGCTGGCGGAGCTGTTTGCCGGCGGGCTCGGCGTGGCGCGCAACATGGATGACGCCGCCTTCTGGTACAAACAGGCCGCCGAGAGCGGGGATGCCTCGGCACAGTTCAAATATGGCCTGATGCTGCTAGAGGGCAGATATGTGGAACCTGACCGGGCCAAGGCCGAGGAACTGATGAAGAAGGCGGCCGATGCCGGCAATGCCTTCGCCCAGTTCAACCACGCCCAGATATTGGTTTCCGAAAAACCCGGTGACGCCGGAATTTTCGAGGCATTGCCCTATTTCGAGAAAGCCGCGGAGCAGGGCGTTGCCGATGCGCAATATGCGCTTGCCCAGATCTACCGCAACACCGATGGCATTCCCGACGAGAAACGCGCCCGGGCACGGGAGCTGATGGAAAAGGCTGCGCGTGCCGGCTTTGATACCGCTCAACTGGATTATGCGATCTGGCTGATTGACGGGGTCGGCGGCCCCAAGGACTATGAAAACGGATTTCGCTGGATGCAGGTTGCTGCAACACGCGGCAACGTGGTGGCGCAAAACAGGATGGCGGTGCTGCATATCAATGCGATCGGGACCAGCGGCGATCCGGTCGAGGCGGCGAAATGGTATATCCTGTCGCGGCGGGCAGGCTTTGATGACCGGGCACTTGATGATTTCTACCAGGGCCTGACCGAAGAAGAGCAAAAGCAGGCGATCGAGGCTGCAAACAAGTTCAGCAAGCGCTGATTCCGCTCAATGACGCTGTTGGCCGGAGGCGCAGACTTGAAAAGCTGCGTTATTTGTGGTCTTGAAGCCGCCAAGCGGGCCCGAAAACCGGGCCCGGACAAAGCTTGACGCGGAATGCTCTCATGAAAATCAACGGAAATGAAATTCGCCCCGGCAACGTGCTCGAGCACAATGGCGGCCTGTGGGCAGTGGTGAAAACCAATGCGGTCAAGCCCGGCAAGGGTGGCGCCTTCAACCAGGTCGAGATGAAGAATCTCATCGACGGCACCAAGCTCAATGAACGGTTCCGGGCTTCCGAAACCGTCGAGCGCATCCGGCTCGAGCAGAAGGACTTCCAGTTCCTCTACGAGCAGGGTGAAGCGCTGGTGTTCATGGATCTGGAAAGCTACGAGCAGCTGGAACTGCAGAAGGAATTTGTCGGCGACCGCCGCGCGTTCCTGCAGGACGGCATGATGGTAACCGTCGAGCTCTATGAAGAGCGCCCGATCGGCATTGCCCTGCCGGATCATGTGACCCTGGCAATCGCCGAGGCGGATCCCGTGGTCAAGGGCCAGACGGCCGCTTCGTCCTACAAGCCCGCGATCCTCGAAAATGGCGTGCGCATTCTCGTGCCACCGTTCATTTCCGCCGGCGAACGGGTGATCGTCGACACCAATGAACTGACCTACCTGCGCCGCGCCGACTAAACCGGCCGCGCAGGATCATGCTCCGAAAGGAGCGCTGAGACACCGGCCTGTGGCGCGTTTTACAGCGCGCTGCCGACACCAAGGAATAAGACAGATGGCGCGTTCAGCCCTTCTCAATGTAATGGTCCAGTCGGCGCTCAAGGCCGGACGTTCGCTTGCCCGCGATTTCGGCGAGGTGCAGAACCTGCAGGTCTCGCTCAAGGGTCCGGGCGATTATGTCAGCCAGGCCGACCGCAAGGCGGAAACCATCATCAAGACCGAATTGATGCGGGCGCGGCCGACATACGGCTTCCTCGGCGAGGAAAGCGAAGAGCAGACCGGAACCGATGGCGCACATCGCTGGATTGTCGATCCGCTCGACGGCACCACCAACTTCCTGCACGGCATGCCGCATTTCGCGGTTTCGATCGCGCTTGAACGCAATGGCGAGATCGTCGCCGGCGTCATCTACAATCCGTCCACGGACGAGCTCTACACCGCCGAGCGCGGCGGCGGAGCGTTTCTCAATGACCGCCGCCTTCGGGTTGCAGGACGCAAGGCAATGTCGGATGCGGTGATCGGCACCGGCGTGCCGCATCTCGGACGCGGCCATCACGGCAAGTTCCTGGTCGAGTTGCGTCATGTCATGGGCGAATGCGCAGGCATCCGCCGGATGGGCGCGGCAGCGCTGGATCTGGCTTATGTGGCTGCGGGCCGGCTTGACGGGTTCTGGGAAACGCCGCTTGAGCCATGGGACATGGCTGCCGGTCTGATCCTGATTCGTGAAGCTGGCGGCTTTGTTTCCGACACCAGGGGTGGGACCGACATGTTCGGTACGCGTTCCGTTGCCGCGGGCAATGAATACATCCTCAAGGGCCTTCTCGAGCTTGTCCAGCGCCCTGTGCCGAAGGCTTGATGGCGCCGTCATAGCGTTGTTTTGAAAGCATGCTTTCATTTCCGCCATATTATCGGTTAGTCTTCATCTGATCTGATGATTTGGACAAAGGCCGGGACGGACAACGCATGGCGAAACTGACATTGTCTGGGTGGGGTATCTCCGAAGACGGCAGCGGTGCGGACCCGCACAAACTCTCCAGTCCGCTGGTGTTTTTCTGGAGCATGATGATCTTTCTCATCCTCTCCGGATTTGTGGCAGCCATTCTCTACCGGCAAATCCAGACGGCATTTCTCGCCAATCCGGGCCTTAACGGGCTGATTGTCGGGGTTTTGGCCGTCGGGGTGCTTCTGGTGTTCACCCATGTACTCAGGCTCCGTCCGGAAGTGCGCTGGGTCAATTCGCTGCGCGCAACGGGCGACGCGGAGAAGGTGGGTCGGGACCCGGTGCTGCTGGCGCCGATGCGGGCGCTGATCGGCCGCCGCCAGGAGATGGCGCTGTCCACCTCATCGCTGCGTTCCATTCTTGATTCGATCGGCACCCGGCTCGACGAATCCCGTGACACCTCGCGTTACCTCATCGGCCTTCTCGTGTTCCTCGGGCTGCTCGGCACCTTCTGGGGCCTGCTTGGCACCATCGGTTCGATCAACCAGGTGATCCAGTCGCTTGATCCGGGAAGCGGGGGAACCGAAGACGTGCTGTCGACGCTGAAGAGCGGGCTGTCCGCGCCGCTTGACGGCATGGGAACGGCGTTCTCGTCCTCGCTGTTCGGTCTGGCCGGGTCACTGGTCCTTGGTTTCCTGGACCTGCAGGCCGGCCGGGCGCAGAACCGGTTTTACACCGAGCTTGAAAACTGGCTGTCGACGATGACCGATCTCGATTCTGGCATGGTGATGCCGGCGGAAAGTGCCGGCACGACCGAAGAGATCAGGATGCTGTCCGAGCGGATGCAGAAGATGTCGCAGGAGTCTGGGATGACGCCGCGCACCACGGCGGCGATGGCCAGCCTTGCGGAGGGCATTCAGGGCCTGGTCAAGAACATGCGCAACGAGCAGCAGATGCTCAGGGACTGGATCGAGGCGCAGCAGGTGGAATCGCGACGGCTGCGCGAGACGCTCGACAAGCTTGCCGACAAGATCGGGGAAAAATAGGCGATGGCGCTGGCACGAAACCGGCGGCGCGAGCGGACGGTCGATTACTGGCCGGGATTTGTCGATGCGTTGTCGACATTGCTGCTGGCGATCATGTTTCTGCTCACCGTGTTCGTGCTGGCGCAGTTTTTCCTGTCGCGCGAAATATCGGGCCGTGACCAGGTGCTCAACCGGCTCAACAGCCAGATCAATGAACTGACCCAGCTTCTGGCGCTCGAGCGCTCGGGCAAACAGGATCTTGAGGATACGCTGGCCAATCTGCAGGCCTCGCTGTCCGAATCGGAATCCGACCGGTCGAGATTGCAGGAACTGCTGGCCAGCGGTTCCGGCGCAAGTGCTGCGGCAGAGGCCAGGATCGGCACGCTGACGGAAACGCTTGATGCCGAGAAGAAAGTCTCGCAACGGGCGCTCAATCAGGTCGATTTGCTCAACCAGCAGATTGCGGCACTGAGAACCCAGCTGGGCGCACTCGAAGATGCGCTTGAGGTCTCCGAGAGCAAGGACCGTGAGACCCAGGCGAAAATCGCCGATCTGGGGCGGCGCCTGAATGTCGCGCTGGCGCAGCGGGTGCAGGAACTCAACCGCTACCGGTCCGATTTCTTTGGCCGCTTGCGTGAAATCCTGTCCAGCCGCGAGGATGTGCGGGTGGTGGGCGACCGGTTCGTGTTCCAGTCGGAAGTCCTGTTCCCCTCCGGGGGCAACGAGCTCAACCCTGCGGGCAAGGAGCAGATGGCCAAGCTTGCAGCCGCGATCATCGAGCTTGCCCGCGAGATCCCGGAGGAAATCAACTGGGTGCTGCGGGTGGATGGCCATACCGACAATGTGCCGCTGTCGGGCAATGGCCGCTATGCCGACAACTGGGAGCTTTCCAGTGCCCGGGCAACATCGGTGGTCAAATACCTGATTTCCGAAGGCGTGCCGGCCAACCGCCTGGTGGCTGCCGGCTTTGGCGAGTTCCAGCCGATTGCCGAGGGCGATACCGACGAAGACCGGGCAACCAACCGGCGTATCGAGCTCAAGCTGACCGAACGCTGAGAACGGCTGTTCAGTCCGCCCTGCCGGGGAAGGCTTGCCGGACGGGCAGGATATCCGCGAGCGGCGCATAGTCCGCCGGGGTGAACCGTGCCAGCCCGGTCAGAAACACGGCGTCGCGCACTTCTGCTTCAAGACCGGCGATGGCCTTCTCTACAGCATCGGCAATCGTACCTGCGCGATCTGCAAGCCCGGCGCTGGTGATGAGCGGCAAGGCTGGCGTCTGCGGTGTTGTCGCGAAGACCACCAGCTCCTCTGCCGCGGGCTCATGGCGCCTGGCCAGTTGCCAGGTGACGACGTCGATCGCAGCCCAGTCTGCCTTGCGCTGAGCAACGGCACGAATGGAAGCACGGTGTGCTCCGGTTTCGAGCGGCTGTGGCTGCGATTGGAAGCCGCCAGTCGCCAGCAGGCGGACCGGGGCGGCAAAGCCTGACTGCGAGTGAGCCATGTTGAAGGCAAAGCGCCTATTGGCCAGACCGCTCAAATCCCGGGGGCACTCGTCCTTGCGGGCGACCAGCACGCTGAAATAGTGGCCTGGCTCTGCACCGGTCACCGCATAGGCAGGGGTTCCGACGAGGGCCACCTTGCCCGCAAGCCTGTTGGCGTAAGGGAAGCCGCAGGTTTGCGACAGGATCAGGTCGGGGGCGGTCCAGAGAGGTTCGGGATCGTCGCTGCGATCAAGTGCCCGGGGCGCCGCTATGCCGCTGACGGTCAATTGCCGGCGGATTGCAGCCCACAGGGCATCGGTCGCATCACGGATCTCGGGCCAGTCATACATGGGCAGGGAGACGGCGCCGGTCATCGGCGCCGTTCCCGGTGGTGTCCGGCGATCACGTGGTGTCTCCACGCCGTTTCCGATTGCCTTCGATCGGCCAAGCCACCGGCTCCTTTGGCCGGAAGGCGAAGCGGCGGAACACTTCCCAGTAGCTTTCATAGCGATAGCCGCCGTTCATGCGCAGGAACCGGTCCCGGTTTTCCCGAAAGAATTCGGGGATCCGGTACCAGGCAAGCGATGGATAGGCGTGATGCACCGAGTGAAAGTTGTTGTTGAGAAACAGCAGGCTCAACGGGCCCCTGGTCTCGATGATCACCGAGCGCTGGTTGGCCTTTTCAACGGCCTGGTGCTCGATGAAGGAGCGCACCATCAACAGCCCCATGCCGAAATAGGCAGCAAGGAAATAGGCCGTCGGGGGCAGGCTGCCATATTTGGCGACCAGCCAGAACAGCAAGCCTACTGCCAGAAAATGACGCAGCCATATCTTAGGGATGATTGCGTCACCGGCCTTGGCGCGGACGAATTCGCTGCGCATGAAGCCAACGGTGGCGAGCGCCGGTCCAAGGGTTACCCGGCCAACAAGGGTGTTGTTGGCGACGAGCAGGGACCTGAACCAGCCCGGCAGTGACACCCAGACGTCACGGTCGAGATAGTAACTCTCCGGGTCGTCATACGGGTCGGTGATGTTTTCGTTGATGTGATGGGTGAGATGGCAGGATTTGAAGCGCAGGTAGGGTACCAGCACTCCAATTGGCGGTGAGATCAAGAGATCGTTTAACTTCTGGTTCCTGAATGGATGACCGTGCAAAAATTCATGTTGTAGCGAGGAATGCAGCGTGATCGTGGGGATCAGCAACAGGACACGAACGATGTCCGGCAGGTCAGCCCACCCGAACGCCAGCAACAACCACACAGCATAGCAAACACCTGCCAGAAGCAGGGTCCGCCACTCCGCGTCATTCCGCATTGTGGATACACCTTCTGAATGTTCCCGTTATAGCCCGCGGTCAGATGTCCCGTCCCCCGCGTGGCTTCCAGACGAACGCCAGATGATTACCCCGATTTTGCAATTTCCGCAATATTCCCAACAGAGGCATCGGGAATTATTTGCCGGCTGTCGATTCCAGAACGGTGCCGGTTTCCGCCGAAAGCGCCTCTGCCCCGTGTTCGAACTGCAGCCGGGCCAGGCGGGCATAGAGGCCGCCGCGGGCGACCAGTTCGGCGTGGGTGCCCTCTTCGACGATCCTGCCCTTGTCCATCACCAGAATACGGTCGGCGCGCAATACGGTCGCGAGCCTGTGGGCGATGACGATGGTTGTCCGGTTCTGCATCAGCCCTTCGAGAGCCTTCTGCACGAGTGTTTCGTTTTCCGCATCAAGCGCCGACGTGGCCTCGTCCAGCAGCAGGATCGGGGCGTCGCGCAGGATTGCCCGTGCAATAGCCACCCGCTGGCGCTGGCCCCCGGAGAGCGTGATGCCGCGTTCCCCGACCTGGGTGTCGTAGCCCTTGTCCAGAGCCATGATGAAGTCGTGGGCCTGGGCGGCCTTGGCCGCGGCTTCGATGTCCGCCTGGCTGGCGCCGGAGCGTCCAAAGGCAATGTTGTCGCCAACGGTGCCGGCAAAAATCGTCACGTCCTGCGGAACCAGCGCTATGCGCGCACGCACTTCGGCCGGGTCGGCTTCCCTCACATCGACATTGTCGATGAAGACGGATCCGGTGGTGGTGTCGTAGAAACGCAGGATCAGCGAAAACAGCGTCGATTTTCCGGCACCGGACGCCCCGACGACCGCTACCGTTTCGCCCGGGCGGACGTGAAAGCTGGTTCCGGTCAGTGCCGAGGTGTCGGGCCGTGAGGGGTAGGCGAAATGAACGTTGTCGAAACGGATGTCGCCGATTGCCGGGGAGGGCAGGGCCTTGGGGGATTGCGGTGCGCGGATCTCTGGCACCTCATCGAGCAACTCGCTCAGGCGCTCGGCGGCGCCTGCGGCCTGGGACAATTCTCCCCACACTTCTGACAGGGCGCCGAGGCTTCCGGCGGCAAAGACCGAGTAGAGCAGGAACTGGCCCAGCGTGCCGGGTGTGAGTTCGCCCGAAAGCACGGACTGGGCGCCGTACCAGAGCACGGCGACGACCGAGCCGAAGGCCATGGCGATGGCGAAGCCGGTGAGGATGGAGCGGGCCAGGATGGACTGGCGTGCCGCGGAGAAGGCGGCTTCCACGGCCTTGCTGAAGCGGGCCTGCGCACGGGCCTCGGTGTTGAAGGCCTGCACGGTGCGGGTGGCACCGATGGCCTCTCCGGCGAAGGTCATGGCCTCGGCCAGGCTGTCCTGTGCCATGCGCGAGCGCTTGCGGACCTTGCGGCCGAAGCCGACCATGGGAAAGACGATGACCGGGATGGCGATGAGAACCAGGGCCGAGAGCTTGGGCGAGGTGATGAACATCATGCCGCCGGCGCCGATGCACAGGATGGTGTTGCGCAAGGCAAGCGAAGCCGTCGCACCGACCGTGGACTTGATCTGCGTGGTGTCCGCGGTCAGGCGCGAAACGATTTCACCTGACCGGTTGGCGTCATAGAAGGAGGCCGAAAGCCGGGTGACGTGATCGAAGACATCGCGGCGGATATCGGAGACCACGCGCTCGCCCAGCGTGATGACGAAGTAGTAGCGGCAGGCCGAAGCAAGCGCCAGCATGATGGCAATCGCCGCCAGCATGGAAAAATAGGTGTTGATGAAGCCTGCATCCTGGGCCGAGAAACCGTGGTCGATCATGCGGCGGACCGCCATCGGCAGGGTCAGCGTGGTAACGGCGGCCAGCAACAGGAACGCAAGCGCGCCAATCACGAGATGCGGATAACGCCGGACATAGGGGATAAGCCTTGCGAGCGGACGCACCGACAGGCGGGCCGTTTTGGGGGTATCGGTTTGTTCAGCCACGTCTGCTCCTGGAATGCGCACTCAATGTATTGGCAGACCTGCAAAAACGGATGCGGCCCTTGTTATCGCCCATGCCTTCATGTATAGGCTCGCCATCGAATTGGGAAGTCGTTGTTCCTAGGGACACCGGCTTCATTTATGTGTTTGGCCAAAATGCCGCAAGCATCGCTGCGCAGGGGCCTCCCAACGGCAGGACAAAGAAGATGAAGGCGAACATCCATCCCGATTACCACATGATCAAGGTGGTCATGACTGACGGCACCGAATACATGACCCAGTCTACCTGGGGTGCCGAAGGCGATACCATGAACCTCGAAATCGATCCGAAGTCGCATCCGGCCTGGACCGGCGGCAACCAGCAGATGCTGGACCGTGGCGGCCGTCTTTC
>Ga0209345_10007082_pt1 | contig 10001 bp, 10 predicted proteins | sample Cruoilmetagenom7_FD_187294 | JGI IMG/M metagenome (GOLD analysis project Ga0209345, IMG submission 187294) | Oil polluted marine microbial communities from Coal Oil Point, Santa Barbara, California, USA - Sample 7 (SPAdes) (version 2) | ecosystem: Environmental > Aquatic > Marine > Oil seeps ... | reverse complement strand
GAAGGCTATCGTGTTTCGACAGAGTGTAATCAAAAGATAAACTGGTTTAGCACCTTGTTAGCGAACTCAGGAGCATGGCCTTTAGAAAAACTGAAATATAAACCCAGGCGACAGGGCTGCGGTATTATTCATCTGGTTCTCCTGGATACTTCGGGTTCCATTTTAGCCAATAGAAGTTTTTCTAAAGCCAAAGGTCTGATTTTACAGATTGCAGAACAAGCTTATTTGCAAAGAGAGCAGGTGATGATTGTTGGTTTTGGTAATCAGAAAGTGGAAACGCTGCTGAACCTTCGGCGCGCACCAAAAGCTATTCGAAGCCTTTTAGACAATATTAAAGCCTCTGGTGGCACACCTCTCAGTAAAGCCTTGCTGCATGCGCAAGGTTTTCAAGAGCAGCAATTGCGAAAAACCTCAGATGTTCAGTTTAAAAATTATATTATCACCGATGGCCGCGTTAGTGATCTGGCGCAGTGTGCACAACTCAAAGGGGAGGTTGTAGTGATTGATGTTGAGCAGTCTCAAGTCAAACGAGGGAGGGCAAGGCATATTGCGAATCTGTTGAACGCCCACTACTCCCCCTTGTTCGCAAAGGTCTGATCGAAGCTGACGAGTTATTTTTATGACGGATAAAACCCATCAAACCCGTATGGCAAATAAAAAAGCCGTTATGGATGCCCGAATTGCCAAGGCCACTGAAGAGCGTGGTGTGCTGATTTTGTTAAAGGGAAATGGCAAAGGAAAAAGCAGCTCTGCCTTTGGCACCATGGCGCGCTCCCTTGGGCATGGTAAAAAATGTGCGGTAATTCAATTTATCAAAGGTCGCACAGAAACGGGTGAATATAAATTATTTAAAGATCAGCCCTTACTTGACTGGCATGTCATGGGCCATGGTTTCACTTGGGAAACCCAAGATAAAACGCAAGATATAGCCGCTGCTCAAAAAGCCTGGCAGCTTGCTGAAGGCTTATTGTTAGATGAAAGCTACGATATGCTGATATTTGATGAATTGAGCTATATGTTTAAATATGACTATCTTGATGTGCAGCCAGTCGTTGAGGCAATCAAGGCTCGACCAAAAATGCAAAGTGTCATTATTACCGGGCGTACCATGGCGCTGCCATTGCAAGAAATAGCTGATACTATTTCCATCGTTCAGGATGAAAAGCACGCTTTTCGTCAGGGCGTCAAAGCACAAAAGGGCATTGAATATTAATGACTAAAGTTTGTTGTCCCGCACTTTTGCTGGCTGCTCCTGCTTCCGGCCAAGGTAAAACAACCATTACCGCTGCTCTGGCTCGTTTGCTCAAGCGCCAGGGTAAAAGGGTGCATGTTTTTAAAACGGGGCCGGATTATTTAGATCCGCAAATTTTGGCACAAGCATCAGGGCAAGCCGTAGAAATGCTGGACACATGGATGGCCGGTGATGCCTGGTGCCAACAAAAATTATACGAGGCCGCAAAGGTTGCTGATTTAATTCTGGTAGAAGGGGCAATGGGCATGTTCGATGGTGAGCCCTCCTGTGCTGATTTAGCTGCAAGGTTTAATATTCCCATTGCAATGGTTATGGATGTAAAAGGCATGGCGCAAACAAGCGCTGCGATTGCATCGGGGCTTGCCAATTTCCGTAATGATTTTTCTGTCGCAGGTTTGATTGCCAATAACTGTGGGTCTGAAAGGCACCGTCAGCTTATAGAAGATGCTTTACCTGAAAGTTTACCGCTATTAACGACGCTAAAACGTTGTGAGGAAATTACGCTGCCTGAGCGCCACCTGGGTTTGGTGCAAGCGCAAGAAGTATCTGCTGATCTGGAAAAATGTTTTGAGGCTGGCGCTGACCGGCTTGAAGAGTCGGGGGTGATGCAATGGCTTGATCAGATCGTAGCTGTAGAATTTCACCCTGCCCGCCTGCCTGAAGTGCCACGTACACTGCGCGGTAAAACCATTGCCGTTGCAAAAGATGAGGCCTTTAGCTTTATTTACGAAGCTAACCTTAAGTTGCTGCGTGATATGGGGGCAGAAATTCGATTTTTTTCGCCACTTCGTGATACGCAGTTACCACAAGCAGACGCGCTGTGGTTGGCAGGCGGTTATCCAGAACTGCACAGTCGCGCGCTATCACTAAACACCGAAATAAAGGAGCAAATTCGCTTATTTCATCAGTACGATAAAGCTATTCTTGCAGAGTGCGGCGGCCTTCTTTATTGCTTGCAAACCTTAAGGGATCTAGACGATAAGGAATACCCGATGCTGGGGCTTATGCTGGGGAAGGGTGCCATGCGGGGCAAGCGGGGTTGCCAAGGTATGCAAGTTGCGCCTTTGCCCGAAGGGGATGTGCGAGCGCATGCGCATCATCGTTCCAGAAGCGCTGAAACACCTGTGCCCATCTCTTACGGAGTTCGGCAACGCCATCCTGCACCTGGAGAGCCGGTTTATCGTGAAGGCTCCCTCACTGCAAGTTATTTGCACTTGTTTTTTCCTTCTAATCCAAAAGCCATTGTGGATTTATTTTTGGGTAAAAATAATCAGGCGAGAGAGCAAAGCAATAAAAGAGAAATAAATCATGTTGGCTGAGTTACTACCACTACTTTTAGTAGGTTTCGGTTTGGGGTTTATGCATGCGCTTGATGCCGACCATATTATGGCAGTATCGGCTTTAAGCAATCAAAAGCCGGGGTTTAAAAAGACCTTGCTCCATAGCGGGCATTGGGCCTTAGGACATGGTGGTGTCTTATTAATGAGCGGTATTCTTTTATTCGGTTTAGGCGTTTCTATTCCTGAATCATTACAACATGCCGCTGAAATAGCGGTGGGCTTACTTTTGATCGGGCTGGGTCTTTTATTCTTTTTTCAGCTTCGAAAAGATAAACTTAAATTAGAAATACATCGTCATGGTGATGTTGTGCATACCCATTGGCATGATAATGATACCGAACATAGTTCTAAACATATCCATAAACCTGTCTTTGTGGGAGTGCTGCACGGCCTGGCGGGAAGCGCGCCAGCTTTGGCCTTGATCCCTGCTGTTTCTAGTGGTGCGTTTTTCTCCGCAATGATGTATCTCATATTATTTTCCACAGGCGTTATGTTATCGATGCTGGCTTTTGGTTTGGGTTTTGCGCATCTGCAACGTTTTTTAAATAATAGGTATCAGCAGGTATTCCAACTTAGTCGCCACCTATTGGCGTTTTCATCCATCTGCCTTGGCAGTTTTTGGTTATCACAAGCGATATAAGTGATGTGGGAGGAGAGCGCAGAAACTAAAAAACCTCTCCGCACCGGCCTTACCACCGGAACCTGTGCCACAGCCTGTGCGGTGGCCTCTGCTGTATATCTATTCTCTGGCGAATTCCCAGAAAAGGTTAGTGTTACCTTGCCTAAAGGGAAAACTGTTGAGTTGATCGTCGGTGTTAATGAACGAGGTGAAAAATCTGCCAGCGCCTATACCATCAAAGATGCGGGTGACGACCCCGATGTAACCCATGGCGCAAAAGTGTTTGCCGACCTTCAATTAAAACCAAGCCAAGGCGTAAGTTTTTTTGCTGGAAAGGGTGTAGGAACCGTAACGCGCAAGGGTTTATTGCTGCCTGTTGGTGAGCCTGCTATCAATGCAGTACCAAGAGCGATGATTCGTGAAAACCTTCAAAGTCTGGCAGAAAAATACCAATACCTGGGTGGTTTTGCCGTGACAGTTGGCGTGAAGAATGGCGAAGAAATTGCGCAAAAAACAATGAACCCACGTTTAGGTATTGTGGGAGGTTTATCCATATTAGGCACAACAGGTATTGTGCGGCCCTTTTCCTGTGCTGCGTGGATTGCCTCGATATACCAAGGTATCGATGTTGCCAAAGCCAACGGTTTTACACATATTGCGGCCAGTACTGGCAACAGCAGTGAACAAGCAGTCAGGCAGCGATACCAATTAAATGATATGGCCTTAATCGAAATGGGTGACTTTGCCGGTGCCGTTTTGAAACACCTCAAGAAAAACCCCATCGAAAAACTCAGTATTTGCGGTGGTTTTGGGAAAATCACTAAGCTTGCCAATGGCCATGTAGACTTAAATAGCCGCGTCTCACATATCGACTTTGCGGATATAGCAGAGCTGGCTAAAACACTTGGCGCTAAGGGTTTACTGCAAGAAAAAATTCTCACGGCAAACACAAGTATCGAAGCACTCGACATGTGCAAGCAGGAAAATATTGCGTTGGCTGATGCAATGTGTGCCCGTGCCTTGGCCACTGCGCGAGTGATTGTGCCGGCATCGGTTTTACTTGAAGTATTAGCAATCAACAGGCGGGGTGAATTGGTCGGTTCAGCTTCTGAATTTGATCAGAGTAATGGCTGATGCGTTTGTTAATTTTAGGAGGTACAGCAGATGGTCGGCAGCTTGCGGAAATTCTCCACCAGCAAGGTGTATCCCTTATCTACAGCGTGGCGGGTTTGGTAAGAACGCCCAAAGTAGGGTGTGAAGTAGTGAGTGGAGGCTTTAGTCAGTTCGGTGGTTTAGAGGAATACAGTCAGCAACAGGGAATCACTGCCATATTGGATGCCACTCATCCCTATGCGGCTAAAATAAGCGCGACTGCGGTGAGTGCCGCAAAAAGTTGTGGTATTCCTTGTTGGCGTTTCTATCGAGAATCCTGGCAAGAAACCTCTGCCGATAGCTGGAAAAGGTTTTCCAAGTGGAAGGATTTAATAGCCGCTTTGTCGAATGAAAATCGTTTATTTTTGACGGTTGGGCAAATAGAGCAAGAGTATTTAGAGCAACTTGCCAGCAAGAGCGAAGGGGTGCTTTTAAGAACGGCGGTAGCGCCAAAAATAAATTTGCCAAGCAATGTTGAGTGGATAAAGGCCATAGGCCCTTTTGCCGAAGAAGATGAATACACATTGATGCAGCAATACAATATTGATGCCTTGGTCAGCAAAAACAGCGGGGGTGATTCAACCGTGGCTAAGTTGTTTGCTGCACGTAAATTAAAGATACCTGTCTATATGCTAGAGCGCCCTGTTTTGGAAACAGCGGATAAAATATTTAACGATAAGAAATGTTGTGAGCAATATGTGCTGAATCAGTTCAGCCAAGTCACCACAAAAACACGGTAATCTAAAACTAATATGCCCTTTGACTACGAAATAAACCCGCAGCGGATTGAAGAAAAAAGCTTTCAGAAAATACGAGAGCTATGTAAATTATCTGCCTTTAATAAAGAGCAACAGCAGGTTGTGATGCGCATCGTACACAGCTTGGGCTTACCTCATTTAGTTGAACAGGTGCGCTTTAGTGCTTTAGCGTGTGAAATGGGTTTAGAAGCGCTTAAAAATAATTGCGCAATTCTTTGTGATGTCGAAATGGTTAAGCAGGGTATTACCAAGCGCATGATAGAAAAAGAACCGCTCTGTTATTTGAATTATCCAGAAACAGCACTGCTCGCTAAAAAAAATGCTGAAACCCGTTCCATGGCAGCATTAAATTTATGGCAAGAACAGCTCGCAGGTTCTGTTGTGGTGATCGGTAATGCGCCAACTACTCTATTCCGACTATTAGAAATGCTTGAACAGGGCGCTGCAAAACCAGCACTTATTATTGGCATGCCAGTAGGTTTTGTTGGCGCGGCAGAGTCGAAGCAAGCCTTATGGGATAATCACCAAAACCTGGGGGTGGAATGTATCACCCTATTGGGCCGAGAAGGTGGCAGCGCCGTTTCTTCTGCAAGTTGTAATGCATTATTACGCTGCAACAGAGGCGAGTATTACTGATGCCTAAAACCAGTATTCATATTATTGGCTTAGGTGTTTCAGGAAAAGCAGAGCTTTCTTCTCAGGCCACTTTAGCCCTGCAGTCGTCGGATAATGTGATTGGCTGGGCACGACATCGACAGTGTATTGAAGCGCTTATAAAACCTTCTGCATTTATCGAAGTGAAAAAACTTTCAGAATTAAAAGCGCTGCTTATTGATGGTGAGAATAAAAAAGGCGATCTAAAAGAGAAGCAGCTATCCGTTGTCGCTTCCGGTGATCCTTTACACTATGGCATTGGTACTTGGTTGACGAAAAACTTCCCAAAAGACGTTCTTCATTTCTACCCCGCTATTTCAAGTATTCAGGCCGCATGTCACCGGCAGGGCTTGCCGTTACAGAGTGTCAATGTTGTAAGCCTTCACGGCAGGCCATTAAAAAAGATACGAACACAACTTAAAAGAAATAGCACCTTGCTGATTCTTACGGACAAATATAGCCCACCTCAGGTTCTGGCTGAAGAATGTATTGCCGCAGGTTTTGCAGATTCCACTATTACCGTGCATGAAATGCTGGGATATGAACAGGAGGAGTCAACATCCTACAATGCAAAACAGCTAAGCCAGCTCAGTAAAGAATTCGACCCCTTGCATGTCACCGTGATAGAAACTAAAGGTGAAGGCGGTATGCTACCAGAGTTCCCCGGTATTCCTGATCATCACTATATAACGGGTGACACGGCAGGCAAAGGAATGATCAGTAAACGCGAAGTACGCTTGCTTATTCTTTCATTAATGCAGCCTGCTAAGGGTGACGTGGTTTGGGATATTGGCGCTGGCTGCGGGGGGGTGTCGGTAGAACTTTGCTACTGGAATGAAAAGGCAGAGGTCTATGCCATAGAGCACCACACCGAGCGTTTAGGCTACCTGCAACAAAATAGAGAAAAATTTGGTGTGGTGCAGAATTTACATATTGTGAATGGAAAAGCGCCACAGGCTTATGCTGATTTACCGACCCCCAATAAAATATTTATTGGGGGTAGCGATGGTGAACTGAAAAAGCTGTTAGAACAAACATGGGCACTATTGCCAGAGGGCGGCTGCTTGCTTGCCAGTGGTGTGCTGGATTCCACCAAGGCGCAACTACAAAAGTTTGCCGAGTCTCTATCCCTAAAGCTGGAGGCTTTTGTCGAGAGTGTCGAGCTTGCTGTAAAACGTGGCTCTGTAGAAAACAACCAATTCCAGCATGAGATAAAACGCCCTGTTGAGATCTTTAAGTTTACTAAAGGAAAGCTGAGATAATGACTGCACAGTTAATAGGTGTGGGGGTGGGGCCGGGAGATCCAGAGCTGATTACCCTCAAAGCCGCTCGTTTGATAGAAGAGGCGGATGTCATCAGCTTTATTTGCAATGAAAAAAATCAATCTCAAGCCAGAAATATAGCGCGCCATATATTAGCCAATAAAAAAAGCAAAGCCGAAATCCCCATCGTTATGCCCATGAGCGAAGACAGACGTATTGCCAATCAAGCTTATGACAGCGCTGCACAAAAAATTCAAAAAACTATTGAAGCAGGTAAAACAGTGGTTTTTCTCTGTGAGGGCGACCCACTTTTTTTTGGTTCATTTGCCTATTTATTAGAACGTTTAAAGCATTCCATCAGCTGCCAAGTGGTGCCTGGTATCTCCTCTGTACACGCCGCCGCATCTTCTTTATTACAGCCTTTAACCATGCTTAAAGAATCGTTTTGCGTGGTCAGCGGTCGGCACGATGACAGTCTATTAATTGACGCACTGAATACGCACGACAGTGTCGTTATTATGAAGGCAGGGCGATCTCGTCAGCGTATTCTTAAAGCAATACATATCGCCAAACGTACGGAAGATGCGCAATATCTCGAATACCTGGGCCGAGAAGGGGAATATATTCAAAACGACATCTCACTACTTAAAGAAGAAAATGGCCCTTACTTTTCACTTTTTGTGGTCACGCGTAAAAAACGTGATTTATCCTAATCACTGACTAAATAAACCATGCTCAGAAAAATACGCATTATTACGTTAACGCAAGCGGGTTTGTTATTGGCCGAAAAGCTGGTCGAACACCTAGCGGATGCGGAGATTTGGCACAGCCCAAAACCGTTTGCAAAAAAAGTACAGCAAGCCTTCGAACAGGGCGATGCCCTTATTATGATTTGTGCCACCGGTATTGCAGTAAGAACCTTGGCACCGGTCTTAAAAAGCAAACAGGAAGACCCGCCTGTATTAGTGCTCGATGAGCAAGGGCAGTTTGTTATCCCTTTATTATCCGGCCACGAAGGCGGCGCTAACGAATGGGCATCTAGAATTGCATCACAACTGGACGCGCAGCTGGTTCTAACCACTGCCAAAAGTTATTTGCAACCGGTGTATAGCATCGGCATGGGCTGCGAACGTGGCTGCCCAAAAGAACATCTGCAAGCATTGCTGGAAGACGCACTCAAACAGGTAAATATTGAAGTAAGTGATATCTCTAATATTAACAGCATCGATATTAAAGCAGACGAAGAAGGCCTTATCAGCCTGGCGGAAAGCCTGAAAAAACCCTTCCAAACCTACTCTAAAGAAGAGCTTACAAGCGTAGAACATTTATTAAGTATCAAGTCGGACTACGTGTATAACACCGTCGGCGTCTATGGCGTTGCAGAATCAGCCGCATTATTTGCAGCACAAAAAGCCACAAACTCAAACAGTAAATTAATTCTGAATAAGATAAAAACCGACAAAGCAACCTGCGCCATTGCGCGCAGTTATGCTTTAACCTAGATTAATCAGTTGGACACTCCCGTAGGTTGGGTTGAACGAAGTGAAACCCAACATTTTGGTGATGATGTTGGCGTTAAAAATTAGCGCATGATCAAACTTCGTAGCTATTATAACTCAGGCCCTGGTCATTCATTGGCATTGCAAAAAAGTGACAAAGCACATTTCCAAATTGAGCTATAAATAGGCACATTCAAAAAACGCTTATATCGCCACAAGCAGAAGTAGAAAACCTTATGAATAAATTATATGTTGTGAGCGCAGGCCCGGGCGATAAAGACCTGGTCGCCCCCAAAGCCCTGGCCTCAATAAAAACCAGTAGTGACCTGGTAGCCTACGGCCTTTATCTCGATTTATTGGGTGATGTGTGTGATGGCAAAACACACCATGACTTGCCACTCGGGCAAGAAATAGATCGTGCCCGCCTGGCTCTTGATTTGGCCGCATCGGGAAAAACCACCGCGCTGATATCCAGTGGCGATATTGGCATCTATGCCATGGCAACACTGGTATTTGAACTCTTAGACCAACAGCTCCAGGGGAAAGTGAAAGCTCTTGAGGAACCTCGGCGTAACGATCACCCAGAGGTAAACAGTGCACTTTGGCTCGATGTCGATATTGAAGTGGTGCCGGGTATCTCAGCCATGCAAGCTGGCGCAAGCCGTGCTGGTGCAATCTTGGGCCACGATTTTTGCACCATCTCTTTATCAGATTTACTCACGCCCTGGCAAACCATCGAAAAACGTTTGCACGCCTGCGGGCAAGGTGATTTTGTTGTGTCGTTTTATAACCCACGTTCCAAAAAACGTGACTGGCAAATCAATACGGCGCGAGATATTTTATTGCAATATCGCCCCAAAGATACACCCGTATTACTGGGCCGACAGTTAAGCCGCGCTGATGAAAGCATCACCATCACTACCCTGGAAAAACTGCACTCCGACGATGTAGATATGTTTACCTTGGTATCAGTGGGTAATAGCGAAACACGCCATATTAAAAACGGCGATAAACAATGGGTGTATACACCAAGAGGCTACACGAAAAAATTATGACAGTTTATTTTATTGGCGCAGGCCCAGGTGACCCCGAATTAATCACCGTAAAAGGAAGCAGGCTTATTAATCAATGCCCGGTGATTTTATATGCCGGCTCCCTCGTGCCACGAGAGATTATTGATGGCGCGGGCAGTGATGCAAAAAAAATTATCGATACCGCCCCCCTCGACTTAGAAGAAATTATGGCGCATATCCAAAGCGCACATCACGAAGCGAAAGATGTGGCCAGAGTACACTCGGGTGATCCCTCTTTATACGGTGCTATTGGCGAACAAATCCGTCGACTCGATCAGCTTCATATCGACTACGAAATTATTCCAGGCGTAACGGCTACATCCGCCTCGGCCGCATGGTTAGGCAAAGAGCTCACCCTTTCGGGGGTATCACAAACCATCATCATGACCCGC
>Ga0209345_10007081_pt1 | contig 10002 bp, 9 predicted proteins | sample Cruoilmetagenom7_FD_187294 | JGI IMG/M metagenome (GOLD analysis project Ga0209345, IMG submission 187294) | Oil polluted marine microbial communities from Coal Oil Point, Santa Barbara, California, USA - Sample 7 (SPAdes) (version 2) | ecosystem: Environmental > Aquatic > Marine > Oil seeps ... | reverse complement strand
ATTAGCACAATATCAATATTTATTGCCAAGATTAACAGGTATGTGGACGCACCTTGAAAGACAGCGTGGAGGAATAGGGATGCGTGGTCCTGGTGAAACAGAAATTGAAACAGATCGACGAATTGTTCGTGATCGAATCTCTTTACTAAAGAAAAAGCTTATTACCATCGATAAACAAATGTCGGTACAACGTGGTAATCGTGGAAAATTAGTAAGAGTCGCTTTAGTGGGTTATACCAATGTTGGAAAATCTACTTTAATGAACGTTATAAGTAAATCTAAAGTTTTTGCTGAAAATAAACTATTTGCAACTTTAGATACTACCGTAAGAAAAGTGGTGATTGGTAACCTGCCTTTTTTACTAACTGACACAGTAGGTTTTATTAGAAAACTTCCTACTCAATTGGTAGAATCTTTTAAAAGTACTTTAGATGAAGTTCGTGAAGCCGATTTATTATTACATGTTGTAGATATTTCGCATGCTTCTTTTGAAGATCATATCGATTCTGTAAATAAAATTTTAGAAGAAATAAAATCTTCAGACAAACCATTAATAATGGTTTTTAATAAAATTGATGCTTATCATCCTGAAACTATAGAAGAAGATGATTTAATTACCGAGAAAACAGAAGCTCATTTTACACTAAAAGAGTGGGAGCAAACCTGGATGAATAGAGTAAATGGAGATGCCATCTTTATTTCAGCATTAAATAAAGAAAATCTGGTCGAATTTAAAAAAACCGTATATAATAAGGTGAAGGAAATACATATTAAACGATTTCCTTACAATCAATTTTTATACGATGAATATACAGAATAAAAAAAGCCGACTTAATAAGTCGGCTTTTTTGTTAAAATTAAAAGGGAGTTTTAGAAACCGAAGTTTACACCTACACCAAATACTTCTCTAATTTGAAATCCTTCATAAGCATTGTCATCATATATTGTTTGGAATGATAAATTAGCTGAAATGTATTTATTTACTTTCATTACTAAATTCATTGTATAATCTAAATCTACATTCTGTGGATCTTCTAAGTAATTAGAATAAAGGTTTAATATGTTTTCCATAGAAATGTTAGCCATTAGGTTTACTTTATAATAAGCACCAATAGAAGCACCAAATTCAAAACGAGTAGTTTCTCCTTGTTCTACACCAAAAGATTCACCAAATTCTGTGAAGTGATCATGAACCATAATCAATCTAGCAGTTGCAGGAGCGATATTTACTTTTAAGTTATCACTCTTTTTCCATAACATACCAGGACCAGTTTGTAAATATAAAGGTGAAAAACCATGACTTGTTTCAATACCTGTGTCTTTGTCATACCCTACATCCATTTGAGTTTTTGCATTGAAAAACCAAGAGTAATACCAAAATCCTTTAGCTTTTTTTCCAACTAAAGAGTTAAACTCTAGACGATCATCTGTTTTTTGAACATCTGCATCATCCAATTTATTTAATCCATAAGAAATAATAATTTTATTATCCCAAGTAATATCTTCTTTCACATAATTGAAATCATAATTGATTCCTAAAGTTCCAGAAATATTATCCTGTCCACCAGCAGCCCAATTTGAAAAAGAAGATTGATTGAATAAAAGGCTTACATTTCCACCACGAGTCCAACCTTGTTTTGGACCTTCTTCTTCAGTAGTTTCTTGTGAAAACCCTGTAAATGATAAAGCAAATATTGCTAATAATAATGTAATTTTTTTCATTGTATTGTTTTTGAAAATTTGTGCAAATATACTATTTCTTCTTACAAATGCTTTTTTCAGAATTAAAAGAAGCTTGTATTTGATGAAAAGTTTTATTTTTTCGATTAACGACTTATTTCTTTTTGAAAAGGGGGACAGAAGAACATGCTTCACCGTACATAATACTTTTTGCCAGGGGAAGTAATTTTTGAGCTAAAAGTAGATATGCATTTTCAGGAACTGGTTTGTTTGAACAACCTTTAATAATTACAGGCTTGTCTTTTACTTCTTCAAGATTTAATTCTGAAATAATTTCAGCATAAAGAATAGTTTCCAAATCATTTAAAGAACCTACGCATGATTTTTTCACAAACGGATTTAAATGCACTGAAACTAATGTATAAGCCCATGCAGGAATAATAGCATCACTTGAACATTGTATTGCAACATAACAATCTTGGTATTGTTCCCAATTATAATCTTTAATAAAAGCTCTAAATTCTTTCTCTCGAAGAATTATACCTTCATATAACCATGGTGAAATATCAAAAATGAGCCGCTCACCAAGAGGATAATGATCTTCAAGGTCGATAGTAACTAATTTACTATTGGCAACTCTATTTTTAATTTCACCTTCCATTATTGTATCCTGAATTTAAGTTTTGTTTCCTCACTTCATTGGGCTTTGTTGCGGAATCTTTTTACTTTTTGTTCAGAGAAAATTTACAAAAACATAAAAAGACACCACCAAGTTCCCTTGGTCACAAACTTATTTAATATTATAACATTCCTAATTCTAACTTTGCTTCTTCGCTCATTAACTCTTGTGTCCAAGGGGGATCAAAAGTAATTTCAACTTCAGCATCAGTTATAGAAGGCATCGATTTTATTTTATTTTCAACTTCTAGAGGTAAACTTTCAGCTACCGGACAATTTGGAGTTGTTAAGGTCATTAATATTTTTACAGCATAGTCCTCATTTACAAAAACATCGTAAATAAGTCCTAATTCATATATATCAACTGGAATTTCAGGATCGTAAATAGTTTTGATAACATTCACTATTTTCTCTCCTAATTCGGTGGTGTTTATTTTTATTTCTTCACTCATTTTTTTATTGGTTTAATTGTGTTTGAAAAGCTAGTGCATACAATTTTAATTGTTTAATCATAGACACTAATCCATTTGCACGTGTTGGTGATAAATGTTCTTTCAAACCTATTTCATCTATAAAATCTGTATTAGCATTAAGGATTACTTCTGGTTTTTGGTTTGAAAAAACGCGAAGTAATATTGCAATAATTCCTTTAGTAATAATCGCATCACTATCGGCTGTAAAACTAATGGTGTCATCATTTAATTCAGCATGTAGCCATACTTTAGATTGACATCCTTTAATTAATTTATCATCAGACTTATCTTCTTCAGAAATTAAAGGTAATGATTTTCCTAGTTCGATCATATATTCATAACGTTCCATCCAATCATCGAACATTGAAAACTCATCTATTAATTCCTCTTGTATTTCTTTTATATTCATAATTACAGCTTCTTTTTTTATTGAAGCATCATTTTTGCTTTTTTAACTGCATTTACTAGAACATCAACTTCTTCTTTGGTGTTATAAAATGAAAAGGAAGCTCTTACGGTTCCTGGGATTTTATAAAACTCCATGATGGGCTGAGCGCAATGGTGTCCTGTTCTAACTGCAATTCCTAGTTTGTCAACTATTGTGCCAATATCGTAGGGATGAATTCCTTCAATATTAAATGATATAACAGATGTTTTATATTGTGAAGTACCATAAATTTTTAAGCCTTCAATTGCTAATAATTGTTGAGTTGCATAAGCAATCAATTCATCTTCATAGTTAGCAATTTCATCAAAACCAATGGAATTTAAATAATCAATAGCAACTCCAAAAGCAATACCTCCAGATATATTTGGAGTACCAGCTTCAAACTTATGAGGTAAATCTGCATAAGTAGTTTTCTCGAAAGTTACTTCTTTAATCATTTCTCCACCACCTTGGTATGGCTGAAGTTGATTTAAAAGTTCTTTTTTTCCATATAACATTCCAACTCCTGTTGGACCACACATTTTATGTGCTGAGGTTACGTAATAATCTACATCTATTTTTTGAAGATCAACCTTAATATGTGAACAGGCTTGTGCACCATCTACTAGCACAGCGGCATTAAAACTATGTGCTTTTTCAATAATTATTTCAATTGGATTAATCGTTCCTAGAGCATTCGAAACATGATTCACAAAAACTAGTTTTGTCTTTTCTGAAAGTAATTTTTCATATTCTGAAAGAATTAATTCTCCTTCTGAATTTATTGGAATTACTTTTAATACAGCTCCTGTTCTTTCACATAACATTTGCCAAGGAACTATGTTTGAATGATGTTCCATGGCTGAAACAATTATTTCATCTCCTTTTTGAAGAATTTCAGCATAACCATTCGCAACAATATTAATACTATGAGTAGTTCCCGAAGTAAAAATTACTTCTTTGGACTCCTTTATATTAAAATGCTTCTGAATTTTTTTTCGAGCAATTTCATACACATCAGTCGCTTCTTGAGACAATGTATGCACACCTCGATGAATATTAGCATTATAGTTTGAATAATAATCAACTATACTATCTATAACAATCTGCGGTTTTTGTGAAGTTGCTGCATTATCTAAATACACCAAAGGTTTTCCATTCACCTCGCGGTTGAGAATGGGAAAGTCTTTTCTGATGATATTTATGTCGAACATAGGTTAAAAATTTGCTTTGCAAATGTACATTTTTAAAGAATAACATATCAATCACTTATAAGTTTTTGTAATTAATTAACAGGAAAAACACTATTTCAAAAAGGGTTGATTGACGCTACCATTTTGGGTTGTGAGACTATCCTATACTTCACTACTCTAAAATACATTTACACCATGATTATTAGTACAATTGACGGATACCGAAAAGTCAAACAATAGAGTAGGTGTATTTAAATTTAAAATTATGAAAACTAAATTATTTTTATTTAACCCTTTAATATGGGTTTGTTTAATTATGGGCTTGACAACTCAAGCTCAAAACCCTTTTTGTGAAGAGTTTGATCAATTCACAACAACAGCACCTGCAGGAGTTTCTTGTAGTAACCCAGTCGTTGCAATAGATAACGTCCTAAATGGTTGGGGGACTATAAATTCTACTATTCATTATACAGATACTGGAAGCCAAAATGGGGCGGGTGATATGTTTCTTTATTTAGATGATGGTTCATGTGGTACCGGTGGTAGTTTTGCTTATAATAATGTAGATTATAATGGTAACTGGTTAGAAATGGTACCACAAGAAGAAGGCTGTTTTTGTTTTGACATGAGAGCTTTTCATGTTCAAACTGGAACAATAACAGGGTATAATACATTACGTGTTTATGATGGTTCAGATCCGTTAAGTTCTACAATTAGTGCCACATTTGTAATTTCAACACCTATTGATGTTGCATTAGGATGGCAAAGAGTTTGCGCGCCAATTGAGTTAAGTAATGGTGGGGTGTTACCAGGAAATGCAGACGGACAATGGGTTGTAAATACTGGAAATGCTTCAGATTGGGATAATCTAATTACTAATGTTAATGCTATTTCTTTTTATATCGATGTGGATGGAGGAGATGAATGGTGGGGAATAGATAATATTTGTATTAGTGAAGATTGTGATGCTACAATAGGGCAGGGACAACCAACAGATGATGGTGCATATTGTTGTACTGATAAAAAAGCTAATAATCTAGTTAATAATGGAAACTTCGAATTTGGAGATACAGGATTTACTAGTGCTTATACGCAATCTACTTCAACATATCCAGGAGAATATGATGTTACAACAAGTGCTGCTGCATTTGGTGCAAATGTAACGGATCAATCATTTTGTGCAGATCCTACTACATATGCTACTAACGACATGTTTATGGTTGTAAATGGAAAAACACAACAATCGGGAAGTAGTGTTATTTGGGAACAAACTATTCAAGGTCTTGAAGAAGGTAAGGAATATAAGTTTTGTGCTAACTTCAAAGATATGGAGCAATGTACATTTAATATTTACCCTAATATTACATTAAGTGTTGGAGGACAAGTTGTAAATCAAGTTATTGATACAGATGATGCAAATCCTTGTGATTGGGAACGAATCGAAATTTGTTTTACCGCTCAAGATAGTGCTGTTAATTTACAAATAACACTTGATGAAACAGGTAATGGAGATGGTAATGATCTTGCAATCGATGATATTTCACTTCAAGAAAAATTAGATCCTGATTATTTTTTAACAATTCAGCATCAAGGAAATAATAACGATATAATAGGTTCATTAAACACAATGTCAACTACAGATGACATTTTATTAAATGAAGCATGTGTTGAAAATGGAAATGATGATTATTATTGGTTTGTATATGAAACTTCTTTGCCGGCAAATCCACCAGCTACATGGAATATTACAACTAACACTTTTGCATGGAGCTCAAATGCAAACTGGTTTGCTGAACCTTTAGCTAATCCAATAGTTGGACCATGGGGATTAACAACAAATTTTCCAGATTATCCTTTTGCGCAAGACACTTTTTATGTAATCGGTATGTGGATTCCGTCTTGTTGTGAAAGTTGTTATACTGAAAGTTGGGAATATCAAATTACGTATAACAATGGCTTTGCACCAAATAATGATTTCGAATTAACCGATAAAATGAAAGCTAAGATTAAATCTAAGTTTGTTATTGGTGATGGTGTAACAACCAGATCAGGCGTAGGTTCTGAATCACAGAATAATCTAATGAAATTATTTCCTAATCCAGCTCAAAATAATTTTAGTGTGAAGTTATTAGAGGATACAATAAAAAGTATTGAAATATTTTCAGTTTCTGGGCAAAAAGTATTTACAGAATCTTCTTTAAAAGGAAACAAAGAAGAATTAGTAAACATTAGTTCATTAACTTCAGGAATGTATTTTGTAAATGTGGTAGGCGAAAATCAAAAAATATATACTGCTAAATTAATTAAAGAATAAGCTATAAATATTTTTATTAACCTATTGAAAAGTCTTTCAGAATAGTATTTCTGAAAGATTTTTCTTTATACGTTAAACCCAATACTTACTCCAATTTTTTCAGCAATGATTCTATTGATTCGTCTTTTTAAAGAAGGTATTTTAACACTTTCTAAAACTGTATTAGCAAATGCATACATCAACAACGCTTGTGCTTCTTTTTTTGCAATACCTCTAGATCTTAAATAGAAAAGAGCTTCTTCATCAAATTGACCAATCGTACAACCATGCGAACATTTTACGTCATCAGCAAATATTTCTAATTGAGGTTTTGCATTTACAGATGCTTTATCATCAATTAAAATATTGTTGTTTTGCTGAAAAGCATTTGTTTTTTGAGCTTCTTTTTCAACGATCACTTTTCCATTAAAAACACCTGTAGATTTATCAGAATATAATCCTTTATAATCTTGATGACTTTCACAATTAGGAGCAATATGTTCTACTAACGTATTATGATCGACATGTTGTTTGTCTTTCAGAATCGTAATACCTTTTAATGTAGAATCACAATGTTCTCCATTTTGAGAGAATTTTAAATTATTTCTTGTTAGTTTTCCACCCAAAGAAAAGGTATGTAAACAGCAATTACTGTCTTGTTCTTGTGAAATAAACGTACTATCTATTAAGGAAGCTGTTGAGTTGTTATTCTGAATTTTATAATAATCGATAAAAGCTCTTTTTTCTACAAAAATTTCTGTAACCGAATTAGTTAACACAGCATTGTCTGTTAAACTTTGATGTCTTTCAATTATTTGTACATGCGCATTTTCACCAACGATAATTAAATTCCTTGGCTGAGCCATTAAAGCTTCTTCTTTGCCAGTAACAAAATTGATTATTTCAATTGGTTTTTCAACCTCTTTGTTTTTCGGAATATTAATATAAGCTCCTTCTTTTGCAAAAGCAGTATTTAACGAAGTTAAACTGTCTTCGCCTGCTATTTTATTATAATAGGTTTCAATAGAAGCGCTATACTTATCTTTCTTTAGTGCTGATGAAATAAGACAAATATCCATACTGTCATGTGTAGTTTCAGAAAGGAAAGAACTATACACACCATCGATAAATACAACTTTGAATGTATCTATATCATGTAAAAAATACTGTTTGACATCTTTAAGTTCTACGGTGTTTTCTCCCTTCGGAAAAATACTATAGTTTTCCTTTAAGATAGATTTCAAAGATGTGTATTTCCAATCCTCTTCTTTTTTAGTTGGAAATCCATTTTCTTCAAAATTCTTTATTGCTTTACTTCTAATGTCATGAATAGGAGACTCGTCTTCTAAGTGATCATCGAAAGCAAGAAAGGAGGAAACTAATTTATCTTTTAAACTCATATTTCTTAATTAAATGGTTTTACCCATTAATCTTAGGCATTTATTTCTTCTTTAATCCAATCGTACCCTTTTTCTTCTAGCTCATGGGCAAGCTCTTTTGTACCAGTTTTTACAATTTTACCATTCATTAAAACATGGACAAAATCAGGTACTATATAATCTAAAAGTCTTTGGTAATGTGTAATAACAACAACTGCATTGTCTTTGCTTCTTAGTTTATTAACTCCATTAGCAACAATTTTTAGAGCATCAATATCAAGTCCTGAATCTGTTTCATCTAAAATGGCAAGTTTAGGTTCCAACATTGCCATTTGAAAAATCTCATTTCTTTTTTTCTCACCTCCAGAAAACCCTTCATTTAATGAACGAGATAAAAACTTGCGATCAATTTCTAATAAATCAGCTTTTTCTTTAATAAACTTAAGCATTTCAGAGGCAGGCATATCTTTCAATCCTTTAGCCTTTCGTGATTCATTAATAGCTGTTTTAATGAAATTTGTTACTGAAACTCCAGGTATTTCAACTGGGTATTGAAACGACATAAAGACACCTTTATGAGCTCTTTCTTCAGGGCCAAGTTCAGAGATATCTTCATTATTTAATGTAAGCTCTCCTTTAGATACTTCAAAAGTATCTTTCCCAGCTATAACTGAAGCCAATGTACTTTTACCAGAACCGTTTGGTCCCATAATAGCATGAACTTCACCTGCATTAACTTCAAGGTTAATTCCTTTTAAAATATCTTTATCATTAACACTTGCGTGTAAATCTTTAACGTGCAACATAATTATTATTTCTTTGCTTCTATTTTAATATCGGCTTTTGAAGGGGCATCACTTACTTTTACTATTTCACTAATAGTAAGTATATCATCCCAACCTTCTTGACCTTCTTGTTTTTTTGAAATTGTTCCTTTTACAATTACAGGAACCATATCGAATGCATCATTTTTAACGCTTTCAACTTTTTCCGCTAGCTCTTTAGCAACATCATTTAAAGCAACACCGTAAATAAAATCAGAGCCCTTAAATACTGCTGCATTTTCAACAAGTATAAATTCTCCTTGGTAGATGTTTTCAGTAGCTGCTATTTCTTTTACAGCTGGATCTTTTTCAATTTCTTCTGTTTTTTCTTCTGTGTTTTTACAAGAAAATGTAAAAACAATGATTGCAAATAATAATGTGATTTTTTTCATATAATTTACTTTTTGTCTATCCAACAGAACCTTCAAGACTAATTTCTAATAATTTTTGAGCTTCAACTGCAAATTCCATTGGGAGTTTATTTAATACTTCTTTACTAAAACCATTTACAATAAGTGCAATTGCTTTTTCAGTATCAATACCTCTTTGGTTGCAATAGAATATTTGATCTTCTCCAATTTTACTTGTCGTAGCTTCATGTTCTATTTGAGCTGTTTTGTTTTTTGCTTCAATATAGGGGAAGGTGTGAGCGCCACATTCATTTCCCATTAATAGAGAGTCACATTGAGAAAAATTACGTGCATTTTTAGCGCGAGAATTTATCTGAACCAATCCACGGTAACTGTTTTGTGATTTTCCAGCTGAAATTCCTTTAGATATAATGGTACTTTTAGTGTTTTTCCCTAAATGAATCATTTTGGTTCCTGTATCTGCTTGCTGATAATTATTAGTTACAGCAATTGAATAAAATTCTCCAATTGAATTATCGCCTTTTAAGATACAACTTGGATATTTCCATGTAACAGCTGAACCAGTTTCAACTTGTGTCCAAGATATTTTTGCGTTCTTTTCGCAAATACCTCTTTTAGTTACAAAATTATAAACTCCACCTTTTCCTTCTTTGTTTCCTGGATACCAATTTTGAACAGTTGAAT
>Ga0209345_10007079_pt1 | contig 10003 bp, 11 predicted proteins | sample Cruoilmetagenom7_FD_187294 | JGI IMG/M metagenome (GOLD analysis project Ga0209345, IMG submission 187294) | Oil polluted marine microbial communities from Coal Oil Point, Santa Barbara, California, USA - Sample 7 (SPAdes) (version 2) | ecosystem: Environmental > Aquatic > Marine > Oil seeps ... | reverse complement strand
TTCCAGTAAGCGGCGATACCGCCTAACAACAACGGCGAGGCCAGCCGCAACTATCAGAGTGACAAGTATATCTGTCGCCCAAAACCCGAGAAAAACGAAATTTGGATTCTGACGAGCTTCGAGCAGCATATCAAAAGTCTGTAGGGGCAAATCAAGATTCGTGAAAACGCCCGGCTGACTGGTAAACCAGAGCAACATCCCCGTGCGCGCGACAACGATGCAAAGGCCACACCACGCAACCAGCTGCGGCCGCAAACTAAAAGCTGCCTGCAACAGAAAGATAAAGAAGTATCCTGAACGACTTCCGTCCATAGCGATCGCCGCTGGAATTCCGGAAGGGTCAAAGGGATTGTCAGTACTCAATATCAGCGTGAGCATGATACAATCGACACCAACAAATACATATTTGAGAATATGCATATGAAAGCGCTGCTTTGCGCTGAAATACTGTAACAGTCCAAGTACGGCGAAAGTCGATATTTCGGCCATCGCATATGCATAAGCCAGCCCAGTACTTCCATTGTCGATGGCTGCCCAAAGGATGATCAACACTAGGGCAAGTGTTCGCACCTTGGCGGCGAGCATCAAGCCTTCGCGTTCCGCCTCGGCGAATGCGTCATCAGTCCGGGTTTCCAACCGGCCATGGGCATTTAGCCCCGTGCCATTCGCAGCAATTTCTCGGCTCATTTTAGGGCACCGCTGTGATTTTCTTCCGGTTGTTACCAGCGGGACCCCCAAGCTGCCAGCATCGGGATGCTTTCAGTAAAAGGGTGTCTATTGAGACAGCGCTTGAACGCGGCCGGAAGAAGTGTCGAAAGCGGCCTCGATTTGATATCCGCTTTCGACCCAAAGCCGACATTCAAATAGCCAATGCTTTGCGCGCTTCCAAGCAAGTGAGCATCGGGAGACGCTCCGTTGAGCACACAGTCGCTCTTCGCGTGACGCGGGCTCAATGGAGGATCAGAGAGCTTATAAGCTTTCTTAACCATCTTGGGTTAAGCTCTTTGGAACCATCGACTAATGATTTATTGACCTTGGGGAACTTTGATGGACTGTGATCCGGAGAGCGAAGACACAAAGCGGGCGAAACGAACCGCTATGCTACGGAAAACCGATCTGCTTCGACCGAATGGCCAGCGCAGCTCGGCGCGGCTGCGTAACCTGTCCGAAACTGGATTGGGCGGTGTCTGCGATATACCTTTGGTGCATGAAGAAGATTTGTCGGTTATTCTCGATGGGATAGGCGAAGTATCAGGGCATGTGGCGTGGGCGGATGGCAAGAACTTCGGCATGGTATTCGACGAATCCATTGATCCTGAACAACTTACCAGCAATCATCGCGAATTAGTCACTGAACCCACAAGCTACACGGTGCCTACTCGGTTCCAACCCGTCAAAGACTTTAAACGCCCCGGCTTTAGCCGCCTAGACTAGTTTCGTCCGCTAACGACTCATTGCAAAAATCGGGCACAATCCGACAAGGGCACCAACACTTTCGGCACATGCCCTAATGCACATGCCTGTTGGCGCGTCGGCCGTTTACCGATGTTTAGTTGTTCGCTGGTATTTTGATTTTCTCGGTGTTCTTCGACACTCCTTGCCCCAAGTGGATTTTGTCGGAGTGCACCGGGAACACCAAACAATTGCCTTGCCCTAAGGCCGAATTCGTCCGGTCAATCTGCTGAGCAAACCGCTGTAGACATATTCGCTGATAGGGTTTTCGAACTTGCACCCGGTTCTGTAATCGTTGCGCCATACAGCTATTGCCGAAAGTGGCTGCAATCCCGGAAGAAACACTAGGAAGCGCTCGGCTGCATTCAAATGCAATGCGCAATCGAGCTGAAAGCCTGTGTGCGAAATGTCTAGAATATCGGTATTGCTCTTGTTGAAACCCGATTTGCGCATCTGAACATGGGCAGCAATCTTACTTCGAGGATCGCGTGGCAGTTCCCTCTGCAATTCCTCGCCGTCTGGTTTCACAGCGTCCCACATTTGGTGGTCTGTCAAATCCGGTTTTCCGAAATGTCCGTGACTCTTGGATTGCTCAGAGAACCAATCTGGCAATGCAACATGCGGTTGAATTATTCCGGAAATATCAACCAATTCAATATCGATAAGGTCCCTGAAGCGCGCTCCGAATTTAGTTCCTCGCACCCAGGCGACGGTTCCGGGAACGGTTCCCAATCCATTTATACCGATCCGAATATCTTGATGGATCTGCAATATAATATCACTGGTTCCCGAAAACCCCGTACTTGATAAATCACTAGTCCGCGCCATTGTGAGTACGTGAAGACCTTGCGACAATTGGACATATATCATCATCGGCAGCCGGTCGGCCCTGCGGCGCTCGGCATCGGCTTGTACTATTGGCGTTTCGTGCAACATGATGACGAACATATTGCAGAACCTCTTTGATATTATCCTAATTTGAAGGGTTAACCGCACCACTGAGAAAGGACACTCAATCGACTGTTGGTGAGGACCTCGCTGAACTGTTGTTGTTAGCGAAGGATGGAATGGCGTACTTACGCAAAAAGATGCTAAGGATTCACATACCTAGATAGAGCAACCACAATTACAGGTGTTCGCATATGGAGCAGAAACCCAACCGGCGCGATTCTGAGCGACGCAAGTCTGAGCGCCGAAAATCTGAGCGAAGCGAATCTGACCGGCGCAAATCTGACCGGCGCAAATCTGAATAGTGCACTCCTGCGTGAGACGGACCTAAGCAACGGTCTATGGAGGCAATGTTCATGCTAATTGGCTGAGGTTGAGAATACTCAAAGCTAATGTCCGCTAACCACCCAAAGCGGACATTCAAAAAACACACATGATCTCTGATCCTATTTCCTGTCCTACACGGGCCTTCCCGTGGCATTACGTCGCCATCGGCTCTTTGATTTCGTCTGCTCCACCTCCTGCCTGTGTCCAATAGGGCGCATATCCTGCATTGATGGATACCGGCAGGACGCAATTGGTTGCCAATAGGACACCAATTTGCGCGGTTACACCCCGCCCTGTGTCAACCAGTGTCAACCGCGGCTCCGGTTTCCGCAGAACGGGCATATCCGCTTGCCAAAGCTGCGCGAACCCCCTAGTTGGCTCGCTTCCGGGGCGAGGCGTCCGCGCTTTGCCCCTGATTTTTGAAGAAAGCCGGAGGGGCGTCCGCATGGTGCGGCGTCAGCGATCGGCCAGAAAGGTAAAAGAAGCATGGCTCTTTACGAGCATGTCTTTCTCGCGCGTCAGGACTTGGCACAAGCCCAGGTCGATACGCTCGCCGAGGAAGCCACAAAGATCATCGAAGCCAATGACGGCAAGGTAACGCGCACGGAGACCTGGGGTCTCAAATCGCTTGCCTATCCGATCAAGAAAAATCGCAAGGCGCATTTCGTAATGCTCCATGTCGATGCACCGGGAACGGTCGTTGAGGAACTTGAGCGCCAGACGCGCATCAACGAAGACGTCATCCGCTATATGACGATCCGCGTTGACGAGCATGAAGAAGGCCCGTCGGCAATGATGCGCAAGAATGAGCGCGACACCAAGCGTCGCGGCCGCGACGACGACCGCTAGACCGGCGAAGAAGGAGATATAAGATATGGCACGCCCATTTTTTCGCCGCCGCAAAAGCTGCCCCTTTTCGGGCAACGAAGCGCCGGTCATCGATTATAAGGACGTTAAACTGCTTCAGGGTTTTCTCTCTGAGCGCGGCAAGATCGTTCCTTCCCGTATCACCGCCGTTTCGGCGAAAAAGCAGCGCGAGCTGGCCAAGGCGATCAAACGCGCCCGCCATATCGGTTTGCTGCCGTACCTCGTGAAATAGGGAGCAGGAACTATGGATATCATTCTGCTCGAACGCGTTGGCTCGCTTGGCACCATTGGTGACGTCGTAACCGTGAAAGACGGTTTCGCTCGTAACTTCTTGCTGCCGAACAAAAAGGCCCTGCGCGCCAACAAGGCGAACAAGGCTCTTTTCGAAGCCAATCGCGAACAGCTTGAAAAAGAAAATGACGAACGCCGCGAAGTGGCCAAGACGGAAGGTGCGAAGATTGATGGCATGACCATCGAACTGATCCGTCAGGCATCGAATACCGGCCAGCTTTATGGTTCGGTTTCGGTGCGCGACATTATCGTTGAGCTCGAAGCCAAAGGCGAAGCCGTCACCAAGAAGCAGGTCGTTCTCGAACGGCCAATCAAGGCAGTCGGCCTGCATGAAGTGCGCGTTGCTCTTCATGCGGAAGTCGATGCGACGATCAAGGTCAATGTTGCACGGTCTCCGGAAGAAGCCGAGCTTCAAGCTCAGGGCGTCGATGTGCTGGAGCAAATGTTCGAAAAAGACGAACAGGGCTTTACGGAAGATTTCGATCCGAATGCAGAGCCGGGTGAAATTGCCGCAGTTGGCGAAGCAGAAGATTTCGTCGAGCCGGTTCCGGCTCCCGAAGCTTCCGACGATACGGCAGCCGACGAAACGGACACTGAAGAAGCCGATGCCGATGAGGCAGAAGCTGAAGCAACCGAAGCAGAACCCGCTGCTGAAGAGGATGGCGACGAGAAAACCGCCTGAATTATTGCGAAACGCGAATAAGAGCGGGCGCGGCACCATGTCTTTCAAGACTGGCGCTGCGCCCGCTTCTTTTTTAGGGATGGTTGAGCAATGACAAACTCACCTTTCCAATCTCCCCTGGCTCAGGCCTTTGCGCAAGGCCCCGCCTGGTTTCCGCAACAGATGGATGCGGCAACCGACCGCGTGCTGCTCGTCCGGATGGATGAAGCCGACTATCGCGGCGCGAGCTTTCTCGATCAGCGGATGCTCACTCAGCAGAGCCAGCCGCAATGGGCCGATTGGGCAGAACTTGAAGCCGCCGATCAGGCAGGGCGGGCTGATGCAAATTTCATTTTTCATATCGGCCATGTCGGCTCGACCTTGATTTCGCGCCTGCTGGGCGAGCTAGACGGCGTCTTCGCGCTACGCGAACCACAAATTCTGCGCAATTTCGCCGATCTCGCCGCGCTGACCGGGCAATCGCACGCGCCATGGTCGCCTGAGGAGTTCGATACACGGCTTGAAACGGCGATTGGCTGGCTATCCCGGACTTTTGCCGAAAATGACCGCGCGCTCATCAAGGCCACCAGCTTTGTCAGCGAAATCGCGGGGTCATTGCTGGGCACGAAACGCAAAGCGCTGTTTCTCAACATCTCACCGGAACGCTATATTGAAACGATCCTCGCTGGTGACAATTCACGGCAGGAACTGGCGATGCTCGCCTCCCCTCGCCTGCAGCGGCTGCACAACAAGCTTGGGTCAGAGGATTGGATGCTGTGGCAGCTATCCGAACCCGTCCGCGCAGCGATGAGCTGGCTGAGTGAAATGATGGCCCTGGACACGGCGGCGCATATCGCGCCGGCCGGTCATGTCCATTGGCTCGATTTTGACGATTTCCTGCAAGATCCCGCAGCCCGGCTTGGCGATATCGCGGCGTTCTTTGGCATCAAGGCCGACGCAGATACGGTTTCGGCGATCACCAACGGCCCTTTGATGTCGCAATATTCCAAAGCTCCAGAGCATGACTACAGCCCTGATCTCAGGGAGAAGCTGCTTGCCGAGGCGCGGGCAACGCACCAAGAAGGAATTGCCGAAGGATTGACTTGGCTCAAAGACGCAGCCGGGCAGCATGATGTAGTAGCAAGGCTAATGGCAGAGCATGTGAGGGCATAACGATGTTCAAGATGATTTACGGCCTGTTGAACGGACAGGATATCAAGGAACTACGCGAGATCATCGAAACCGCGACTTTTGTCGATGGCAAGATCAGCAATCCTCATTCGCTGGTGAAGAACAACCTCCATCTGAACGACGAAGAAGCCTATGAGCGCTCATCGGCAATCATGACCAACGCTTTGCTGAAAAGTGACGAATTTAGAGCCTTCGCATTTCCCCGGAAAATCGCACCGCCCCTTATTACCCGATATGAGAAAGGCATGCATTACGGCCTGCATCCGGATACAGCATTTATGCAGTCGGTGGATGGGCCAGTCCGGTCCGACATTAGCTGCACCTTCTTCCTGCAAGATCCCAACCAGTACGAAGGCGGCGCGCTTCACATCAAACAGAACGATGGACACATGCGTTTCAAGGGCGAACTCGGTTCGGCGATCGTCTATCCCTCCACAACGCTTCACGAAGTAGAGAAGATAGAAAAAGGTGAGCGCATCGTCGGGATCACCTTTATCGAGAGCCAGATAGCCGATCCGTTCAAGCGCGAACTGCTCTATGAGCTGAACGAAGTGGCGGCGCTTGAAGGCACGAACATGTCGGATGAGAATTACACACGCATCCAAACGGTGCAGCAGAATCTGTTCCGGCGTTGGGGTGAATGCTAAGCCTTACGATTGAGCGCTAAACCGTCCGCTACGCTCCGCAATGCCATTCGGCGCGCATTTCAGTCTCGCCATCCTGCCCGTCTTCGTGGACCACCACCGTGGCAGGCTTCACCAGAACGCCTTCAATCTGTTCGCCCTCACCTTCTCCGGGCGTAACGGTAATTGAAATCACGCCAGCCGTGAACGTACCGCCATCCCAGAGCGCGTCGAAATCTCCGTCAAATTCAAAATGCCGCAAGGTGCCATTTGGCAGAGCAATGGCATCGCCCTCAACGGCGACGAGCAGAGCCTTGCCATCATCTTCAATGCTGCAACCAGCACCTGCTTCAAGCTCAGCCTCGATATCCGCATAGGATATCGGCGCCAGCGCCGGTGCTTCCACTTCCGGGGCCGTATCGACGGGTGTAAGCTGTTGCGGTGCCTCAGCGGTATCATCCGTCATGCCATTGGTGGTCACTTCAGTTTCGCTGAGTTGACCATCCCCACATGCGCCAAGCGCCAATGCGCCAGCCACAATCATCCAGCTCTGTGCCGTTATCCCCGTGCTTTTGTTCATAATATTGATTTTATTCCTAATAGCCCATCAGAGACAGGACTTCCTTTCGGCTTCTGTCATCGTCAAGAAAACAGCCCAGCAAACGCGATGTCATCATACGTACACCGGGTGTACGCACGCCCCGCGCCGTCATGCAGCTATGGCTGGCGCAGATGACAACCGCAACGCCATGCGGCTGAAGATGATCCCAAATACTTTGGGCGATCTCGGCCGTCATGCGTTCCTGCACCTGCAATCGCCGCGCAAAGCCGTTCATCACGCGCGCAAGTTTCGAAATCCCGACAACCTTTTCCTTGGGCATATAGGCGATAGAGGCCGTGCCAATGATCGGCGCCATATGATGTTCGCAGTGCGACTGGAACGGAATGTCCTTCAGCAGAACGAGCTCATCATAGCCGCCAACTTCCTCAAATGTCCGCGAAAGATGAACGGATGGATCTTCGCCATAGCCCTGACAATATTCCTTCCACGCCCGGCCAACGCGCTTGGGCGTATCGATCAGGCCTTCGCGCGTGGGATCGTCTCCACTCCAGCGGATCAGCGTCCTGATCGCCTCTTGCACCTCTTCGGGAACCGCAATTTTCCTCGCGGAAGGATCCAGATCATCATCAAGGGCGTGGTCATAGTCGCTCATTATCGGCCTTTTTCTGAAAGCGTACGGGTTTCCTATTAGCTAGGTACTCTTGACGGCTCCGTAAAGCTGACGGATCATCAAAAAACGGAAGAGGACCAATAAATGAATCAGATCAGCATCACGCCTTGCAACGGCCCGGGGGCCGAAATTGGCAATATCGATCTTTCGCAAGGATCAAGCGAGGCTGATTTCGAGACGATCCGCCAGGCCTTTGCCGATCACGGCCTGATCTTCTTTCGCGACCAAACCATCACGCCCGAACAGCATATCGCCTTTGCCAAGCGCTGGGGCGATATCAATATCAATCGCTTCTTCACGCCGGTCGACGGCTATCCCGAAATCGCCGAAGTCCGCAAGGAACCCGATCAGGCAACCAATATCGGCGGCGGCTGGCACACCGATCACAGCTATGATGTGGAGCCGGCAATGGGATCAATCCTTGTCGCACGGGAGCTGCCCCCCAAAGGCGGCGATACGATGTTCGCCGATATGGCCGCCGCCTATGAAGCGCTGGACGATGAAACGAAGACATTGTTGGACGGGCTGGAAGCCGTGCATTCGAGCAAGCAGATATTCGGCCAGCAAGGAGGCTATAAAAATGACAGTGATGCCAATGACAGGCTCGGCAATGCCGACGCGGCAGATGCGCTGGACGATGTAATACACCCCGTTGCCATCACCCATCCGCTGAGCGGCAAGAAGATCCTCTACGTCAACGCTGCCTTCACGATCGGTATCAAGGGCTGGTCCCGCGAAGACAGCATGAAGCTGCTGATGAAGCTTTACGCGCATGCCGCGCAAGACCGGTTCGTTACGCGGTTCGAGTGGAAGCCGGGCTCCATCGCTTTCTGGGACAACCGCGCGACATGGCATTATGCGCTCAACGATTATCAGGGCGAACGCCGCGTGATGCACCGGATTACGCTGGAAGGCTGCGCGCTGGCTGCTTGATCTGTCAGAATTTCCCTCTCGGGAAATTCTGACCAATAAAACCCTCACAAGCGATAACTTCACACCGCTTCACACACCTCATGGCGCAGAAATCTACAATTCCGTGTCTTCGCCACCCCCTTCCCGTGGATCCAGATCTTCACCGGGTTCGACGATATCGAACAGCCCGGATCGCTCGGCCCGCGCCCATTGGATATCCGTCCACCCTTCGCTCTGCGCGGGATCGAGGTCCGAAATGTCGATGACGGCCGGGTCGGTCCTGCCGATACGCAGCAGCTCCCGGGCCTTGTCGAACCGCGCGATCAGCGTCGCGTCGTCCTCGGGCGAGGCATATTGAGGTTCATCCGCCGTCTCGTCGATCACGGCCAGCATCGCATCGCCCTCTTCCGGGCCAGTGCCAAGCGCATCGGCCAGCGCATCAAAGGCAGAGGCCGCGCGCCGCGCCGGAGCAGCACGTTCTTCAAAGCGGGACGCCTCCCGGTCGAGCCGGGACAGCGTCCATTGCAGATGGCGATTGTCATGCCGCTGGCGATGCCCGGCTTCTTCGCCATGATAGACAATCGTCTCGGTCGTCCCGTTAACGGCGCGCTCCATGGCTTCGTCGGCCAGCCGGTCCCGCGCGATCAGCCGCGCTGCGTCCCAGAGCCGCGCGAACAACCGTCCCTCCGGCTTGCGCCGCAGATGATATGCGGATTCGCGCGACAGCCCTACCTCCGCCGCCGCCGCCTTCACCGATCCCGTCAGCGAGAGCATGACGACAAACCCCCGCTGCCGCTCCGGCGTCCAGCCATCGGTTCGCCATCGAAGCTTCGCCTCATCCGCCGCCGAAACCCCACCCGCCGAGCGAATGCCATGGGTCACACCATCCCAAAAGGCATCGTTTTCGGAATCGGTGGCGTAGTCGGCGAGGGTTGATTCTTCAGGCGGCGCTTCGGGCGCCAGGCCGGTGTCGAGGGGCTGCAGGGTGGATGAGGGCTGGACGGAGGGATTGGGGTTCTGAGTCATCCGGCCAAGATAACCTATTTGGTTATCTGTAGGAAAGAACCTTGAACATTCGCCGAATTCTATTCGTTGGAGAGCGACCCAGGTATCGCACCGGCAATATCTGTCCCATCTGCTACAAACCCAAATTGTGGTTCAGCTTCGACATCTTCCGCTCTGATGTATCCATCTAGCCATGGGCCGCCTTTCGCTAGATAAGATGCTTGGTAATAATCCCCCTTACCGTCGAGTGATGGAACCGCTCGCTCCACGTTCACTCTCCTAATTCCGTCAGGAAGGTAACCCGTGATTTCGCTGTCCTTCGAAGCCATTTTGTAGAATGGGACGTTCGGTTTCGTCTGAATGTAGATGTATGCTGGACGTTTGCTCCGTGTACGTTTTCGACGTGATTCACGTTTCAGTGTAATAGAAATCAGATTGTCGAGTACGTAAACACAGCTCTCTTCAATCTGCGGGTCTTCAGCAGATTGAAGAGA
>Ga0209345_10007078_pt1 | contig 10004 bp, 7 predicted proteins | sample Cruoilmetagenom7_FD_187294 | JGI IMG/M metagenome (GOLD analysis project Ga0209345, IMG submission 187294) | Oil polluted marine microbial communities from Coal Oil Point, Santa Barbara, California, USA - Sample 7 (SPAdes) (version 2) | ecosystem: Environmental > Aquatic > Marine > Oil seeps ... | reverse complement strand
AGGTTCTCGTGGAGGTCCTCGTTGATGAGCGCTGCGGGGGCTGTGCCACATGAACCGATGCATTCGAGCTCGACGAGCGTGAACTTGTTGTCGGGGGTTGTCTGACCGACATCGATCCCGAGCTTGGATTTGATTGCTTCGGTGCAGTCCGTCGCGCTGCAGAACTCGCACGCGATGGATCGGCAGACGGAGATCAGGTTCTCGCCCTTGTTGTGCTCCCAGTATTCTTCGTAGAAGGTGACGGTGTCGAGGACTTCGCCTGGGGTGATGTCGAGGACATCTGCGATCTCTTTCATCGCTTGTTTGGGGACCCATCCATAGTGGTGCTGGATCATGTGGAGCGCTGGGAAGAGCGCGCCTTTGGGTTTCTCGTAGCGCGGGATGTAGACCTCGCGGAGTTCCTTGACCATCTCTGAGGTCAGGTAAGGCTCGTCGCGGGTTTCGATGGTTGCGGAACCGGAGTTTTTGGTGATCCAGGGCATTATCTATCCTCTTTGAACGCTCACGCGATTCGACCGATGATCCTAGGAGCGTCGATCCGGCGGGTCTTATTCAGTCCTTGAGCAGGCTGATCTCGTAGGGCGCCCAGCTCGTTGAACTGCCCCGGCTGATTCTTGCGGTGTAGGAACCACGCTTGATGACGAACTGCTCGGGCGCGGTGATCGAAGACCCGGTGCCACCGATGAACAGCACAACCCGTTCCATAGGTGGGGATTCGACCGGTCCCAGCGTGCGCTCCTCGCCCGCTTTGACCACAACAGACTCGAGCATCGCCGCGGTGTCAAACTTCCGCTGGTGCTCGATGCGCGCGTTGAGGTTGGTCGTCGAGTCGTTGATGATGCGGACGGTGTAGGTCGGGTTGACGGAGCATCCACCGAGCGCGATGCCCGCGAGGATCAGACCCACCATCATCGTGAATACTGAGCGATTCATCGGTCGAGTTCGCCCGCAACAATATTGAGTGAGCCGATGACCGCGACGGTGTCGGCGAGCATGTGTCCTTCGAGCATTTTCGCGACCAGCGAGTAGTTGATGAAGCTTGGTGGACGCGTCTTGGCGCGCCATGAGCATTTGCTGCCGTCGCCGACGATGTAGTACCCGAGTTCGCCGTTGGCGGTTTCGTGGGCGCCGTAGACCTCGCCGATTGGTGCGTCCCAGCCGCGGTTGGTCATGATGAGCTCGAAGTGTTGGATCAGTCCTTCGATGGAGCCATAGACCTCGCCTTTGGGTGGCTTGGTCATTTTCTCGTCGGCGAACACATCGGTTGGCCCTGTTGGGATCTGGTCGATGAGTTGGTCGATGATGCGGATGGACTGCTTGATTTCTTCGACGCGCACGAGGAATCGGCAGTACGCATCGCCGTCTCTTGCGATGGGGACATCGAAATCGACCGCTTTGGCGCCGTTGCCGTCCCAGTTGTCCGCGTAGCAGAGGTATGGCTCGTCCTTGCGGAGGTCGCGCCGGACACCCGATCCACGCGCGATGGGTCCGGTTGCGCTGTATGCGATCGCTTCGTCGTGGGTGATGACCCCGATGCCTTGGGTGCGATCCATGAAGATGCGGTTGCGTTCGACGAGGTTCATCAGATCGCCGATGGCTTCTTCGAGCACGCCGTGGAGGAATTTTTTGACCATGCGGACGAAGACTTCCTCGTCGGGAATTTCTTTGACGATTCCACCGACGCGGGACCAATCCGGGTGGAAGCGTTGTCCGGATGCGTAGTCCATGATGTCGTAGATGTGCTCGCGTGGGTTGAAGCAGTAGAGGAAGCCGGTGATCGCGCCGACATCGAGTCCCGCGGCTCCGACACACAGCAGGTGGTCCTGGATGCGTCCGAGTTCTGCCATGATCGTGCGGAGGACCTTGCACTTGGTGGAGATCTCGATCCCGAAGAGTTTCTCGACGGTGTGGTGCCAGCAGATGCCGTTGGAGATTGAGGAGAGGTAGTTCATCCGCGAGACGATGGTGACATACTGGTTGTAGTCGAGGTGCTCAGCGAGTTTCTCGAACCCGGAGTGGAGGTACCCGATGTGCGGGGTACACCTTGCGACGCGCTCGCCGTCGAGTTCGAGGACCAGACGCAGCGTGGTGTGTGTCGCGGGATGCTGAGGACCGAAGTTGAGGACCCAGCGATCGCCGGTATCCACATGGTCTTTGATGTAGTCGATGTTCTCGGCGTTGGCATCGATGCCGGTGTCGGGAGTCAGTGTGTATGGCATGCTCAGCGTCCTCTGATGGGGGATTTCCGGGCAATGCTAGGGGCTCAGGGGGCATTTGTGAGGTCTGAATCGGGTGATTAATTCCTTGTGATCCGTCCCCATCTCCTTTAGAATATCGACCGAGGCGGTTGCCTCAACATGATTGAAGACTTGATTTACACGATTACGAGGAGAATGACCATGAAACATATGACATTGATTGCCGGAACTGTTTTGACCACACTTGCCAGCAGTTCACTGGCTGACCTGTACACCTTTGAGAGCACCGGCACAATTACCGATTTTAGACCAAGCTTTGCCGGCGCTGATCAGTTCCCGTTTGTCGGACTTAGCGAGGGAGATTCGCTTTTCTATCACTTCGAGTACGACAACAGCGTTTCGGCGATCTCAGACGATGGGTTCACCACAACCTACGAGTTTGATGGGCTGGGCTCGTATGCGTTGCTCGGATCAACGCGCATCGATTTTGATCGGATCCGGATCGCGATTTCATCTGATGGAGTACTCGGTGGCGGGATCGGATTCAGCGGATATCTCGACGAGATCGGAGTCAGCGCGGGATTGAATATGGATGGCGCGGCCCCCATGTCCAATGAACTGCCTACCTCGATCGATATAAACCAGTTCACATGGTCACGAAACGCGGGAGCGAACTCGGATCAAAATCAAGTCCTGTTCCCGATTGTGCTTGGGACTGTTGACACCGCGACGATCACCCCCGCTCCAGCAAGCTCATTGCTGCTGCTTGCGGGTGCTGGGTTTGCTCGTCGGCGACGATCCGCTTAACCCAGCTTGCCTCGGATCGCCTCGGCGACTTCCAGAGCATCAAGCATCGAGTTCTCGATCGCGGGGAGTGCCCAGTTGTCCTGGTTGGCAAAGTGGACATTCTCGCGGTACGGCGCCCGGATGAGTGCCGGGATGCCATCGGAAAGGAATCCGATCCGCGCCAGCGGCAGCGCGTGTCCCCATCGCGCAAAGCGGATCTCTTGCACATTGGACTCGGACAATCCCACGAGTTTGAGGGTTGACCGGAGCTTGCTTGCCAGCGCGGTCGCGTAGCTGTTGATCGGGTCATGGAGGACCAGATCGAAGCGGGCACCTTCATACGGGAGCGGCCAGAACAGATTGAGGATGCCATTGCGCACCGGGAGCGATGGGGTGTGCGGCCCCGGCGCGTAGGAGCCGTTGGTGACATCGGTGTACTGCCAGAACTCTCGCGCGCCTTGCGAGGACATCGGGAAGTCGCTTGGATTATCGAGCAAGAAGATATCGTAGAACCCCTCGGGGACGGGGCGGTCGAGTACGACATTGGCGACGAGGTACGGCCGGCGGATGAGCCGCATCGCGTCGTAGCGTTCAGGTTCATCCTCCTCTAGATTCTGTATAATGGCTCGCGCAATGTGTTTGGGGCACGCCATCACGACCTGCTTAGCGAGCATCGATGAGAACACCCCCTCCGAATCCACCCAGCTTAGCAGCGAGCGACCATCGGGCTGGACGCGAAGATCCACGATCCGCTGATTGGCTCGCAAGTGCGGCGCATGCGATGGATCTTTCCGGTCCAGCGGCGCAATCCCCTCCCACAACTTCTCCGCGATCCACGCGTTGCCACCGGGCAGCACCCATCGCCCGAACTCTTCGGCCGCGAGGAAGTTCCATCCGAGTGTCGCAGAGATCTCCTCCCAACCCCCGGCGAACGATGAATAGCAGTACGCCTGCACCGCCGCAGCGAGCGCGGCGGGAACCGCGAGCCCGGTTTCTTTGAATACATGCTCCTCGATGTGCTGGCGCAGACTGATCCGATCCAGTTCAATCATCCATTGTTCTGGGAACGGGATGTCTGGATAGTCGTCGGCGTACTGCGCCACGAGGTTCGCGTACGCTTTGTACGCGGGGATGTCCGCTTTGGGGACTCCGAGACCGGTCCAGATATCGTCGTTGATCACGCCGTCGATCTCGACAGGTGCGGGGATCGCGTCGGTCCTGACGACATCGTAAAACCCGAGTTCTCGATAGAGGTTGTCCAGCGTTGATCCTTCATCGGGTGTGATGATGTACGCGCTGCCCAGGGAGTATCGCGAGCCGTTGATGGTGCCGCCTTGCGCGTTTCCACCGAAGCGGTCGTGGAGCTCGAAGACGACGGGGTTGTATTCACGCAGCGCGTAGGCGGCGGTCAGTCCGGAGATCCCTCCACCGACGACGGCGACCTCGACTTCTTCGGTTGGTGCCGGGGGCTTACCGCCGGGGAAGTTTTTTTGATTGGAGTGGAACGGGATGTCTTCTTGGAAGTCGTCGCCTTCGAACCATGATTTGAACTTGAACCCATCAATGATGCGTGGCTTGGGATCAAGGAGGCGCGGCGCGAGCGGGCGCGTGGATTTGAGTTCGAGCGGGGTTGCCGGGATCCGGGTGGGCGAGAGTGCTTCGAGCGAACCAGAAGCGGATTCGAGCAACGATCCGGCTGTTGACGAGTTTGAAGCGAGCGCGGAACTGGGGAACGGGCTGATCGCGCCCAGTCCGATGATTCCGATGCCGCTGCGGAGGACTTCTCTTCTTGTATGCATTGAAACACCTGTTGTATGAGATTTCTGGAGGGACCAGCAATAGTGGCCTCCAATGTCCATTATCTGTCTTGGAATCGCGATTGCAAGGAAAATTCCAAATTCTACCTCGGCTTTCAGTTCTTTCGGCAACTCCAGAAATCCCTTTATGGAATAGAAACCCCGCCTCGATAGCTACACTCTGGTATGCACTTCATTGAACAATTTTTTGCTGAACTCTGGATGATTCTCACCGAATCGTCGGTCTGGTTGATCTTTGGATTCCTCCTCGCAGGAGTGGTCCATGTCCTCGTTCCGCGCGAATGGATGCTCAAGCACCTTGGTGGGCGAGGGATCGTCCCGATCTTGAAAGCGTCGCTGCTGGGGATCCCGCTGCCGTTGTGTTCGTGTGCCGTGATCCCGGTCGCGGCTGGGCTTCGGAAACAGGGCGCGAGCAAGGGTTCCAGCGCCGCGTTCGCGATCTCGACGCCACAAACCGGAGAAGAGTCCATCCCGCTGACCTGGGCGCTCTTTGGTCCTGTGTTTGCACTCGTGCGTCCTGTCATCGCGGTCGTCACCGGCTTGATCGCTGGGGTCCTGATCGACCTCACCGATCATTCGAGGGGTGAAGATCAAGACGACTCAATCGACGATCCAGGCGCGATCTCGCTCTCGATCACCAACGCGGACGACGCGGGCGCGGTTGTTGAGCAGACCGAGAAAAAAGCAACCGGTTCGTGTTGCTCATCCAAACCCGAAACACCAACTGGTTCATGCTGCGGCTCTGCGCCCAAAGAAGAATCGTCCGGCGGATCGTGCTGTTCTTCGACTCCACAAAAACCAGGGCTCGGGGTTGTGGGCGGCGCGAAGGAAACCGTTCGGTACGGATTCGCGGTGATGCTCGTGGATCTTGCGGTCTGGTTGACGGCTGGATTACTGATGGCGGCGCTGATCGGCGCCGCGGTCCCACACGGATGGATCGAAGAACATGTCGGACAAGGCATCCTCCCGATGCTGCTGATGCTCGTTGTCGGGATCCCGCTTTATATCTGCGCCACCAGTTCAACGCCCCTCGCGTTCGGGTTGGTGATGGCGGGGCTCTCCCCCGGCGCGGCGCTGGTGCTGCTGCTCTCAGGACCCGCGACCAATGTCGCGACCATGAGCTGGCTGCTCAAAGACCTCGGCGCTAGAGCGCTGGTGATCTACCTCGCGGTGATCGCTGGCGTCGCGCTGGCTTCTGGGATCGCGTTTGACGCGTTCTTCAAATCGATGGTCACCCTCGCGGAACTCAACGCGCCCCACGAGCACGGCATGGGCGGGATCGGATACAAAGATGTCTTCGCGGTTCTCTTCGTCATCCTGATGGCGTGGGCGCTTGGCATCAAGGCGAGCCAGTGGCTCGACTCCCGGGGCATCGGTAAAAAACAAACCGCGGGATGCTGCTCGAGCAACACCGGCTCATCCTGCGGCTGCTCGCACTGATCAAATCAAGAATCGACCGATCCAGAACCGCTCAGCTGCGAACTCCCATCCGCGCGCCATCGATCAACTCCGCTCAACCACCTCGGCAAGCAAGCGTGCGCCGAACCCGGTCGGTCCCGGATTGATCGCGCCTCTCGCTTTGGTGGTCGCGTGGGTTCCCGCGATGTCCACATGCGCCCACTTGACACCCTCGTCAACGAAGTGTTCGAGGAACGCGGCGCCCTGGATCGGGTGCGCCTCGCGGACAGGAGCGCTGTTGACGATGTCCGCGATTGGGGACTTCATCATGGTGGTGTAGTCCTTGTGCAAAGGCATGCGCCAGATCCGCTCTCCGGATGCGTTGCCCGCATCGTTGAAGGTGTCGAACAGCGAATCGTCGTTGGTCCAGAATCCTGCGAATGGTGATCCCAGCGCGACCACGACGCCGCCGGTGAGGGTTGCGATGTCGACGACATACGCTGGTTTTTCTTTTTCGCACGCCCAGCACAAGCCGTCGGCCATGACCAATCGCCCCTCGGCGTCGGTGTTGGTGATCTCGACGGTCACGCCGTTGCGGAACTCGATGACATCATCGGGGCGGTACGCCTCGTCGGAGATCGCGTTCTCTGCGGACATCAGCAGCGCGATGACCGGGCGGTTTGGTTTGATGACATTGGCGATGATGTGCATCGCGCCGATCGCGCCACAGCCGCCGTCCTTGTCGCGCTTCATGCCGACCATGCCGCCGCCGACTTTGATGGAGAGACCACCGGAGTCATACGACATGGTTTTGCCGACGATGACGATCGGTGCTTTGGACTTGCCGCTCTTCGGGGTGTACTCCATCCGGATCATGCAAGGCTTGTTCTCGCTTGCTTTACCGACATTGATCAGACCATTGAGGCGCTCGTCTTCGAGCTTCTTCCCAGAGAACACGGTGCACTTCATCCCCGACTTGCGAGCGATCTTCTTGCACTCTCCAGCGATCCACATCGGAGTCGCGATGTTCGGAGGAGTCTGCGAGAGTGTGCGCGCGATGTTTGAGCCTTCTGCCATTCCCAGACCGCGGCGGAGACCATCGTCGAACTTCGCGTGCGAGCCGGTCAGTGTGAGTGTTGGTTTTTTAGAAACGGTCGTCGCGGAGCCGCGCAGATCGTCGTAGGTCCAGCAGACGAGTCCGAATCCCTCGCCGAGCATTGCACCCGCTTGGAATGGGGTGACCTGTGCTTTCTTGGAAAGCTTGCCCATCGCGCCGCTGATCGCGAACTCGACCGAGTTGATCCCCGCGGCACTCAGCTCCCGACCGATCGCGCCGCCCGCATTACGGAGTGAGCTGACATCAAAGCTGGATTTGTCGCCCAGTCCAAGGATGAAGACACGCTCGTATCCCTTTGACGGGAATGCTTGGACGATCGATCCGGCTTCGCCGGTCGCTTCGGTCCGCTTGGACGCAGCGACGATTGAGCCGTCGGTATCGAGCGACTTGGTGTCTGCATCGAGCGATTGTCCTTTGAACATACCTACGACGAGTGTCTTCGCTTTGGAGCGGGAGCCAACTTTGATGGGGTCGAACATTTCAGAATCTCCTATGTTTCTGAATAAATATATCGGTCTCGAGGCCGGAAGTTGCTTATTTTTGTGCGTAAAACGCCATTCAGCACCAGAATCGGCCTTGTGTAATGTAGACAGGGCATCGGTGTATGTCTTTGGGAATCGACAGATGTTGCCGGTTTGGGGTTATGAAGGGTCTTTCTTCTTCGCTTCAAACAGCGATTTCACCTCACCCGCGAGGTAAAAGCTCCCCAGGATCAGGAGGACATCGTTGGTGACGAGTGATTTTCCCGCCGCTTGGATCGCTTCGGTCGGTGTTCGGTAGGCTTCGCACGATTTGCCGGAGAGTTCGGTGAACCGTTTCCCGAGTTCCAGCGCATCGCAGGCACGCGCGTTGGTTGAGGTTTGCGTGAACACGACCTTGTCGGCGCGGGTTGTCAGTTCTTCGAGCATGCCGTCGATGCGTTTGTCGCTGCTGCATCCGAAGACCACGATGAGCGAATCAAACTGGACCTGCTGCGCGATGCCTTTGAGCGTCTCGCGGACACTCTCCGGTGTGTGCGCGCCGTCGATGTAGACACGCGGGCGATCATTGATTCTTTCGAGCCGGCCGTCGCGCGAGGTGCGATCGAGTCCCGCGATGATCTGGCGTTCCGGGAGATCAAACCCGCAGGCGCGGAGCTTGAGGATGACCGCGAGCGCTAATCCACAGTTCGCGCCTTGGTGCTCGCCCATCAACGGCACAGACATATGCTCGAAGCATCCAGCACCCTGACCGACGCACACCTTCGAGTGCGGGCCTTTGGAAGTGGTCGACTGGAATCGGCAAGAGTAGAGCACATCGATCCCGAGCACCGAGAATTCGCACCCGATGGACTCCGCTTGCTTTTTGAACACATCGGTCACCGCTTCGCTTTGCGGAACACTCAGCGCGGGAACGCCGGGCTTCATGATCCCCGCTTTCTCCCCAGCGATCAGTTCGACCGTGTCACCCAGCACCGACGCATGCTCGAGCTGGATCTCGGTCAATCCGACGACGATCGGCGAAGCAACATTCGTGCAATCGAGTCGACCACCCAAACCGGTTTCGAGGATGACGATGTCCACCGCTTCTTGCGCGAACACCACGAACGCGAGCGCGGTCAGCAGCTCAAAGTAGGTCGCTTTCCCGTGCTCGTCCTCAATCGCGAGCGACGCGTCCTTGCATTTGCTCAGCGCGTCGTCGAACTGGTCATGCCCGACCATCAAGCCGTTGATACTGACGCGTTCGCGTTCATCAACCAGATGCGGGCTCGTGAAGAGGCCCGTCGTGTACCCGCTGGATCGAAGACAGCTTTCGAGCATGGCGCAGGTTGATCCCTTGCCTTTGGAACCCGCGATATGAACCACAGGGACCGCGAGGTGCGGGTCTCCAAGCTCTTTGACCAGCGCGTGCATGCGGTCGAGTTTGAAAGACTGGCTGCTGATTTTGTGCGAATGGATCTGTTCAAAGTTGACAGAGGAGTTGAGAAAGTCGAGGGCGGCTTTGTGATGCACAAACGGGCCGGGGGTTGGACCCGCAGCAACTCGATCTTTCGAGCGTGATCCGATTTTTTTGGTGGTTCCCCGACGCGGCATTGGAATATGGTATCACGCGAGCGAAGTAACTACTAGAAAAAAATCCTGAATCAACACATACCCGGCAATCTACCTAGACGCGCCGTAGCTCGCGCGGCGCATGATGGCGCGCATGTCCGAGACGGCGGTGCGGAGCCCGACAAAGATACTCCGCGCGATAATCGAGTGACCGATGTGCAGTTCATCTATGCCTGGAAGCGACGCGATGTGGTGGACATTGTGGTAGTTGAGCGCATGCCCCGCGTTAAAACGCATGCCGTGGTGCACAATGCGCTCGCCCGCGAGTTGGACATCCTGGATCGCGGTTTGCAGTTCGGCTTTGCGTCGATCACCGCCTGAATCAATAAACGCGCGGGCGTATGGACCGGTGTGCACTTCGCACACATCGAACCCAACCTCTGCAGCCGCATCGACTTGGCGTTCGTCCGGATCAATAAACGCGCTGACGATGAGCCCGGCGTCTTTGAGTTTGGCAACGACCTCATTAAGCCGAGTCTTCTGCGAGAGGATGTCCAGCCCTCCCTCGGTGGTGACCTCTTGGCGGCCTTCAGGCACCAGCATCGCGGTGTGCGGCGTATTGGGTTCAAGCTCGCACGCGATCCGGACCATCTCGTCC
>Ga0209345_10007077_pt1 | contig 10007 bp, 6 predicted proteins | sample Cruoilmetagenom7_FD_187294 | JGI IMG/M metagenome (GOLD analysis project Ga0209345, IMG submission 187294) | Oil polluted marine microbial communities from Coal Oil Point, Santa Barbara, California, USA - Sample 7 (SPAdes) (version 2) | ecosystem: Environmental > Aquatic > Marine > Oil seeps ... | reverse complement strand
ATTGGCAATCAATGGTGGATGGCTGAGAATTTTAATTTCTTATGTGAGGGAAGTTATTGCTATAATGACCTTGACTCAAACTGTAAAATTTACGGAAAACTATACACACGTGAAGCTGCCATTAAGTATGCGCCGGAAGGTTGGCACCTTCCCAGCGACCAGGAATGGATGCAACTTGAAGCCTACCTGGGCATAGCTCCTGCTGAACTGGAAAAACTTGGCAAACGCGGCAAGTTTTCCGGAAGATTATTGTCCCACGATGGCGGCAGCGGGTTCGATGCCCTGCCTGCAGGGTACTTCAGCTGGTGCAAGAATGCTTCTAACCACCTGCGGTATGAAGCGGATTTCTGGACATCCACGGACACAAAGGATGGAAAACCTCTATTGCGTATCTTATTACCCCATTCAGGAAAGGTCATTCGGTACTGGCCAGGTTGTCAATCTGCCTGTTCAGTGCGTTATGTAAGGGATAGTGGGGAATCTCCCTAAAAACTTACTTTTTTAAGGGTAGGGATTCTTTGAATTCCCTCAGCAATGAGTCAATGGTTTCCTTTACGGATATGATCTTTGTAGCGAAATAGGCATTTGACCCGGCAAAGGCAAAGCCATTATAAAAATTCCCTTTCATGGCATTTACCAGGGCGGCTACAATACAATAAGGCGTAGATTCTATATCACATGTTTTCAGGCACTTATAAGGACACTTCACAGGTCGTTTCTCACCCTTGTTTATCTTATCGATGAACTCATTTCCAATGGCCCGTCCGGGCATGCCAACCGGACTGTTGATTATTTCCATATCCTTTTCATAGGAATCAATGTAGGATTGCTTAAAAGCCGTGGAAGCGTCGCATTCTTCAGTGGTAACAAAACGTGTTCCCAATTGAACCCCGGATGCTCCCATGTCCATGATTTCCTTAATATCTGCCCCTGTATAAATTCCGCCGGCAGCGATAACCGGGATTTTGACCTTATATTTTTCTTCGAATACCTTTACTTCTTTAATTACCTCGGGAAGAAGTTTCTCGAGTTCGAATTCAGGATCTTCGAGCTGATTCCTTTTAAATCCCAGGTGCCCTCCTGCTTTGGGACCTTCCAGTACAATGGCATCGGGCAGGTAATCATACTGCTCTTTCCATTTGGCACAGAGGATCCTGGCCGCCCTTCCCGAGGAAACGATGGGAACAAGCTTGGTTTTTGACCCCTTTGTAAGGAAACCGGGAAGGTTCATGGGAAGTCCGGCACCTGAAAATATGATATCAATGCCTTCAGAAACAGCTGTTTTTACCAGTTCCGGGAAATTGGTAAGGGCAACCATGATGTTCACACCGAGAACTCCGCCGGTTATTTCCCTGGCCTTTTGGATTTCTTTTTTCAGGGCCCTTATATTCGCTTCGATAAAATTCTTCCTGTAATCAGGTTCAAACATTCCGATACATGCAGCCGCAATCACTCCTACCCCACCTTCGTTGGCCACTGCCCCTGCCAGTCCCGACATGGAGATACCAATGCCCATTCCTCCCTGTATAATAGGAAGTTTTATCTTCAGATCTCCAATATTTAATTCCCTCATTGTACTGCTTTTTTTAATACTAGTGCAAAGCTACGCTTTTATTTCTGATTCAGGCACATATTGCCAATTATGGTAATATAGGATTAGGTTTATAATAAATTAAAGAGTAATTTTGCGCCTCATCCTACCAAAGATACCTCCCCGAACGGGAGGTTCCAAAACCTTTTTTTAACATATAAGTATTGAAGCTTTGGCGATGCTGCCCTTGTTTAAGGCAGGGCAGGGTAGAATAATATTATATAATAAATTACAAATCAATGTATAAAGAAACTAGAACGAATTATAAGAAAAAATCAAGACCTCGAATAGGTCAGAAGAATCACAAACCGAAAAGCAGGATTGATATCCATAAACTGATCAATGACCAGCTGGAAACAAAACCCTTGAAGCCATATGTGCAGTTGCATTCATTCAGGGACTTCTCACTCCATGGTAAACTGCTGCAACGGATATCTGACAGTAAGTATTTAATCCCGACAGAAATACAGGATAAATCAATATCACATATACTCAATGGAAGTGACCTGATCGGCATTGCAGGGACCGGAACAGGAAAAACCGCAGCTTTCCTCATTCCCATCATTCAACAATTAATGGAAAGACCTATAAAAAACAAAGCACTGGTCATTGCCCCAACCCGTGAACTGGCATCCCAGATCCTTGAGGAATTCAGGAAATTAAGCAGGGGACTTGACCTGCATGCCACAACACTTATCGGAGGAGTAGATGTAAACCGCTCGATAAAAGCCTTACACAAAACCAACCATGTGATCATTGCCACCCCTGGCAGACTGATCGATATGGTTGACAGACGGCATTTATCACTGGAAAGTTTCCAGATCCTGGTACTGGATGAGTTTGACCGCATGCTTGACATGGGCTTTCTCCCTGATGTACAGAAGATCATCGATCAGATGTATAACAAAGAACAGACCCTTCTCTTTTCGGCAACAATGAACAGTACACAAAAAGGGGTGATTGAGTGGATCACCAATTCACCTGTGAAGGTAACTGCCAGTACGGGGAGGCAGTTAACACATGCCATTGCGCAGGATGTACTTTATGTACCGGGTGACCGTACCAAAGCGGAAGTCCTTCATGACCTGATTTCAGAAAACAGGGATGAGAAGGTGTTATTGTTTTGTGATACCAAGCGCATGGTAAACAAAGTGCAAAAGAAGCTGCAATCAGGCAATATAAGGTCCGACATGATACATGGGGATAAAACCCAGCGGGCCAGGGAATTGGCACTGGAGAGGTTTCGGAAGGGAAAGGTACAGGTACTGGTTGCAACCGATGTGGTAGCCAGGGGAATTGATGTTTTGGATGTATCCCTGGTAATCAATTATGATGTTCCAGGTAATTACAACGATTACGTTCACCGTATCGGCAGAACAGGCAGGGCCGGCAAATCCGGAAAAGCCATTACCCTGGTAGGCTAAAGGCTGGCCGGTAAACCGGGGATGGCAGGAAATTATTTACCTGTTGTGACCTCCTGAGCAAGGGCCAGTATCCGGGTAGTCATGGCCTCCCATGTAAACCTCTGCCTTTCTGTTTGAATGTTTTTACGAAAAAATGCGGCCCGGTCCTGCTCGAAAAAATCGGCGATTGCTTCAGCAATAGCCTCTTCATCCACGGGGGTAACGTATCCAACTTTCATATGGGGGACAATCTCAGCCAGTCCCCCAACATCCGTTACCAGCATGGGTACACCAAAGTGATAAGCAACCTGGCTTACACCGCTTTGGGTAGCGGTGCGGTACGGCTGTGTCACAAGGTCTGCCAGACTGAAATAATCCCTGACTTTGCCGGAGGGGATGAAATGATCCCTGAGAAAGATCTTGTCTCCCACCCCGGATTCATTGATGATATCCAAATATTCCTTTTCCCCGGAATAAAATTCACCAGCCACGATCAGCCGGAGATCCGGCACCCTGTACCTCATCCTGGCAAAAGCCCTGATGAGCAGGTCAAGTCCCTTGTATTTTCGTATCATCCCGAAAAACAGAAGGTACTTCAGCGAGGGATCCAGCCCCAGCCTGTTTGCCGCCTTTTTACGGTCAACTGCTTCCCCGAATTGTTCATATACTGGATGTGGTATACAAGCTTTGTTTGTTGAATCAGTAAAGATTTTCAGGTCTTCGAGCAGGGATTCTGACAGGACAATATAGCCATCACAGGCAGACAGCAGGAATCTGCTCATGGACTTCCATCCTGCTCGTTTTTCATGCGGGATCACATTATGGGCTATGACTATAACCGGGCAGGCCGGTTTCCTTTTCAGCCTTCGAACGATGTATCCAAGGCTCATGGAAATGAAAGGCATCCAGTGGTGTAAAACTACCAGGTCGGGGGATGCGGTACGGATTGTCCTGACAGTCTTATTCCAGCTGAAGGGGTTGACCGAGTTGATTTGGGAAGAGGTTGGGATACCCGCCGAGGCTTTCCCTTCCTCGTATTGTGTTTTACCAGGGAAAAGAAATCCGGGATATTGCAGTGAGAATGAGATAATGCTAGCCTGGTGCCCGGCTTCTAATAAGTTTTTACAGAGTGCCGTATTAAAATTGGCAATTCCTCCCCTCAGTGGAAAAGCTGGCCCGATACAGATGATGTTCAAAATTTACAAATTAATGGTTTCATCTATTAGGTACTCATTCCGGACAGTGGAATTCCTCGTGATCAGCTCGCCCAGAAAGCCTGCCAGGAATAACTGTGTACCGATAATCATGGCTGTTAATGCCAGGTAGAAATAGGGGCTCTGGGTTACCCTTGGCATGGGAATGGAATGGATGGTATAATAAATTTTCTGTCCACCGAGCCAGGCTGCAGCGAAAAAACCAACCAGGAACATCAGGGTACCGAAAGTCCCGAAAAGATGCATGGGCCGCCTTCCAAACCTGCCGATAAAACCGATGGAGATCAGGTCAAGATAACCCACAATAAACCTTTTCATCCCGTATTTGGTCGATCCATATTTTCGTTTCTGGTGCTGTACTACCTTTTCCCCTATCTTCATAAATCCTGCTCTTTTGGCAAGTAAGGGGATATAGCGGTGCATATCCCCGTAAACCTCAATGCTTTTCACCACCTGGTTCCGGTAGGCTTTGAGGCCGCAATTAAAATCATGCAGCTTAATGCCGGATACCTGCCATGCAAACCAGTTATAGAGCCTGCTGGGGATTCTTTTGGTAAGGGGATCATACCGCTTTTTCTTCCAACCGGAAACAAGATCATATCCTTCCTCCCTGATCATCCTGACCAGTTCGGGTATCTCCTCAGGACTGTCCTGGAGGTCGGCATCCATTGTAATGACTATCTCTCCGGATGATGACTGGAATCCGGTATGAAGGGCAGCTGCTTTACCATAGTTCCGGCGAAAACGGATTCCCCTGACGGCTGCATGCTTACTGGATAATGCCTCGATTACCTTCCACGAGCCATCATTGCTTCCGTCATCCACAAAAATTACCTCATATGTCAATGAATCTACGGACAGGATGCTTTCAATCCATGCTCTCAGCTCCCCCAGGGATTCTTCTTCATTATAGACAGGTACAACGATTGAAATATCCATTCAGGACTTTTGGGTTAAAATTACTCTGCGACTACCTCGTCTTCGGGTTCATTCTTTTTGAATATGGCTGCCACGATAAGGGCAATAATTGTTCCCATAAGAACGCCAAAAAACAATCCCATAACAGACATCATCAATGGTGTCATAAATTTACCTGATATGGCCATGGCCTGGTCCAGCGCCTCTTCCGGAACGCCACTCTCCAGCATCTTCTCCATTTGCATTTCCTTCATCTTGCCAATGATATCCGGATCGATTACAGTCCACAAGAGATAACCATAGATAATGGCTATCACACTGGATACAAGGATAACAATGAATCCGAATTTGAATGCGGGACCGAAAGGCAGGACACCGCCCATAACATTATCCCTGTAACTCCGGACACCAAAGATCAGTACAATAATGGTTAATACCATACCCAGGTAACCCAGGTTCTGGTTCAGGTTCTGGTCGAGCATATAAAGGATTACATTGTAGATGATGCCTACAAAACCGAGTATTGCGCCCCAGACGAGGCCATTATACCAGATAGAAGTGTTTTTGTTTTCCATAATTATGAAAGGATTAGGATTAGTATAGCAAAGATATTGTTTTTTTTGAGTAATTTTGCTGCCTGGGCAAGTCTTATACGACCAGCTCCTGTTGAACTCCCCCAGGTCCGGAAGGAAGCAAGGGTAGACGGTTGTAGCGGTGCGATATAAGTAGCTTGCCCTTTTTTTATTAAGACCCTTTCATGCAGGTCTTTTCATTGCCCTGATTGAGGCTGGATAGTAAATCTGTTTTGGAGTGCTCATAACCCTGCTGGTATCCCCGCCTGTATTCCTTCATCCGGCTTTCTTTTCTGCCTCGTCTGATGCCCAGGTGGAATGCCAGTGAATACACCAATGTGCAAGCGATCAATATGGCCAGTATATAATCCATGAGGTTTACACTGCCTCCTCTTCGCCGCTGTCAACATAAATTAATAATATGTAATAAAATACTGTGGGTTCCATACCAGAAGTATTGCATAATTGATGCCAAAGTTTTATACATCTATATATCAATATGTTAATAATAAGTTAATATCAAAATATGAGGTTTTTTGCACGTAAACGATCCTTGCGGTGCCCGATATCGGACACCGGTACTTATTCAATTATAAATTATTTTGATTTCAGAGATTAATAAATATCTTTGTCTCATCATTTAGTACATGAAAAACATCCATATCATAATTGCTATTCTACTTGTGAGCCTCGTGGTGCTCGACACGTAAGAATGGTATGGATTAATACAAAAATATTATGAAGGCCATTCTCGAAAGAAAAGAGTGGCCTTCTTTTTTTTATAAGTTTTTTGACAAGTCATGAAACACAAATTAAGAAGTTCAACAACCACCGAAGGCAGGCTGATGGCTGGTGCCAGAAGCCTCTGGCGGGCCAATGGCATGACCGAAGAGCAGATGGGAAAACCGGTCATCGGTATTGTTAATTCCTTCACGCAATTTGTACCCGGTCATGTGCACCTGCATGATATCGGCCAGACTGTCAAAAAAGAAATTGAGAAACTGGGCTGTTTTGCGGCCGAATTCAACACCATTGCCATAGATGACGGCATTGCCATGGGGCATGACGGGATGCTTTATTCCCTGCCATCCCGTGACCTGATCGCCGACAGCGTAGAATACATGATCAATGGCCACAAGGTGGATGCCATGGTGTGTATCAGTAACTGCGACAAGATCACTCCGGGTATGCTGATGGCAGCCATGCGCTTGAATATACCTGCTATTTTTGTTTCCGGCGGACCAATGGAGGCTGGGAGAGCAGGAGGCCGGAAATATGACCTGGTAGATGCTATGATCCTGGGGGCAGATGAGTCCGTTTCGGACAAAGAACTCAAGATGATAGAAGAAGCCGCCTGTCCCACATGCGGATCATGCTCCGGTATGTTTACTGCCAATTCAATGAACTGCCTGAACGAAGCCATAGGCCTTGCCCTGCCTGGCAACGGCACCATCCTGGCTACCCATACCTTCCGGCTGGACCTTTTCAAGCAGGCCGCAAAAAAAATTGTCGAGAATGCCCAACAATATTATTTTGAGGGTAATAACTCCGTATTACCACGTTCCATTGCCAATAAAAACGCCTTTCTGAATGCCATGCGGCTTGATATCGCCATGGGTGGGTCCACCAATACCGTCCTTCATTTGTTGGCCATAGCCCATGAAGCTGGTGTAGATTTTACCATGAAGGATATCGATGATCTATCCAGGAACACCCCCGTACTTTGTAAGGTTGCACCCAGTGCTGACTATCATGTGGAGGATGTGAACCGGGCAGGGGGCATACTCGCCATCCTTGGAGAGCTGGAGAATGGTGGACTGATCGATACAAGCGTGTTGAGGGTGGATGGCCTGACACTTGGGGAGGCCATCGCTGCCTATGATATCGGCAGGGTGGCTGATGACCAGGAAGATGTACAGATCTACAGGGCAGCACCCGGACTGGTAAGGAACCTGGTGATGGGATCTCAGAAAAATAAACACAGGGAGCTGGACAAGGACAGGAAAGCTGGTTGTATCAGGGACATGGATAATGCATACAGCAGAGACGGTGGACTGGCTGTCCTGTATGGCAATATTGCCAGGGACGGATGCATTGTAAAAACGGCCGGCGTGGATCCATCAGTTTATACATTTACCGGTGCTGCAAAAGTATTTGGTTCCCAGGATGATGCCTGCAAGGCCATCCTGGAAAACCAGGTTTCAGCCGGGGATGTGGTGGTGATTCGGTATGAGGGACCTAAAGGGGGACCAGGGATGCAGGAAATGCTTTACCCGACCTCCTACATCAAGTCAAAGAAACTGGGTGAAAAATGTGCCCTGATAACAGATGGCAGGTTTTCAGGGGGTACGTCCGGTCTGTCCATCGGTCATATATCTCCAGAGGCAGCTGCCGGTGGAGAGATTGCACTTATCGAGGAGGGGGACCAGATTGAGATCAGCATCCCTGAGCGCAGGATAAAGCTGCTCATTGCTGAAAATGAGCTTGAAGCAAGAAGAAGAAAAGAAACGGCACGGGGAAAAGAAGCATTTCAGCCCGGAAAAAGGGAAAGAAACATTAGCACAGCCCTGAAGGCCTATGCCAGTATGGTTACATCTGCCGATATGGGAGCTGTCAGAAAGGTTGATTAAATATTGATAATTACATGCATATGAAAACAAAAAAGGTAAGCGGATCGGAAGCCGTTATTCTGTCCCTCCTTGCAGAAGGGGTTGATACCATATTCGGGTATCCGGGCGGAGCCATTATGCCCATTTATGACCTCTTGTATGATTACCAGGATAAGATCACACATATCCTGACCAGGCATGAGCAGGGTGCAGCCCATGCCGCCCAGGGTTATGCCCGGGTAACCGGTGGAGTGGGTGTTTGTATGGTGACCTCGGGACCAGGAGCAACGAATCTTACAACGGGATTGGCAGATGCCATGCTGGACTCCACTCCCATCATTTGTATCAGCGGACAGGTGATATCCAAACTCCTGGGTACGGATGCTTTCCAGGAAACGGATGTCATGGGATTCTCCATGCCAATCACTAAATGGAACATCCAGATAACCAGGGCCGAAGATATACCGGTAATGATGGCCAAAGCTTTCTTTATTGCCACCACAGGCAGACCCGGTCCGGTAATGGTTGACATTACCAAGGATGCCCAGTTTGCTGAATTAGACTTCAGCTATGAAAAATGCGAGGATGTCAGAAGTTACGTGCCACGCCCCCCACTTCGTATGCCATACGTGGAGGAGGCAGCTGAGCTAATAAACAATGCCAGGAAGCCCTTGGCACTTGTTGGACAGGGAGTGATCCTTTCAGGGGCTGAAAAGGAACTGCTGGCTTTTATCGAGAAAGCCCAGATCCCTGCCGCATGGACACTGCTCGGAAATTCCGCCATGCCCTCTGATCACCCCCTGAACGTAGGCATGCTTGGCATGCACGGAAATTACGGTCCCAATATAAAAACCAACGAATGCGACCTGCTGATCGGCCTGGGCATGAGATTCGATGACCGAGTCACCGGTGATGTTAAGACTTACGGCAAAGTGGCCAAAGTGATACATTTCGAGATTGACCCTGCCGAGGTAAATAAGAATGTCAGGGCTGATGTAGCCGTTATTGCAGATATCAAGGAAAGTTTTGAGGCTATCCTTCCCCTGATCAAAGAGAAGAAGCGTGAGGAGTGGCTGAACCAGTTTAAAATTGCCTACCAGTATGAATATGAAAAAGTAATAGAAAAAGATATCCATCCGGAGAAGAAGGGACTGACCATGGGAGAAGTGATCAGGATGATCACTGAGAAAACCAAGGGTGAGGCTATCCTGGTCACAGATGTAGGACAGCACCAGATGATCGCCAACAGGTATTTCAAGTTTAAGAACAGCCGGAGTGTGGTTACCAGCGGGGGACTAGGGACGATGGGGTTCGGGCTACCGGCTGCCTTTGGTGCACAGCGTGGCAAACCTGATAAAACAGTTGTGGCTGTAATCGGTGACGGAGGTTTCCAGATGACCCTGCAGGAACTGGGCACGATCTGGCAGAATAAAGCCCCGATCAAAATCGTCCTGCTGAACAATAATTTCCTCGGAATGGTAAGGCAGTGGCAGCAATTGTTCTTCGACAGGAGATATTCTTCCACAGAACTGACCAATCCTGATTTCATCACCATTGCCAGGGGATTTGGCATTGATGGTAAAAAAGTATCGGACAGGAAAGACCTGGATGGGACCATTGAAGAGATGTTGAGCTATGAGGGTCCCTTCCTGCTTGAAGTTACCGTGGAAAAAGAAGATAATGTATTTCCCATGGTACCT
>Ga0209345_10007074_pt1 | contig 10009 bp, 7 predicted proteins | sample Cruoilmetagenom7_FD_187294 | JGI IMG/M metagenome (GOLD analysis project Ga0209345, IMG submission 187294) | Oil polluted marine microbial communities from Coal Oil Point, Santa Barbara, California, USA - Sample 7 (SPAdes) (version 2) | ecosystem: Environmental > Aquatic > Marine > Oil seeps ... | reverse complement strand
TAGTTTGATTACCCACCAAATAGTTTTAATTATCCATAAAATACCTTTTACCACATTTACGAAAAATATGACTACCACTATTAGAAGTACTGCGGCTAGACCAATAAGTATCCATTTAAGTGTATCTCCAATTCCATCCAAAAAGCTTATGACTTCATCTAGCATGTTAATAACTTCAATAGTAGTACCGGGTACTACGTCGATTATGTCTTCTGAATCATAAGGATCATCAATCACTTCTACATAATCATAGAAAACGCCATCGAAGTAATAACTTATAGTTAGTATTGTGGTTTGATCTAAAGTTACACTATCAAACGGAAGGATACCATCTATGTCGATGAAAGTTCCTAACTCAACCATCCAATCATAATCAGAGTCAAAGCTCTCACCTATGTTAGTTACAACTGTTTCAGGTATGATGTATGGCCAGTAAGTAGCATTCCTAGTTTCTGTAGCTATTATTTCTAAAACTTGATGATCCGTAGAAGTGCTTCCTGCAGCACCACTCAGTATATTACCTAAGTAAGTGTGTACAATGTCATATTCTACAGTTAATGAATGGATGTAATCTATATCAATATCATTTCCAGCAGAGTCTTCTAAATTGAAATGCATTCTGAAAGCATATGCTCCACCACCTAAATTACTATAAGCTGTTTCTCTTGTAATTAGATCCTCAGTGATGTAAAGAGTCTTAATTCTTGTCTCTACTGCAGAAATGGAGGTTTCTTCACTATAAACATATTCAAAACTTCCACTGAGAGAGTTCATTTGATTATCACTTCGGATAACTCTCCAAACTGTAACACTGAGAGCTTCTTCAGGAACGGTAAAGCTATATACATCATGACTGGTACTAGATTCTATACCTTGGTTGATTATATCTACAGTAATTAGCTGAGACATTAAAATCTCATTACTGTAGTATGTGTACTCGACTTCAGCTGAAACCAAGTTATCATAATTGGTTGTAAACAGAGCTTCATTGTCATCTACTGTAAAAGTGTATACATAAGGTACAAAAGAGCTAGCAACGGCAGAAATCGAGGTTTCAGAGCTATAAGTATACTCAAAACTTCCACTGAGAGAATAAGTGCTACCATTGGTATTGGTAACAGTATAAATAATCACGCTGAGAGCTTCTTCAGGAACGCTGAAACCATATACATCGTGATTAGTGCCTATTTCACAGCCTATGAATTCTAGACTCGTATTTGATTGCTGCAGATTTAGATCTTCGTTATCATAATAGGTATAACCAATATAAGCTGATTCTAAAGAATTGTAGTTTACAACGAATTTGACTTCATTGTTCTCAACAGTCATGGACGTGGACTCAATTGTAATACTAGTAGCAGCTGAAACTAAGTCAGCTGAGGTAAATACCCCAACTGACATAATCATAGCTAGTAAAATTGTAATGAGTGTTTTCTTCATAAGTTAACACCCCTTTCATTTATAAATAGTTAAATGGTGATTCTGTAGTTCCTCCGGGTAAGTCTTCAGCTGTTATATTGTCTGAGGTAGCATCAACTTGATGTTCAGTAGTAGTAGTTGAACTCATTTCTTCAGTAGTTGTATAAGCGTCTGGTGTATCTATATCATCATCAGAACCGAAGAAGAATTCCCATGTAGGTTTTAATCCGTTATCATAAACCCAAACTCCAGCATTTTTAACCCATGTCCATCCATCTTTAACATTTTGCCATCTAGCTTTAAACCATTCTACAGTTTTTTGGAAGCCAGTTAATTCCTCTTCAGGTTCAACAACGATTACATCATCGTCAACATCTTCAGGAACGGTTAATTCAACTGTAATGTTATCTTCAGAACCGTCCTCGTAGACCACATTCATTGTTACTTGATAAGCTCCTTCAATATCTTCATGGTCTGTATATTCATCAGTTACAAATGTGACAGTATAACTAATATCAGAACCTATCATACCTGCAGCTTGAAGTAACGATACAAGCTCAGTACGAGTCATAGTTTCTCCTGGTGTTACTTCTACAAAGAAATCATTATAAACCCATGCAGGAGCTTGATTATCAACTACCCATACACGTACTTCATGATAAGTAATGTTACCTGAAGAGTCTGTAGCTTTGTATTGAACAACATATGATCCGATGTTACCTGAGTTACCAGTATATCCATCTGAAACAACTTCTACAGATAAAATACCATCGATATTGTCTGTAGCCGTTAGTTCTGAAGTAATGTCTGATAGTGTTAACGTAGCAGTTAAACCTTTTACTACTTTAGTTGCTCCATTGATTACTGGTGCAATATCATCTATTACATTTACTGTAATTACTAGTGAACTTGCGTTTCCTTGTGGATCTGTACAAGTAATAATCATGTCTGTCGATCCAGGCACATCAAAACTAGGAAATGATGGAACAACTATACTAGCCGTTAAATCTCCATCGTATGCATCGGTAACAACAATACTATCAATGAGCGTTTGAAGAGTGGAAGTATCACTCATGTATAAGCTATGAGTATATGTAGTTACATCGATATTGTTGATTTTAAACACTGGAGAAGAAGTGTCTACCATTGTAAGAGTAATATCTTTGGTAGTTTCTTTTCCATAACTATCCGTAGCTGCTAAAGTAACTGTCATGGTTTCACTTAGTTCTGGAAGATTCCAATCTTCTCCCATACCTAGCGAAGTAGTCTTGATATATACTGAAGCAGTTCCATCTTCAACATCTGTAGCTGAATAATTAGTTATGATATTTTAATATCATATAATTTAGAATACTCACTTAAATTCATCTGAGTTTGTTTTTTTAATATACCGCCACCTCCTATACATATATTATACTATTTTTTTAGGATAAACCGCTATATTTAGACGAAATACAGCCCTATATAAGCATTTTGTGGATAACTCACTTTTATCATTAAAAAAAGCCTGCTATTTCTCACAGACTTTTTCAGTGACTTCTTATTTAGAGTCTTTTTTGTTTGCTTCTTCTTGAGCTTTTTCTTCAGCTAATTGTCTTTTAAGTTCTTTTTTATATTTAGGTATTGGATCATACCCACCTTTTGAAAAAGGATTACATCTCAATATTCTCCAAATTGCTAATAAAGTCGCATAGAAGAAGTTATAGTTTTCATAACATTGAATTGCATAACTAGAACAAGTTGGACGATATTTACATGAAGGATTTTTACCACTAAAGGCCTGTTTATATTTTTTGATTATATATATCATTACTTTTTTCATACTATCACGTATAATTAAGACTGTAAGTATTACAGAGTTAATTATTGTTCCTTCCTTGACTTACCCAGGGGGGATAGCCTTATAATATATTCACATACCACTGAGGATTTGTCTCTATATTATTATACTGCTTAGACGCAAGTATTCAAGGTGACTCAGACCACAGTTTTTTATTTGTTTTAGTGTTAATAGTTTGTTAAGCCTAGATTTCTAGTTATCGGTTCTATCTTCCTTGACATTTCAATCCATACTTAGTGAAGAAATATGTGACCAGTCTTACACTAAGAAAAACAAAAACTGATAAAGCCGATTCTCGATTTCTATCCTTGATTTTATTGCCTGTAGAATACAAAGTCTATCCAATAAAATCATACCACATTGAAGAGACAAAGTCACTTACTCGATATTATAAGACTCTTGTTAAGAAAAGGTCTAAAGAAATGGTCAATCTAACAAATTCCTTAGATTATGTTTTTCCTGAGTTTAAATCTTTCTTCAATAATCGGTTTTCTAAAACTGCTTTATACATATTAGAAAACTATCAAACACCAGAACGAATATCTAATATGAATTCAAGATCTTTTGATAAAAAATATAAAGTTTCTAAGGGGCATTTTTCTTATCCTAAATTCATCAACCTTAAAGTCTTATCTAAGGTAAGCATAGGTTCTTCTAGTGATGGTTTAAACTTTCATCGTATATATTTTAACAGATTTGCTTTAATTTTTAAAATAATAAGACATTATGGAAAGACATTATGGAAAGACATTATTGATTTTTTGTGTCGATTTAATTTAGAATATATGCTTCTAAAGACCTTTTTCTATATTGATTAGAACAGTAAATACAAATCATTATTTACATTTATATGCATAAAGGGTATAATGTTATGTAAGGATTTAAAAAATAGGAGGAAAGAAATGAAGAGATTTTTAAGTGTATTTTTTATCGCGGTAATTGCTTTAGTAGGTATTACTGCATGTGGGTCAAAAACTTATGAAATTGCATTAATTACTGATAAAGGGAATATCGATGATAAGTCTTTTAATCAAGGTGCATGGGAAGGCGTAGTAGAATTTGCTGAAGATAATGACATAACTCATCAGTATTACAAACCTGAAGAAGCTACTCCAGACGGATATTTAGCATCAATTGCATTAGCAGTTGAAGGTGGAGCGAAAGTTATCGTAACTCCAGGGTTCTTATTTGAAGTTCCAATCTATGAAGCTCAAACATTACATCCTGATGTGAAATTTATTTTATTAGATGGTACCCCTCACACAGCTGATTATTCAACTTTTGAAACTAAATCGAATGTTGCAAGCGTATTCTACGCTGAAGAAGAATCTGGTTACTTAGCTGGATATGCAGCAATTAAAGATGGATACAGAGATTTAGGATTCATGGGTGGTATGTCTATTCCAGCTGTTCAAGCATTTGGATATGGATATTTACAAGGTATTGAAGATGCTGCTGCTGAAATAGGGTTAGTTTCTGGTGATGTAAATGTTACATATCATTATACTGGTGACTTTAATGAAAACGCAACAAACAAAGGTACTGCTAAAACTATGTATCAAGAAGGTGTAGAAGTTATATTCGCGTGTGGTGGTTCAGTTGGTAAATCAGTTATGACTGCTGCTTCAGAAGAAAGCACAAAAGTTATTGGTGTTGACGTTGACCAAAGATATGATAGCGAAACAGTTATTACATCTGCTACAAAAGGTTTATCTTCATCAGTTATCCAAGTATTAGAAGCTATTTATTTAAATGACGATTGGGCAACTTTCAGTGGAGTTTCTACTTACTTTAATGCAACAAATGAAGGTGTTGGACTTCCAACAATAGTTATTGGAGACGAAGACGGAGATGCATTCGATCGTTTTACTACATTTGATTTAGCTGCTTATAACATTGTATTTGCTACATTAGAAGATGGAACTGTAGATCCAATACGTTCAATCACAGTAGCCGCTGATAGTGGAGAAGCTACAGCACAAGAGTTAATTGATGGATTAAATTTAACTATAGTAACTGTAGTAGTTAGATAGTTTTAGATCAATTTATATTTTTTAGAAAAAAATCAACAATTAAAATTAGTAGAGGAGAAATTGTCAAATATCTCCTCTTCTTTTTTTTCTTAAAATATGGTATTATATTTAGTAATATAATCAGTAGTAAAACTAAATAAATTGGTGGTGAGGATGGATGGAAAATTATGTCGTTGAAATGCTTAATATTCGTAAGGAATTTCCTGGAATTGTAGCTAATGATGATATTACATTAAGGCTAAAAAAAGGTGAAATACATGCATTATTAGGTGAAAATGGTGCGGGTAAATCAACTTTAATGAGCGTTCTTTTTGGTTTGTATCAACCAGAAAGAGGAAAAATCAAAAAAAATGGTGAAATAGTTTCTATAAATAATCCAAATGATGCGAATGCTTTAGGGATTGGTATGGTACATCAGCATTTTAAACTTGTTGATGTATTTACTGTTTTAGAAAATATTATATTAGGTGTTGAACCTAATAAAATGGGCTTTTTAAAAAAAAAATCAGCTAGAAAAAAAATTGTTGAATTATCAGATGCTTATGGGTTACAAGTAGATCCTGACGCTTTAATAGAAAAGATTTCTGTTGGTATGCAACAACGTGTGGAAATACTGAAAATGTTATATAGAGATAATGAAATTTTGATTTTTGATGAGCCTACTGCGGTATTAACTCCTCAAGAAATTGAAGAGTTAATGGCTATTATGAAAGGTTTCGCAAAAGAAGGTAAATCAATTTTATTTATTACTCATAAATTAAATGAAATTATGGCTGTAGCTGATAGATGTACTGTTTTACAAAAAGGTAGATATAAGGGAACTGTTGAAATATCTGAAACATCTAAAGAAGAACTATCAAGAATGATGGTTGGTCGCGATGTTAACTTTAATATTGAAAAGAAAAAATCAAAGCCAAAAGAAGTTGTTTTATCAGTTGAAGGCGTTAGTGTTAAATCTAAAATTTCTGAGTTACATAGTGTAAATAATGTTTCTTTTAATGTTAGAGAAGGTGAGATTGTTTGTTTAGCTGGTATTGAAGGAAACGGGCAGAGTGAGTTAGTTTACGCTATAACTGGTCTAGAAAAAAGTTCTAAAGGAACGATTAAGCTAAATGGAAAAGACATTACTAAATTGTCTATTAGAGATAGATCAATTACAGGAATGTCTCATATTCCTGAAGATAGACATAAACATGGGTTAGTTTTGGAATATTCTCTTGAAATGAACTTGATACTTCAAAGTTACTGGCAACCACAGTTTCAAAACAAAGGATTTTTAAAATTTGATGAAATAAGAAATTACGCCACTAAATTGATTGATCAATATGATGTAAGGTGTGCTGAAGGACCCGTTACTATTACTAGACAAATGTCAGGTGGTAACCAACAAAAGGCTATTGTTGGTAGAGAATTAGATAAAAATAGTGATTTATTGATATCTGTTCAGCCAACTAGGGGATTAGATGTAGGAGCTATCGAATACATTCATAAGCAAATAGTTCAAGCAAGAGATGACGGAAGCGCAGTATTGCTTATGTCTCTAGAACTTGATGAAGTTATGAATTTATCAGATAGAATTTTAGTTATGTATGAAGGAGAAATAGTAGGAGAATTTGATCCTAAAAAAGTTTCTATTGAGGAATTAGGTTTATATATGGCTGGTTCTAAAAGACAAACAAAAGTCACTGGGGGTTTAAAAGATGAAGAATAAAATTAAGAATCTTTTAAAATCTAATGGGATGAAAACATTTAATTCAACACTTATAGCTATAGGTCTTGGATTATTAGTTGGTTTAGTTGTATTATTGATAGTTGATTCCTCAAATGCAGCTGGAGGGTTCTCTAAAATATTGTTTGGAGGATTTGGCCGTTTTGCAGATGTGTTATATTATGCAACACCGTTGATTTTAACTGGATTATCAGTTGGATTTGCGTTTAAAATGGGATTATTCAATATTGGTGCTTCTGGCCAATACACTATGGGTATGTTCTTCGCTCTTTATGTAGGGTTAGTGTGGGATTTGCCTGGTGGATTACACTGGTTTGTAGCAATACTTGCAGCTATAGTTGGAGGTATGTTAATAGGATCGATTCCAGGAATTTTAAAGGCGCATTTTAATGTTAATGAAGTAATTACATCTATTATGTTAAATTATATTGGGATGTATATAGTTGACATGTTAATTAAAAATAATGGAAAACTTGTTGTGGGAAGTGAAGCTAGAACAGCATATTTACCTGAGACCGTTCAATCTTTATCTTTGGGAGTTTCGGGATCAAACCTGAATATTGCAATTTTCTTAGCAATTATAATAGCAGTTGGTTTATACATAGTTCTTAAAAAAACTACATTTGGGTACGAGCTGATTGCAACTGGATATAACAAAGATGCAAGTAAATATGCAGGTATAAATTATAAAAGAAATACTATTCTTACCATGGTTATTGCTGGTGGACTTGCTGGCTTAGGTGGTGGGGTTGCTATATTAGCGCCATCACTGATAGCAGATGCTTCTCAGGTTTATGAACCGATTAATGTTATAGCTGTAGCAGGTTTTAATGGAATAGCGGTAGCGTTGTTGGCGAGTTCCAGTCCGATTGGTATTATATTCTCGGCATTGTTTATCTCGCTTATACAAAGAGGCGGTACATCTGCGGCATTGTTTGGGTTTAAACCTCAAATTATAGATATTGTAATTGCAATTATTATATATTTCTCTGCTTTCTCATTAATTATGAGTGGATGGTTAGGAAAAATCGTCAAAAATTATTCTAGAAAAAAATCCAAAAAAGGGCCAGATAAAGAAAACAAGGTGGTGAAATAATATGGATACTTTTTATTATTTAGTTCAATCAACACTTCCGATTGCAATACCTTTACTATTAGTGGCGCTCGGAGGAATGTTTAGTGAAAGAAGTGGTATTATAAATATCGCTTTAGAAGGTATTATGATATTTGGTGCGTTTTTTGGTGCAATATTTGTTTTAAGTACTCAAAATTCAAGTATAAATCCACAAATATTGTTAATAATAGGTGCTCTTGTAGCTGGCTTTGCTAGTATTGGTTATTCAATGTTATTAGCTTATGCGTCCGTGAATTTGAAGGCGAATCAAGTAATAGTTGGTACTGCATTGAATATGCTAATACCTGCTATCGTAATTATATACGCTCAACTTATGAACGCTGGATGGTCAGGCGTTGGAGATAGCCCTTATAGTGGTGGTGGAATTACAACTACTTTAAATTTATATATTCATGAAGTTCCATTATTATCTCAAATTCCTGTAATAGGAGATTTATTGTTTAAGGATACATATTTAACAGTTTATCTTGGCTTTCTAGTTTTAATAATATCTACTATTGTATTATATAAAACCAAATTTGGTTTAAGATTAAGAGCTTGTGGAGAACACCCCCAAGCAGCCGACTCAGTTGGAATAAATGTATATAAAATGAGATATGCTGGAGTGGCTCTTTCTGGATTCCTAGGAGGAATGGGTGGTTACTTCTACTCTGTAAGTGTTTTGAATAGTAACATTAGTGGATTAACAGGAGTTGCTGGATATGGTTTCTTAGCGTTAGCTGTAATGATATTTGGACAATGGAAACCAGTTAGAATATTCTTTGCTGCATTATTCTTTGCTTTCTTATCTACATTATCAGTTTCTGTTCCATTGATACCATTCCTTAATAATTTAGGATTAGATCTTACTATTTATAAAATGCTACCTTATATAGCTACTTTAATCGTATTAATCTTTACTTCTAAATCATCTAAAGCTCCAAAAGCGGAAGGTATTCCTTACGATAAAGGGTTAAGATAATAGGTTCAGATAAAAAAAGTTTTGACAGAATAAACATAGTTAAATTTATATATTTAAGAGTAGACGAGATATAAAAATCGTTTACTCTTTTTTATTCTAAGAACATTTATATCTGGTTTTACTTACTGAAAGATTGCGAGAACATTAATTTGTTGTTATAATTAGAATGAGGTGATTAACTTGTATAATAAAGCGCTAGAATCAAAGAAATATATTGAAACTCAATTTTCAGGAAATCCAAAAACTGCAATCGTGCTTGGTAGTGGATTAACAAAAATAATGGATGAATTGACGGATAAAGTGGAGATGCTTTATCAAGACATACCTAATTTTATGGTAAGCACTGTCAAAGGTCATGTATCAAAACTATTGTTTGGTAAATTGAATGGAAAAGAAGTATTGTTAATGAGTGGTAGATTTCATTATTATGAAGGTTATACAATGAAAGAAATCACATTTCCTATTTATGTTTTTAAATTATTAGGTATTGAAAACTTGATTTTGACAAATTCCTGCGGAGGTATAAATAATGAAAAAGTAACTCCTGGTTCGATAATGGTAATAAATGATTTTATCAATCTAATGCCAACAAACCCTCTTATTGGGGACAATGACGAACGATTCGGAACTAGATTTCCTGATATGACTGAGCCATATAGTTTAGATTTGAGGAATCTAGCGAGGGAAAAAGCCGAAATACTTGATATTCCTTATGTTGAGGGGATATATGCAGGATTTATGGGACCATATTATGAATCAAAAGCTGAAATTCAAATGATTAAGAGAATGGGGAGTGACGCTGTTGGTATGTCTACAGTCCCTGAATCAATCGTAGCTAATTATTTGGGTTTAAACACACTTGCATTTGCTACGATTACGAATATGGCTACAG
>Ga0209345_10007073_pt1 | contig 10010 bp, 7 predicted proteins | sample Cruoilmetagenom7_FD_187294 | JGI IMG/M metagenome (GOLD analysis project Ga0209345, IMG submission 187294) | Oil polluted marine microbial communities from Coal Oil Point, Santa Barbara, California, USA - Sample 7 (SPAdes) (version 2) | ecosystem: Environmental > Aquatic > Marine > Oil seeps ... | reverse complement strand
TCGAACCCAGCAGGGCTCACCACCTTTTTCCTGTTTATCAAAAAGTTAGCGAAGAGGATGGGTTTCTTCTTCGTTGGGAAGTAGTGTAAACAGCGTTAGGCTCGTTTTTTGGAATGTGATGCGCGCTCGGTGCGCGTATCACTGCTGGATCTTTTGAGTCCTAATTTATCACAATTCTTCAAAGACTTCAGGCCCAACATATGTTGCAGTTCCGCAATTTTTATGTGACTTCGTAGCCGAAGGGCATTGGCAAACGGAGGGTGTGTGCTTTGAGGCGGCGGTTGCTCAATATTTTCAATGCGATGGCGCTTATCTTTGCCATCCCCATTGCCGGCTTAGGGCTCTCATATGCAGTGTCGGAACGATACGAGAGGGTTGTTCGTGAAGGGATTCAGCAGTCCGCTTATGAGAACAATCAAGAGGCCGATTTAAGCAATTTTATCGGTTATCGAGAGATATGCCGCCAAAACCCACCTGATCTGTCGGAATTCTGCAAACCTGCGAGTGAGCTTCAGGCATTTGAGCTAGGGACGAAGTTATCAATAGCATTTGGTGCTATGCTGTTTATCTTACTGTTCTTGGGCAGGGTCTACGCAGAAAGCAACAGATCAAGACCTGCATCTGTCCTGCCTCCCTTGACGAAAATCATTCTTCTAGGCCTCTTAGTGTCCATATTGTTTCAGTGCGCACTGTTTCTTTTCGGTTTACACATTGCAGGAACGGGTTTTTCCATTGCTGAAGTGAGGGGCCCTTCACGACGTTACGCAGACGGTTTTGGAATAGTAATCATTACTGCTCTCGTAGGCGGATATTACCTGATCTCGACTGCGCTTCGGATTATGAAGGATGCCATTTTTTCGCAATCAGGTGTTCTCATCAGCAGCGCGAATGGGAATAGATTGACAAGGCTTGTTAACGAGGTCGCTGACGCAGTGGGCGCAAAACGCCCTGATAATATCGTCGTTGGGCTGGAGCCGAGCTTTTTCGTAACGGGCGCTAAGGTTTCTCTGAACGGTGATGCTGATGTCCTTGATGGCACCACATTGTACATGCCCTTGCCCTTCTTGCGTATTCTCAGTTTCGATGAACTTCGCTCTGTGATTGGGCACGAGATGGGGCACTTCAAAGGCAGTGAAATTGAATATTCCCTGAAGTTCTACCCTGCATACTTTAGGCTTGGTTCTGCCATCGATTCACTTGCAGAAGAGCTGGAAAGAAAAGGTTTCTTCACTTTCCCAATTTTCACATTCCTTGTTCTTCTTCACGGTGAGTTCTCTGTCGTTGAACGTAAGATTGGGCGAGAAAGAGAAATCTTTGCTGACCAAGAGGGAGCAAGGGTGGGGAGTGCAAAAGGGCTTTCAAACGCCCTTTTGAAGTTCAGCGAATATGCCCAGCTTTGGGAAGGTATTCGAAACGTCAATGTTGAGTTTTTGAAAAAGGGCGACATCTACTATGACTTGAACGACGTGTACTACAATGTTGCTCAAGCCAAATACTCGCAGATGGACTTTGACGCGAGGCGTGATGATCTGCTCTCGTTCGAGATGGCTCACCCAAACGATACTCACCCAACCCTGCGTGAGCGATTGAATGCCCTTGGAATTGGTTTGGAGAGGCTATCGAAAGAGGATCTTGCCCCTTCTGATAGCGCTGTTTCCATTCTTCTCAGTGATTACAAAGCAATCGCAAATGAACTGACGCTGGGCTTGATGACCCGAGGGTTTGGATCCGCAAGTTTGCCTGAAGAGATCTATCCTGAAGAGATCTATGGAGCGTGAGGGTGAGCATTCAGCATGGCGCGGCAGGCAGCATGGCGCGGCTGGGCGGCGCCATTCAGGCTCCATAATCGGCGAAAGCTGACTTCGCTGATTGCGTCTTTACCAATGCGCGCCCGTATGGGTAGGGCGAAATTTGATGATATCTCAATTTTCCATGAGCCAGTCCTGTGCCTGCTGCAGGTTAACTTCAAAGTCTGACGGGCTGTGCCTGCCATTTGGCGGCCAAGGCAGTGTCGGATGCGTGCGTGCGGCGGCCGATCAAGTTTCAACTGGTTTGATCTGCTGATGTCGCTCCCGCTAGAAGGTTTGACGGTGGTGGCTATCGAGCAGGCTGTTGCTGCGCCCTATTGCACGGTGCGGCTGGCTGACGCCGGGGCAAGGGTGCTCAAGGTCGAGCGGCCGGAAGGTGATTTCGCGCGCGGCTATGATGACACGGTTCTGGGGCAAAGCAGTTATTTTGTTTGGCTGAACCGGGGTAAAGAATCGGTCGTTCTCGATTTTCGTGACCCCGATTGCCTGGCTCAGCTGCATGAAATGGTCGATAATGCTGATGTTGTTGTCCAGAATATGCGGCCCGGCGTTCTTCAGCGGCTTGGTTTTGGGCCCTCGGACATGCGTGAGCGCAATCCGGGATTGATCGTATGTTCTATTACCGGGTTTGGGGATGAAGGCCCCATGGCCGGGCGCAAGGCCTATGACCTATTGGTGCAGGCTGAGGCTGGGCTGTGTTCGATCACAGGCGGGCCGGAGGCTTCGGCGCGGGTCGGGATTTCCGTTGTTGATATCGCGACGGGTGCCACCGCGCATGCAGCTATTCTTGAAGCTCTGATCTCGCGGGGCAAGACCGGTGTCGGTGCCGAAATCAGTATTTCGATGTTTGATGTGATCGCTGAATGGATGGCTGTGCCGCTACTTCAGGCTGAAGGCGGGCGGCCGCCTAGCCGGATTGGTCTTCGTCATCCTTCGGTTGCCCCCTATGGCGTATTCGAAACCCGCGATGGGCGGCAATTGCTTCTGGCGGTCCAGCATGATAGAGAATGGGGCCAATTGTGCGAGCACCTTCTTCTTGATGTCGACCTTGCGACTGATCCCAAGTTTTCGACCAATGTCGAGCGGGTTAATAACCGCCCATTGACTGATGCGTTGGTGGAACGAGTTATCAATCAGCTTGATATGGATGAGGTCTGCGCCAAGCTTCAGGATGCGCAGATAGGGTTTGCTTGTGCTAATGACATGGATGGGCTGTCCAAACATCCTCATCTGCGCCGGGTGAAGATTGATACTCCCGCCGGATCTGTCGATATTCCAGCGCCGCCAGTACGGATTCGCGGTGAAGAGCGGGCCTACGGGCCGGTTCCGGCATTGGGTGGGCCGACAAATACTTAGTAGTTTCAGGCTTTGGAAGTGAGAATTGTTCGTGTTGCCTGAGGGCAAAAAAAAGAAGGCGCCGGCAAGGCGTAATTTGGGGTAGGTTCAATGGCATTCGCTCTAGCGTGCGCATCACACACACCGGTCATGTATGACCGCACTCTCGCCGATGGGGACACCTGCGATGCAGTTCGTGCGTCCTTCGATAAGATGCGTGATTTCATCGAGGACTTCGATCCGGAAGTGATCATCCAGTTCGGGCCGGACCACTTCAATGGCTTCAACTATTCGTTGATGCCCAGTTTTTGTTTGGCATCCGGTGCGGAATCAGTGGGCGACTGGTCGCTGCCGCGCATGAAGTTGCCTGTGCCTGAAGAATTGTCGCTGGAACTGCTCAGTCACCTGCGTTCCGCAGAGTTCGACATCGCTCAATCCTATTCGATGATGCTCGATCACGGATTTGTGCAGATGTGGGCTTGTATGTTCGAAGACGTTGATCGCTATCCTATTTTGCCAATTTTCATCAACAGTGCAGCGCCGCCATTGCCCAAATACAAGCGCGTCCGCCTGCTGGGTCAGGCCGTTGGTGAATTTGCCAAGGCATCGGGCAAGCGGGTATTGTTTGCCGCATCAGGCGGCCTCTCGCATGATCCGCCGATCGCTAGGATTGGCGCTGCCACTGGTAATACCCGTCGCCGCCTGCTTGGTGAGCTGGAGGAAACAGCTGAAGAACAGGCCGTGCGCGAAGCGCGCGTGGCTGAATTTGGGCGCGCTGTGTATGAAGGGCGCGGCCAGATCAAGCCGCTGAATCCAGAGTGGGACCATAAGATCCTTGATCTGCTCGAAGCGCGCAATTGGGATGCCTTTGACGCGCTGAACGCTGATGAAGTGGTCGAAATCGCCGGATCAGCAGCAAACGAAATCCTGTGTTGGGTGGCTGCTGCTGCTGCGATGGATGTCTGTGCGCCTTATCGGGTTGTTCAAAAGGATTACCAGCCTGCGCCAGGCTGGATTGCAGGGGTTGGCCATCTCGCGGCCGTCCCAGAAAACTAAGTGGTTTTTAATCCGCTAATAATTTGAATTTTACGTGCCTAAATTAATGTCTATTTTAACAATAATTCACCGTTGAAATGACGGGAAGCAATGAGGGAAATACAATGAAACTGAATCGTGTATCTAGAAACGCTATGCTAGGTGTCCTAGTCGGATGCAGCTGGAGCGCAATTGCCCATGCTCAGGTAACTGAACAAGGCCCGGCCCAGGTTGAAGATGCTGCTCCTTCGAACGGTGAAATCATCGTGACCGCACGTAAGCGCGAAGAAAATCTGCGCGACGTGCCTATCTCGATCACTGCAGTGGGCGGCGAAGCGATCGCCGAGCGCCAAATTGTCAACCAGGCGGAACTTTCCTTCAGTGTTGCTAGTTACCAGCAGACCAACGGCGTGAACGTTGCCAGCTTTATGCGTGGTATCGGTTCAGGTTCGAACCCTTCGTTCGAACAAGCAGTTGGCACATTTGTAGATGGGATCTATGCAGGCCGCGGCGCGCAGCAGACCTATCCTTATTTCGATCTGGAGCGTGCCGAAGTTCTGCGCGGGCCGCAGGTTACCCTTTATGGTAACAGCGCCATCGCTGGTGCGGTTAACGCCATCAGCCGTAAGCCGGGTGATGAACTTACCGGTGATTTCAAGGCTAGCTACGAATTCAACAATCGCCAGGTTAAATTGGAAGGTGGCATCACCGTTCCGGTTACTGACAAGCTTTCGGTCCGGGCTGCCGGTTTCGTCGATATTCTCGATGAAGGTTGGTTGACGACTTACCGTCCGCTCCAGTTCCCAGGTTGGAGCAGGAACGACCCCACTTGGAGAAATTGGGGTGGCCGTCTTAGCGCACGTTATGAATTCAGCCCAGACGTTGATCTTGCTCTCAAATATGAAATTACCGACCTGAAGCGGGACGGTAATACGCTCCAGCCAGTTGCCAACGCTGGTACACCATCGGTCACGGAATTCGTCTTCGACCGGGAACGTACGTTCGGCAACGGTCCGCCATTGCCTGATTATGAATTCGATGCGATGCTCATGAAGAGCCAGACAGTCCAAGGCACGCTTTCGGTTGAAACCGGTTTGGGCACTGTTTCGGCAACATCGGCCTATGTTTGGTACGATTGGTTCTTGAACACCGAAGCGGATATGACACCAACTCCGCAGTTCAACTTCTCGCATACCGAAAACTTCAACTTGTTCAGCCAGGAACTGCGGCTTACCTCTGACGGGGAAGGCAGCTTCGATTACATCGCGGGTGTGTTCTTCCAGAGAGACAATTTGTTCCTGGAGGGCGATTTTGAGGGTAACCTTGCTGAGGCCGGTGCACCTTTGCCTCCTTTCGCGCGGATCATCAGGCTTGATCAGAGGACGGATTCGTATTCCGGCTTCTTTGACGGCACTTACAAGATTACCGATCGTTTGACGCTGAATCTTGGCGCGCGTTATCTTCATACTAAGAAGACAGCGTCGCAATATTCGCATGCCCATGACATTGTCGGCAATGCACCGCGTCCTGATTTGGAAGTTCCGTTGTTTCCTAACGGCCCTTCGCTTTTCAGCATTGTCTTCGGTCAGCCGCATATCTTCAATGATCTTGAGCTGACGGAAAATCACTTCATGCCGCTGGCAGGCTTGAAGTATCAGATTGCTGATGACCACATGGCCTATGTGAAGGTGACCAAAGGCGCGAAAGCTGGCGGTTTCGATTGGGCGGTTAACCACCTCAATCCCGATGATGTCGATTTCAAGCCAGAAAAGGCGACTTCCTATGAAATCGGTATTCGCGGCAACTTCCGCGATCTTGGGGTAACCTATGGTCTTACTGTCTATCAGATGGACGTGGATGACCTTCAGGTTAGCGCGTTTGACGGAAACCTAGGCTATATCGTTGGTAACGCCGCTGCTGCGCGGTCCAAGGGCGTCGAGGCTGAATTGTCCTGGTCCCCAACCAGCAATCTCCGCCTGAATGGTTCGATGGGTTATACCGATGCGAAATACGTGACGTTCCCAGGTGCCGCTTGTTACGTCGAACTACGTGCGGCCACGCCTGCGGGCACCACTTGCGTTCGCGATATGTCGGGTGAGCGTCTGCCATTCACCTCGAAATGGTCTTATTCATTGAGTGCACAGCACACTCTTGAACTGGGCGGCTTCGACATCAAGAGCAACGTTGATTACAACTATCGTAGTTCAACCAACGTTGCTGCAATCACCGATCCAGGCCAGTGGGAACGCCCTGTCGGCCTTCTCAATGCGCGTATCGCCATTTCGCCTGAAGTTGGCGGCTGGCAAATTGCGCTGTTTGGCAAGAACCTGACCGATGAACTGTTCAGCACTTATGGCACAGAAGCCCCATCTAACAATCTGGTGCGTCTGCGTGATACCGAACGTCCACGTCAGTACGGTGTTGAACTGGGTTGGAGCTTCTAACCCCGGACTGATTATAATTACTGTTGGAGAAATTTAGATGACACTCAGGTTTGACGATCAAGCAGCCGTTGATAAGCTGATTGTGGATCCCTCGGTCTATGCGTCGCAGGAAAGATATCATGATCTTTTCCGCTACTTACGGGCCGAAGACCCCGTCCGTTGGACTGAACCTGAGGGTTTTCCTCCTTTCTGGACCGTTTCCAAAAATGCGGATATTTGCGAGGTTCAACGGCAACCCGCATTGTTCATCAACGCACCGCGCAACACATTGTTGCCGACTGCTGTTGAAGAACGCCTGCAAAAAGAGTTGGGCAGTAAGCTCATCATGAACACCATGCTCTCGATGGACGGTCCAGAGCATCAGGCAATGCGCCGGTTGGGGGCTGAACGTTTCACCCCCGCCGGCGTCTCCGGCCTCAGAGATGAATTCAGAGAGATCGCTCATGATTTCATCGATCGTATGGCGGAGCAGGGGACATCCTGTGACTTCGCCAGCACGGTTTCGGCCATGTATCCGCTTCGCGTCATCCTCCGGGTTTTTGGTCTGGATGATTCTGAAGAACATGAAATGCATCTTCGTTCACGGGCATTTGTGGATTCGCAAAACCCAGCCCTTGAGAGGGACCGCCCTCAGGGTGAAGAGATGCTCGAAAGCTGGAATGGCTTTTGTGAATATTTCGCGCCACTGGTAGAAGATCGCCGTAAGAATCCACGTGATGACCTGGCCAGCGTTATTGCGAACGCCACATTTGACGGTGAAATCATCAGTGATCGCCGTCTGTTTTCATATTATATCCTAGTGGTTGTCGCTGGCCATGATACGACCAGCACATCTTTGGGCGAAGGCATGTTGCAATTGCTGCGCAACCGCGATCAGTATGAGCGGCTGAAGGCTGACCCCAGCCTGGTTACGACCGCGGTGGATGAAATGATCCGCTGGACCCATCCAGTGCGCCATTTCCTGCGCACTGCGACGGAAGATTACGAACTGAACGGCAAGCAGATCCGCAAGGGCGACACTTTGATGATGGCGCTTGGCTCGGCGTGCCGGGATGAAGACCTCTTTGAAACTCCGTTCCAATTCGATGTTGGACGCAAGCCAAACCGGCATATTGGTTTCGGGTTCGGCGCCCATGTTTGCCTGGGCCAGTTTCTGGCGCGGGTGGAACTTGCCACGTTCCTCGAGGTATTTCTCGAACGGGTGGAAGACATGGAATTGGCCGGCGTGCCGGAACTTTCATCGACCCTGTTCCTTGGCAATGTAGACAGCCTGCCTGTGAGTTATAAGCTCAGGCCCCGGTAAATGGGAATATTGGCGAGGAAAGGTATGGTGGCGAGATGAAGATTTCAGCAGCAGTGTTGCGCGGTCCAGAGGACCTTTACAACATCGAGCAGCTGGAGCTGCCTGAACCGGGGGCGGGCCAAATTCTCGTCCGCATCGTCGCCAGCGGCTTTTGCCACACCGATGCGGTGCCTCGCCACGCCCCGGCTGGCGCAGGCTTCATGCCCATGATTACCGGCCACGAAGGGGCCGGTGTCGTTGAGCAAGTGGGCGCAGATGTATCTAACATCGCCGCAGGCGATCATGTGATCTTGTCATATGATTCCTGCGGTGAATGCCCGCGCTGCAAGGATGGTCAGCCATTCTTTTGTGACCAATTCGTGCCCCTCAATATTGCTGGGCCAGATCAGCACAATTGTTCTGCAACAGATGATGCAGGCGATAGCGTGCGCACGCGTTGGTTCGGGCAATCCTCTTTTGCTACTTACGCCCTTGCGAATGTTCGCAATGCGACAGTGGTGGACAAGGATCTGCCGCTTGAAACACTTTGCCCACTTGGCTGCGGCATTCAGACGGGTGCTGGCACGGTCGCGAACATCTTTGGCCTTGTTCCAGGGCAATCACTATTGGTGTTTGGAACGGGCGGCGTAGGCATGGCCGCGATCATGATGGCGCGCGCCTTAGGTGCAGAAACAGTCATCGCTGTGGATATCAAACAGGGCCGTCTGGATACCGCGCGTGAGTGCGGGGCCACTCATACTGTTCTTGCTGGAACAGATGATGTGGAGGCAATTGTTGGTGCAGCGGCACCGGGCGGTGTCGATTTCAGCTTTGACACAACCGGCCGACCCGAAATTTTGCGCCAGGCGATCACTTGCATTCGTCAGGGCGGGATCTGTGCGCAGGTTGGCGGTTCCGAAGATTTGGTCATTCCCGCGGCATCCCTAAACGGAAAAATGCTGACCCGGGTCATTGAAGGCAATGCGGTACCGCAAGAGTTCATTCCGCAATTGATTGCCCTGTGGAAGGACGGCCTTCTGCCCCTTGAACGGATCATCAAGACATTCCCTCTGGCCGACATTAACGCTGCCGAACAGGCATCGCTGGACGGATCAGTGATTAAGCCGGTGCTCGTGCCCACACCGGCGTAATCGCTGGGGGTGTCGCGCCCCTGACGGGTGCGGAGCATAGGTGTTCTAACGAGGCGAAGTAAATTATGACATTGAGATTGCTGATAGACGGCCAACTGGTTGATGGGGCCGCCCAGCTGGATGTGGTTAACCCCTCCAGTGAACAGGTAATTGGCAGTGCCCCGCGCTCTGATGCGGGCCAGCTTAATGCCGCTGTGGCCGCCGCAAAGGCCGCTTTTCCGCTCTGGGCAGCAACTTCGTGGGAAGACCGCGCGAGCATCTTACTGGGGCTTGCCGATGCGGTTGAAGCGCACCGCGACGAACTTGGGGCTCTTCTTACCGCCGAGCAGGGTAAACCTCTATCTGAAGGCATTCGCGAAGTGGCCGGCGCGATTGGCACTTTCCGGGCATTTGCATCGATGAGGATGACCCCGCGGGAATTCGGGGGCGCAGCGGGGCAAAAGGTTTACGAACGCTGTAGCCCGCTGGGCGTGGTTGCCGCGATTGGTCCGTGGAACTTTCCTTTCCTCCTCCTAGTGGCCAAGATTGCGCCTGCTCTGGTTACCGGGAACACTGTGGTTGTTAAGCCAGCACCAACCACGCCGCTGACCGTTGTTCGATTTGCCGAGATTGTGGCTGATCTGCTTCCGGCGGGCGTCCTTAATGTGGTCGTGGATCATAATGATCTAGGTGATATGCTGACGTCGCATCCTGATGTGGCGAAAGTATCGTTCACAGGCTCTACCGGGACGGGGCAATTGGTTATGGCAAGTGCTGCCTCAACCTTGAAACGTCTTACGCTGGAACTGGGCGGAAATGATGCCGCGATCGTTCTAGACGATGTGGACCCCAAAACTGCCGCCAACCAAATATTCGAACGCGCAATGATCAATTCAGGTCAGGTCTGCGTGGCGATCAAACGCGTCTATGTTCCAGAAGCCATCTATGATGATTTCTGCGTTGCACTTGCCGAGCG
>Ga0209345_10007072_pt1 | contig 10010 bp, 8 predicted proteins | sample Cruoilmetagenom7_FD_187294 | JGI IMG/M metagenome (GOLD analysis project Ga0209345, IMG submission 187294) | Oil polluted marine microbial communities from Coal Oil Point, Santa Barbara, California, USA - Sample 7 (SPAdes) (version 2) | ecosystem: Environmental > Aquatic > Marine > Oil seeps ... | reverse complement strand
TAACGCCTCGCTGGCCATTGATAACGAACTACCGCTGATACTGGATCGGGCTGAGAGCTATATCGGCGTGATGATTGATGATCTCATCACTCGCTCGACTACCGAACCATACCGAATGTTTACATCGCGGGCTGAATATCGCCTAAAGCTACGATCTGATAATGCTGATCAGCGTTTGACCACTGAAGGTTTACGTATTGGATGTTTAAGTCCGGTACGAATAGCCGCCTGGGCCCGTAAAGATGCGGCCTTAAAGTTAGCTAGGGCGATGGCAGTAGAATTAAACGCAACCCCAAGTGAGCTTAAACGCCAAGGGCTGACCATCAAGCAAGATGGGGTGCGCCGCACTGTTTCTGATTTGTTAGCCCTGCCCGATGTTGATTTAAAAATATTATCTAGCCTTTGGCCACAGTTATCAAATATTTCTTCTGATATTGAAGAGCAACTACAAATTGATGCGCGTTATAAAGGTTATATTGAACGTCAGGATAATGATATTAAGGCGTTTCGTCGTGATGAAAATTTGGATCTGCCTGCTGAATTAGATTATTCTGCTATAGGCGGTTTATCTATTGAGATGAAACAAAAACTATCAGAAGGTATGCCAGCTACATTGGGCGCGGCATCCCGCATTCCTGGTGTGACGCCAGCAGCGCTTGTAGCTTTACTTCGCCATGTAAAGCGCCGTAAATAAGGGATTAATATCTATGGCTTTTGGCCCAGAAGAATTTATTAAATCTACAGATGTTTCACGTGAAACATTGGACCGACTAGTTGTTTACGAAGAAATTTTACGCAAATGGCAACGTAAAATAAATTTAATAGGTCCTAAGACCGTTGATGAAATATGGTTTCGACATATTTATGACTCGGCCCAGATATTCCCTTATTTACCAAAAAACGCTAAAACATTAATTGATATGGGCAGTGGTGCTGGCTTTCCAGCCCTTGTTTTATCAATCATGGGCGTGCCAGATGTCCATATGTTTGAGTCAGATAGCCGAAAATGTGCTTTTTTAAGAGAAGCAGCCAGATCTACCGGTTCTAAAGTTACCATTCACAACGATCGCATCGAATCTATACCCCCTTTTCCTGCCGATATCGTGACTGCACGGGCTTTGGCCCCGCTTTCGCAATTGCTTGAATATGCTATACCATTTGTTTCAACGCAAACTTTGTGTGTTTTTCAAAAAGGAAAACAGTATAAAGAAGAATTGACTAATGCTAATTATGTGTGGCATATAAATAGTAGAGAAATTGAGAGTCTTACAGATAGGGATGGAAGGCTCGTATTGATTAAGGGATATTCAGATGCTAGCGAACCTTCCGGAAAGACTGACTAAACCGAATAGTGATGGCAGCGCACGTGTATTAGCGATTGCAAATCAAAAGGGTGGCGTTGGTAAAACTACAACAGCAGTGAATCTAGCGACAGCAATGGCAGCCTGTGAAAAACGGGTATTAATTATTGATATTGATGCGCAAGGTAATGCAAGCACTGGCTTAGGTGTTGTTGGTGCACAACGAACGATCACATCTTATGATTTACTGATCGATCAACCTAATGCAAATGATGCTATTGTACATACTGAAATTCCTAATCTCTCCCTCATCCCAAGCTCAATAAATCTATCGGGTGCGGAGATTGAATTGATTGATATGGACCGTCGTGAATTTCGCCTTCGCGATGCCATAAGAAGCATTTCAGATAGTTACGATTTCGTTTTAATCGACTGTCCGCCTGCCCTTGGGTTGATTACCCTAAATGCTATGTGTGCCGCTGATGCGGTTATTGTACCCCTTCAATGTGAGTTCTATGCCCTTGAAGGTTTAAGCCATTTAATCAAAACTATCGAGCGTGTGAAGCGTGCTTTTAACCCTCGCCTAGATATACAAGGTGTGGTTTTAACAATGTATGATAAGCGCAATAATCTATCTGACATGGTTGCCGCTGACGTTCGTGAACATCTAGGTGATAAGGTTTACGAAACAGTTATTCCACGCAATGTGAAAGTATCAGAAGCTCCAAGCCACGGGAAACCAGTGTTGCTTTATGATGTGAACTGTCGCGGGTCTCAAGCTTATATCCACCTAGCCGGCGAAGTCTTAAAACGTGAAAGGATATTAGCATCATGATGGCTGCAGAAGAAGCAAAGCGCCGAACTAACCTTGGTCGTGGCTTATCTGCCCTTTTAGGGGAAGATGAGCCTGATTTTTCAGCCGTGGACCAACTTCGTGTATCAAAAATGGTCCCTATTGAATTTTTAAAGGCAAATCCAGACCAGCCCCGTAAAAGATTTGATGAATCTGCGATTGACGGTTTGGTAAAATCCATTGAAGAAAAAGGTGTTTTACAGCCCCTTCTCGTCCGACAGCATCCAAGCCAGGCTAATTATTATGAAATTGTTGCTGGCGAACGGCGGTGGCGGGCAGCCCAAAGAGCGCAATTACACGAAGTGCCAGTAATTGTTAAAGACCTAAGTGATAGTGATACGCTTGAAATTGCCCTGATTGAAAATATTCATCGTGAAGATTTAACACCTTTGGAAGAAGCTGAAGGTTATCAACGCTTAATGGATGATTTCTCCCATACGCAAGATGCTTTGTCTAAAGCTGTTGGTAAAAGCCGTAGTCATATTGCAAACACTCTTCGTCTTTTAGGTCTTAGTGATGAGATTAAAAGTATGATTGATGATGGTTTGTTATCTGCAGGCCACGGCCGGGCATTGATTGGTGCAGAAAATGCTGAAGATTTAGCCCATCAGGTTATAGCAAACGGATTAAATGTTCGTCAGACAGAAAAGCTTGTTCAAGAATCTAAAGGTAATGGTAAAGCGCTTAAGAAAATTAAAAAAACATTACAGCGTGATCCGAATGTTGAAGCATTAGAAACAAGCCTTTCTGATAAAATAGGTTTGCGTGTAGAGATCGCTGGAAAGGGTGAAAAGGGTAAATTGACCGTTTATTACGACAATCTCGAGCAGCTCGATGGTGTCATAGTAGGTTTAAATTCAATAGCTCAATCAGAATCAAACAACGATGTTGAAGTTTAAGTATAACTAGTTGTAATTAATTAATAAAATGGGTTTTCCCAAACCCTTGGAATTGTAAAATTCCATTTATCGCCGCCTTTGCTTTCTTGCAATGGCGGCGATTTGCTGTAAACAGCGCCCAGCAATTAAAGTGTCAGGCATCCCAGTCTTTTTGCAATCCGCTTCGGCATTTAATAATAGGGGTAGAGAAATCGAAATTGCCGGGCGTGGCCAAAGACGCATTTGATTAATAAACCTGTTTTCCATTTTGAAAAAAACTGGTGGTCGTAATGTTTTTATCGCCGCCTTTATATTCAGCCCCTCTTCACATTTTCCATGAACGGACTGAAGTTTTAACAGGTGGTTGGCCATTAGACGTAAAATTGGAACGGGACTAATGCTTTCAGCCCAAGCCTTTTCTAGGGCTTGATCCAACCCTTCAGCATCGCCATCGGCAGCTGAATATATAATAGTATCAAGTGAATGGACCCCAATATCACCAACACAAGCGATCACATCATCCAGATTGGCTTTATCACCATCGCCTATATAAAGGATAAGCTTATTGATTTCTTGGACGCTAACCCCGCGATCACTGCCCAATTGACTGGACAAAAATGAAACGGCGTCGGGTTCGATGGTTATGTTAGCCTCACCCATCTTGTTACGTATGAGGTGGTCTAAACTTTGGTTGTCATCAGCATAACACGCAAGTGCAGCCCCATTTTTAGCGCTTTCAAAGGTTTTCCGTAATTTGGAACGCGGATTTAAATCCCCACCAACGCATAAAATAAGAGCATCCCCAACAGGGTTTGCCAAAAAATCTGCTAAAAGTTTATTTTGTGTATCGCTGCAATCATGGATACGTACAACTCTTCGCCCACCGATCATGGAAATTGCCATAGCTTCATCTGCAAGTAAGGCTGGATCTTCTTTAAGTTTGGAGCCGGATAATTCACCAACTAAAAATGGGTCATTAATATCAGAGACAACGCTTAGGCTAAGGCTTTTTAATCGTTCATCTATCAATCCGCCGTCAGGGCCATATATGAGAATGGCACGGATGTTAGAATCTGGTTTTTTGGAAAACCTATCAGCGTTAGATGGTGGAACTTTCAAGGCTGTTCGCTGTTTCTATCCAGTTCCAGAAAAAGAGAAATTCTGATTTTTGCATCATTAGCTATTTCCCTTAAATTTCTATTTATTGCGTCTTGTTTTGCAACAAGTGCCGGATATTCAGATTCTGTCTCACTGTAACTACTAATCTGCGTAATATAAAACTTACGGTTTTTCTTGGAGCCAATAAGATTAAATTGGGCAGTAACCGTTAATTTATTACGGTTAGTTGTATCATCCGACTGCACCCCTAAACCACTAGTTGTAATAGAAATTTTTGAGGTAAGATGGTATTTTATAGGAGCAGATTCATAATCAGAGTTTAGGCGGTCCAGTAATAGGTTGCGCAAAATTTGCCCTTCGCGATTTTCTATACTTTCAACCTGAACACTAGCAAGTAGTTGATTTGTTGTAGCAATTTCACCTGAACTGTTGGCACGCTTGGCATAAAGTGGCTGAAAACCACAGGCCGAAACCAGCAGTGAAACTATAAAAATTGGTAATAATAGTTTATTAAACAACGATATTCACAATCCTATTTGGAACGACAATGATTTTTTTAGGCGTCTTGCCATCAATTGCCTTTATAATTTTATCATTTTCCAATGCTATCTTTTCAATTTCATCCCGGCTTGAATCTGCTGGAATTTCAATGGTCGCGCGCACCTTACCATTAACTTGTACCCCGATGCTAACAGCATCATCAATCAATAAGTTTTTATCCGCTGTTGGCCAGCCAATATCTGCTAAACTTTTTGTGTGGCCAAGAATTGCCCAAAGTTCTTCAGATAGATGGGGTGTCATTGGGCTGATAAGTTGAACTAAGGCCTCAAACCCACGTCTGCGTAGCCAGCAAACTTCGGGGGCGTCACCTTTTAGACCACCTAGTGCGTTTGATAACTCGCGAATGCGCGCTACTGCACGGTTAAAATGAAAGCGCTCCAGGTCCTGAGTAATATTATCAATAGATTTATGAGTTAAACGCCATAGGTCTTCAATGGGTTTAGAGAGGTCCTGTGGGGTCGTAACATCAATATCAGCAATTGGTCCGTCAGGCTCTGTTATCATGCGCCACAGGCGGTTTGTGTAACGCCAAGACCCTTCTATACCAGACTCAGTCCATTCTAAATCACGATCAGGCGGGCTATCTGATAGCATAAACAAGCGGGCAGTGTCGGCCCCGTAGCTTGAAACAATTTCCTCTGGGTCGACAACATTCTTTTTGGACTTACTCATTTTAATAGAGCGTCCTAATTTTACAGCTTCGCCAGTCTTATTATGAAATATTTCATCCCCTTTATGAATGACATCGCCTGGTAAAAGCCATTTATTTGCGGCGTCTTGATAGGTTTCATGGCAAACCATCCCTTGGGTAAATAGGCCTGCAAAAGGTTCTTCAATATCAAGATAGCCGCATTTTTTTAAGGCGCGCGTAAAAAACCTTGAATAAAGAAGATGTAATACCGCATGTTCAATACCGCCTACATATTGATCAACAGGCAGCCAGTAGTCGACTTTTTCGCGGGCAAAAGCTTCATTGTCGTTATTTGGGTCACAAAATCTTGCAAAATACCAAGAAGATTCAAAAAAGGTATCAAAAGTATCTGTTTCACGAACGGCCGGTTTGCTGCAATTTGGGCAATTTACATGTTTCCAGCTTGGATGGTGATCTAGCGGGTTTCCCGGTTTATCGAGAGTTACATCATCAGGCAGTTTAACCGGCAAGTCACTTTCAGGCACAGGTACAATACCGCAATCTTCACAATGTATCATCGGGACAGGGCAGCCCCAATATCGTTGCCTAGAAACTCCCCAATCCCTTAGACGATAGGTTATTGTGCTTTCACCTGCATTTAATTCTTTAAGTTTTTTAAGGGCGGCGGACTTTGCATCATTGACTGACATGCCATTTAAAAAATCCGAATTAAAAATACTGCCGTCGCCTGTGTAAGCCTCATTTGCAATAGTATATGAGGCGCTATCTTCGTCTTTTGGTAAAACAACAGGCACAACATCTTGATTATATTTGCGGGCAAAATCTAGGTCACGTTGATCATGGGCTGGGCAAGCAAAAACAGCGCCTGTTCCATATTCCATCAAGACAAAGTTGGCGACAAAAACTTTTAATTTTTTGCCTGAAATAAAAGGGTGCGCTACTTCTAAGCCTGTATCAAAGCCCTTTTTTTCTGCTTTTTCAATGGCTTCTTCACTTGTGCCCATGCTGTTACATTCCGCAACAAAATCAGCAAGCTGGGTATTATCTTTGGCAATTTCTTCAGAAAGTGGATGGTTAGCCGCAATGGCACAAAATGAAGCACCAAATAAAGTATCAGGTCTGGTTGTAAAAACTTCTAAACGATCATCACGGCCAATTATATCAAAGAAGACGCGCGCCCCTTCAGACCGGTTGATCCAGTTTTCCTGCATGATACGGACTTTTTCAGGCCAACGCTCCAATGTTTTGATGCCGTCTAATAATTCATCGGCATATTCAGTAATTTTTAAGAACCATTGTGAAAGCAGACGTTTTTCAACCTCTGCTCCAGATCGCCAACCTTTACCATCGATTACTTGCTCATTTGCAAGTACAGTATTTTCAATTGGGTCCCAATTAACCCAAGATTCCTTTTGATAAGCTAGGCCAGCTTTATAGAAATCCAAAAACATTTTTTGTTCATGCTTATAATATTCAGGCTCACATGTAGATAGTTCGCGTGACCAATCTAGTGAAAAACCAAGGGTACCCAGCTGATCGCGCATGGATTTAACATTTTCCCTGGTCCATTTTGCTGGATGTGTATTATTTTCAATTGCCGCATTTTCAGCCGGCAAGCCAAAACTATCCCAGCCCATTGGATGTAAAACATTAAAGCCTTTTGCAGCTTTAAAACGCGCCACCACATCCCCAAGAGTATAGTTACGAACATGACCCATATGAATACGTCCACTGGGGTATGGAAACATTTCTAATACATAGTATTTTGGTTTGTTAGGGTCTTCAATTGCTTTAAAGACGTTGTTTTTGGCCCAACTGGATTGCCATTTGGTTTCTATTTCGGAAAAATTATATTGGCTCATGGCAATTTGTACTTTTGACTTTATATTGAGCCTAAAAATAGGCTGATTAAAAATTTTCACAATACGAAATAAGCGTGGAATTTTTTTAAACTGTTATTTAAATAAATATATGCGCTTTATTATTATATAGGAGGCTTTATTCAAATTGGCTTTCATAATTGATGCGCATTTGGCGTGCACGAGTCAAAATAGAATTTTCAATTTGAGTTGCTGTTTCTTTGTTGGTGGCAACGTCTTGCCATTCATTGCTAGTGGTTCGCATTTGTTTAAAAACAGAAACCTTCACACCATCTGATCGTAAAGCACGGGTGAGAATATAAACATTTAGTTTATAACGTTCTGTTGGGCTTTTTGGGGCACTATACCAATCAGACAAAATGACACCGCCAAAAGGGTCCACCTGATTTAGGGGCATAAAAGACAGGGTGTCTAATGATGCTCTCCATAAAAAGCTATTCACAGCAATACCAGAACCAATACCGTCTTTTGAGGGCCCATCAGAACCACCAAAGGTAATAGATTCACCAAAGATACTACCTTGGTCCCCTTCACCTCTTACGTTATCGTCATAACTATCAGCCTCCCCTGTTGGGGCGCAGGCAGAAAGTGCTAGCATTAAAGCGATAAAAATAGGGTATAATAATTTGTTCACAATGGTTATCCGGCAATTATAAAAACTTGATCATACATATATAAACAAAAAACAAAAGGGCGGCAATAAATTGCCGCCCTTCCGATAAAGATACTTTAGTAAAACTTAGCTTAGAAGCTAACTTTTGTACCTACAACTAGGATATTTGCATCGTTTTCGAATGCAGAACCTGTACCAGCACCACTTTCAACAGTAGTGTTAGTGAACTGTGCGTATGTAGATAAGCCTTCAGCAACAGTATAAGTTGCAGCTACACCCCAAAGTTCAAACTCGTTGTCTTTTGTGTTGCCACCAGTTCTGTCTTGTGAATTTTGATAATAGCCGTTCAGATATAGGCTGTCCATTGAGTATGAAACAGAAGCGTTGAAACCGTTAAGGCCTTCGTTAGTTGAACCTTTTGTTGTGCCTGAATCGCCACTGTCGATATAACCAAGACCAACGCCGAAGTCACCAACAGAAAGCAAACCACCTAGGTGATATGAACGGATGTCTTCAAGTTCAGTACCAGCAGAAGAGTTAGGAGTACCTGCGATGTAAGCACCAGCAAGTGTCAAGCCAACGCCGCTGAAATCACCAGAATATTTCAAACCGATTTCACCAGTGTTGTCGTTACCACCAGAGCTAGCTGCAGCTTGTGCAGATTGGCTTGTGTTTGGTGTGAAAGATACAATTGCACTGAAGCCACTGAAGTTTGGTGTGTAATAAGCAAGTTTGTTTGCATCGCCAGTCGCACCAGTTGGTGAGAAGTAATACAAGCTTGTACCAAGTTGGTTCATGTGACGGCCCATGTTGTTGCCATCTGTCATCCAAGGGCCACCGTTAAGTGAGTTAGCGTCAGGTGTGTTACCTTCAGCGCCATCGTCTTGACCGATTACAAGTGAACCCCAGCCACCGCCAAGTTTAACCCAGCTTTCGTCCATGCCACCGCCTGAACCACCGCCAGCAAGAACACGCCAGTCCATGCGAGCTGTATATTCTAGACCGTTGTCTGATGAACCAGTAGCAGTCCAATGTAATTCTGATTGTTGCTCGTTAGCTGTAAGGCTATGGCCTTGACCAGAAACAGCGCCAGTTGCTGTGCGGTTGTCGTTGTCATAGAACACATAGTCATATGTTACAGCGCCATCGAAAACAACTTTAGGTGCGCCAGCAGAAGCTGAACCAGCAGTCAAAGCTACAGCAGCAAGAGCTGAAGTACCAAGAAGAATTTTTTTCATTAATCAATCTCCAATTAGAAATCACGTTATTGTAATTTCAGTGAATTTTCCCAAGAGTCCAAAACGGTATAGATACACATTTCGTAACCTGAAAGGATAAAACAACAAAACATGCTTTGATTGCAACGCTAAACGTTAGCTTGTTGTGCGATTAAGAAAACAGCGTGATAAAAACGCAACACTTGTTTTATGAGCTAAAGCATAAGGTTATAGGAATAAGTAAATTATTTAATTATTTTCGTAATAACCTTCATTTGCTCAATATCATTTAAAAATGTGTCTAGGGCGTCAATGCCAATACTAGCAAATTTTTTGGTAAAAGCGTTACGTTTAAAGTCTTTTTGGGTGATAATCCATTCCAAAGCTTTTTCATAGCCTGGCGGTATTGGCACAGCACCTTTGGCGCTAAATAAGCCCCATTGCCCTTGCTGTTGTTTAACTTTCATTGTTGGATCTGTTATTTGGTACGAAATTTCTTTGGCTTTAATCGGTAAATCAAAACCGCCCCGTTTATAGTTAAAATTCTTTTGGTGATGTTCAAAAATATCAAGAAATTCATCCGTTTCGACAATTTCAGCTAATTCTTTGATTAAGTCTTTAGTATATTTTCGAAGCGCCTCACGTCCCTCTTCCAATCTTGGGAAGTTATGGCGGTAGATTTCTTTATTCACTGCTAGATCAGCAATATTAGTTAATAGATCAAGACCAATGATGTGGGTCATGCCAAAGGCGATGTGATTACAGCCTTCTGTTGAGGAAAGCGCATCGTGATACCAGCCCCGTGGTAAATATAACAAATCACCAGGTGTCATTGTGATATCCATCATCACTTCGCCGCGATTTTGCATATCAAACTCTGCATTAGGGGAGGTGAAGCGGGGGTGACGAATGGGGTGGGGCATTCTGTTTGTCCAA
>Ga0209345_10007071_pt1 | contig 10011 bp, 22 predicted proteins | sample Cruoilmetagenom7_FD_187294 | JGI IMG/M metagenome (GOLD analysis project Ga0209345, IMG submission 187294) | Oil polluted marine microbial communities from Coal Oil Point, Santa Barbara, California, USA - Sample 7 (SPAdes) (version 2) | ecosystem: Environmental > Aquatic > Marine > Oil seeps ... | reverse complement strand
TGACCCGGTCAGCCTGATTCGTTTTGAAAAAGTGTTGGTAACTGTGCCTGCGCTGAAAAAGATTGAGGAGATGCTGGGATGAACCAAGAACGCATCTTCAAAGTGTTGTTAGGTCCACACTTTTCAGAAAAGTCTGCAATTGTTGGTGATGCCAGCAATCAAGTAGTTTTTAAAGTTACTCCAGATGCTACCAAGCCAGAAGTAAAGGCAGCGGTTGAGCAGCTCTTTAGCGTTAAGGTCTCAGGTGTTTCTGTTGCCAACGTGAAGGGTAAAACCAAGCGTGCTAAGCACGGAATGGGTAAGCGCTCAGACTGGAAAAAAGCTTACGTTCGTCTAGAGCAGGGTCAAGAAATTGATTTTGCAGTAGTAGAATAAGGGGTTGTTGAGATGCCAGTTGTAAAAAGAAAGCCAACGTCTCCCGGTCGTCGTTTTGTTGTCAGTGTTGTAAATCCTGACTTACACAAAGGCGCGCCGTATGCACCTTTGCTTGAGAAAAAATCAAAGTCGGGCGGTCGTAATAACAATGGCCGTATTACCACTCGTCACGTAGGTGGTGGTCATAAGCAGCATTACCGTGTTATCGATTTTAAGCGTAACAAGGATGGTATTCCTGCAACGATTGAGCGTTTGGAATATGATCCAAACCGCAGCCCATATATTGCGCTGTTGTGCTATGCCGATGGCGAGCGTCGTTACATTATCGCAGCTAAAGGCCTGAAAGCCGGTGATACTGTTCAGTCCGGTGTGGATGCCCCTATTAAGGTGGGTAACACATTGCCGCTTTCTAATATTCCAGTGGGTAGCACAGTCCATTGTGTGGAAATGAAGCCGGGCAAGGGTGCGCAGTTAGCTCGCAGTGCCGGTACTTCTGCACAACTGGTTGCAAGAGAAGGTCGGTATGCAACCGTTCGTCTCCGCAGTGGTGAGATGCGTAAAGTGCCTGTTGATTGTCGAGCTACTATTGGTGAAGTTTGTAACAGTGAGCACAGTTTGCGTTCGCTGGGTAAGGCTGGCGCGACTCGCTGGCGTGGTGTTCGTCCTACGGTACGTGGCGTAGCTATGAACCCAGTTGATCACCCGCATGGTGGTGGTGAAGGTCGTACTTCGGGTGGTCGTCATCCGGTATCGCCTTGGGGTACACCTGCTAAGGGTTACAAGACACGCAAAAACAAGCGTACAAATAATATGATTGTTCGCCGTCGCGACAAATAATTAAGAGAAGAGGAAACAATAGTGTCACGCTCTCTCAAAAAAGGCCCATTCCTTGACCTGCATTTGGTAAAAAAGGTTGATGAGGCATTAGAAAAAAATGATAGGCGTCCGATCAAAACTTGGTCTCGTCGCTCCATGGTTAGTCCAGATATGGTGGGTTTAACTATCGCTGTTCATAACGGTCGTCAGCATGTACCGGTACTGATCAACGAAGAAATGGTTGGACATAAACTCGGCGAATTCGCTCCGACGCGGACCTATCGTGGTCATGTGGCGGATAGAAAAGCCAAGTAAGAGGTAAATGACTGTGGAAGTAGCAGCTAAATTATGTGGAGCTAAACTGTCAGCCCAAAAGGCTCGACTGGTAGCGGATCAAGTGCGCGGCAAGCCCGTTGAAGCAGCTCTGGATATTCTGGCTTTTAGCCCTAGAAAGGGTGCGGCCATAATGAAGAAAGTGCTGGAGTCTGCCATTGCGAACGCTGAGCACAACGAAGGCGCAGATGTAGATGAGCTGCGCGTATCAACAGTTTTTGTTGATGAAGGTACGACAATGAAGCGTATTAAGCCCCGTGCTAAGGGTCGCGCTGATCGTATATTGAAGCGTAGCTGTCACATCACCGTGAAAGTTGCTGATGAGGAGACCGTTTAATGGGTCAGAAAGTACATCCAACTGGTATTCGCCTGGGTATTGTTAAAAAACATACTTCAGTTTGGTACGCCGGTGCGAAAGATTACGCGGATAAGTTAAACACTGATCTTTCAGTGCGAGACTTTATCAGCAAAGAGTTGAGTCATGCGTCCGTTAGCCGGATTGAAATTGAGCGTCCGGCCCAATCAGCCCGCATTACTATTCACACTGCTCGTCCAGGGATTGTGATTGGTAAGAAAGGTGAAGGTGTTGAGAAGTTGCGTAATCAGGTGTCTGCAAAAATGGGCGTTCCTGTGCATATCAACATCGAAGAAGTACGCAAGCCAGACCTTGATGCAACATTGGTTGCTGAGAGTGTGGCGTCGCAGTTGGAGCGTCGTGTTATGTTCCGTCGTGCTATGAAGCGCGCTGTACAAAATGCTATGCGCCAAGGTGCTAAAGGTATCAAGATCCAAGTTGGTGGTCGTCTTGGCGGTGCAGAGATTGCACGCTCAGAATGGTACCGCGAAGGTCGAGTGCCATTGCACACACTGCGTGCAGATATTGATTATGGTACCGCTGAAGCTGCAACTACCTATGGCATTATTGGTGTCAAGGTGTGGATCTTCAAGGGTGAAGTAATAGGTGGTGAAGAGGCAGCGCAAGCGCCAGCCAAAAAATCACCGTCTAATAAGAAATAGTTTGCGAGTTAAGGGTCAAGCGAGATGCTGCAACCGAAACGTACAAAATTCCGTAAGCAACACAAGGGTCGTAATCGCGGCCTGGCATTGCGCGGTAGTAAAGTAAGCTTTGGCGAGTTTGGTTTAAAAGCCACTGGTCGTGGTCGTCTGACTGCACGTCAGATTGAAGCGGCTCGTCGAGCAATGACTCGTCATATTAAGAGGGGCGGAAAGATTTGGATTCGGGTTTTCCCTGATAAGCCAATCACTAACAAGCCTCTGGAAGTAAGGATGGGTAAAGGTAAGGGTAATGTTGAATACTGGGTAGCCCAGATTCAGCCAGGCAAAGTGTTGTATGAGATGGATGGTGTTTCTGAGGAATTAGCTCGTGAAGCATTCGCTCTGGCCCAAGCCAAATTGCCCGTTCAAACCACCTTTGTTAAACGGTCGGTGATGTAATGAAAGCCAGTGAACTTCGTGAAAAATCAGTTGATGAGCTGAATCAAGAGTTAAATAGCCAATTGGAGCAGCAGTTTAAACTGCGTATCCAAGCAGCTACATCTCAGTTGGGTCAGAGTCATCAAATTAAAGAAACACGCAGAAGTGTTGCGCGTATCAAAACAGTACTGAACGAGAAAGCGGGTAACTGAAATGACTGAAGTAGAGAGCAAAGCTAGTACTTTGTCAGGTCGTGTGGTCAGCGACAAGATGGACAAGACAGTAACGGTTCTGGTTGAGCGCCGTGTTACGCACCCAATGTATGGAAAAATCGTGAATAAATCTTCAAAGATTAAAGCTCACGATGAAGCCAATGAATGTCGCACTGGTGATGTGGTAACAATTGCAGAAGCTCGCCCACATTCCAAGACTAAGTCTTGGACGTTGGTCAACATCGACGAGCGTGCCGCCGAGGTATAACCGGCAGCAGCAGTAACGGGTTCGGAGATTTACGATGATTCAAACAGAAAGTTATTTGGAAGTGGCAGACAACAGCGGTGCACGTCGAGTGATGTGTATTAAAGTGTTGGGCGGCTCCCACAGACGTTATGCCCGTGTTGGCGACGTCATTAAAGTTACTGTTAAGGAAGCAATTCCTCGCGGTAAAGTTAAAAAAGGTCAAGTTATGGACGCTGTTGTGGTTCGCACCCGAAAAGGTGTTCGCCGTCCGGACGGTAGCCTGATCAAGTTTGACGACAATGCTGCGGTTTTATTGAACCAACAGTTGGCTCCTATCGGCACTCGTATTTTTGGGCCAGTGACTCGAGAGCTGCGTGGTGAACGCTTTATGAAAATTATCTCTCTGGCACCGGAAGTGCTGTAAGCCAGAGGCGAGGAAAGAGTTATGCTGAAAATCAAACGTGATGACGAAGTTGTCGTTATTACTGGTAAAGACAAGGGTAAGCGAGGCAAGGTGCTTAAAGTGCAAGCCGATGGTCGCCTGATTGTTACCGGTATTAACATGATTAAAAAGCACCAGAAACCGAATCCACAAATGAATGTTCCTGGTGGGATCATTGAAAAGGAAGCAGCGATTCAGGCTTCCAATGTGGCTATCTTCAACGGGGCTGCCAGCAAGGCTGACCGCGTTGGTTTTAAAGTACTTGAAGACGGCAAGAAGATCCGCGTTTTCAAATCCAACGGCGAAGCCGTTGACGCCTAATTTGACAGGAAACTGACATGGCAAGGCTGAACGAAGTATACAAAAAAGAAATTGCTCCCAAGCTTAAAGAAGAGCTTGGTCTGGCTAATGTAATGGAAGTACCAAAGATCACTAAGATCACCTTGAATATGGGTGTTGGTGAGGCGCTTGGTGATAAGAAAGCATTGGAAAGTGCTGTCGCTGATATGACAAAAATTGCTGGTCAAAGGCCTGTTGTCACTAAAGCGAAAAAATCTATTGCAGGGTTTAAAGTCCGTGAGGGCTGGCCAATTGGTTGTAAAGTGACCTTGCGTAGTGAGCGTATGTACGAATTTTTGGAACGTTTGATTTCCATTGCTATCCCTCGTATCAGAGATTTCCGTGGCATTAGTCCCAAGTCTTTCGATGGTCATGGAAACTTTGCTATGGGTGTTACCGAGCAAATAATTTTTCCAGAAATTGATTACGATAAAGTAGACACACTGCGTGGTTTGGATATCACCATCACTACCAGTGCCCGTAACAATGATGAAGGTCGTGCTTTACTGCGTGCCTTCAGCTTCCCTCTTAAGGGTTGAGGTTAGAAAATGGCTAAAGTATCCATGGTTGAGCGTGAGAAAAAACGCGCCCGCACAGTCGCAAAATTTGCAGAAAAGCGTTCAGCTTTAAAAGCGGCAATTGCTAATCCATCACTCTCAGATGATGAGCGTTGGGAAGCCCAGTTAAAACTGCAGCAGCTGCCTCGCGATGCAAGTCCAAGTCGTCAGCGTAATCGTTGTCGTCAGACTGGTCGTCCACATGGTGTTTACCGGAAATTTGGTTTGTGTCGTATTAAGCTGCGTGAAGCGGCGATGCGTGGCGATGTGCCAGGCTTGGTTAAAGCGAGCTGGTAAGCAGCGTCTCGAATTGAGGAATTGAACTGATGAGCATGCAAGATTCACTGGCAGATATGTTGACCCGTATTCGCAATGCGCAAATGGCAGCAAAGAAAACTGTTTCCATGCCTTCTGCAAAGCTAAAAGCGGCTGTTGCACAAGTGCTGCAGGATGAGGGATACATTAACGGGTTTAGTGTAGAAGAAAGTGCTAAGCCAGAACTTACCATTGAATTGAAGTATTTCGAGGGTAAGCCTGTTATTGAAGAAATCGATCGTTACAGTCGCCCAGGTCTGCGCCAGTATTCTGGCTCATCGAAACTGCCGAATATTCGTGGTGGTCTGGGTGTTGCCATTGTGTCTACTAGTAAGGGGGTCATGACTGACCGTGCTGCTCGTGCAGCAGGTGTTGGTGGTGAAGTTCTCTGCACAGTATTCTAATGAGATAGTAAAGATGTCTAGAATTGCAAAAAATCCGGTAAGTATACCGTCTGGTGTTGAGATAAAACTTAGTGCTAGTGAAATTTCTGTAAAAGGTTCCAAAATTGCTTTGGCCATGTCGGTTCATAGCGATGTTGAAATCAAGCAGGAAGACAATGTTCTGACTTTTGCGCCAAAAGATGACAGCAAAAAATCTAACGCTATAGCCGGCACTACTCGTGCTTTGGTTAATAACATGGTGGTAGGTGTCAGTGAAGGTTTTGAGAAAAAGCTCCAATTGATTGGTGTGGGTTATCGTGCTCAGGCACAGAATAAAAAACTCAATCTGACTCTTGGTTTCTCTCACCCCATTGAATTTGTATTGCCAGACGGTGTGACCGCAGAAACGCCAAGTCAGACAGAAATTGTTCTGAAATCAGCGGATAAGCAATTGCTTGGACAGGTAGCGGCGAAGATTCGTGCTTACCGTCCACCAGAGCCCTACAAGGGTAAAGGCGTACGTTATGCTGATGAGCATGTACGTCGTAAAGAAGCGAAGAAGAAGTAGGTTAGGATCATGAGCGATAAAAAACAGTCTCGCCTGCGTCGTGCACGCCGTGCTCGCAGTAAAATTAGTGAGTTGGGTGCCAACAGGTTGTGTGTTAATCGCACCCCTCGGCATATCTATGCACAGGTTATTTCTCCTGATGGAAATCAGGTTTTGGCTTCGGCCTCTACACTTGATAAATCCCTGCGTGAAGGTTCAACCGGAAATGTTGATGCTGCCAAAAGTGTAGGCACTCTGGTTGCGGAGCGTGCAAAAGAAGCGGGAGTTACTGAGGTTGCATTTGACCGCAGTGGATTCAAATACCATGGTCGCGTTAAAGCACTTGCTGATGCTGCACGTGAAGCCGGTCTAAAATTCTAAAGGTTTAGCGATATGTCGAGAAATCAGAAAGAAACAGATAAAGCGGATGAAGGCCTCCAGGAAAAACTGGTACAGGTTAACCGTGTAGCAAAAACTGTTAAAGGTGGTCGTATCTTCGGTTTCACAGCGTTGAGTGTTGTGGGCGATGGTAATGGAAAAGTTGGTTTTGGACGTGGTAAGGCGCGTGAAGTGCCTCAGGCCATTCAGAAAGCGATGGAATCGGCCCGCCGGAACATGATTCATGTTGATTTAAAGGGCACTACTATCCAGTATCCTACGAAGGCAAACCACGGTGCATCAAAAGTGTACATGCAGCCTGCTTCTGAAGGTACAGGTGTTATTGCTGGTGGTGCTATGCGTGCGGTGTTAGAAATTGCTGGCGTGCAAAATGTATTAGCAAAATGTTACGGATCTACCAATCCGGTTAACGTTGTTCGTGCAACCTTTAAAGCGTTGCAAACAATGAGTTCTCCAGAAGGTGTTGCGGCTAAGCGCGGCAAAACTGTTGAAGAGATTCTGAATTAAGTTCGGCTTTGAAAATAAAAGACAACGAACGAAAGATAACGGAAGCTTTACCATGGCGAAGGCTAAAAAAATTCAAGTTACTCTGCTCCGTAGTACTAATGGGCGCCTAGCATCACATAAAGCATGTGTTGCAGGTTTGGGCTTGCGTCGTATCCGACATACTGTAGAGGTTGAAGATACACCTGCAGTACGCGGAATGATCAATAAAGTTAACTATATGGTTAAGGTTGAGGGAGAGTAATATGTATCTTAATACACTCAGTCCCGCACCCGGCAGGATTAAAGAAGGTAAGCGCGTCGGTCGTGGTATCGGTAGCGGCCTTGGTAAAACTGCTGGCCGTGGCCACAAAGGTCAAAAATCTCGATCCGGTGGCAGTGTTCGCCCAGGTTTTGAGGGTGGCCAAATGCCACTGCAAAAGCGTCTACCTAAATATGGTTTCACTTCACGAATCTCACGTGTAACAGCTGAGATCCGTTTGGCTGAGATGAACAAGATTGACGGTGATGTGGTTGATATACAGTCCCTGCGAGTAGCGGGTCTGATTAACAATAATATTACTCGTGCCAAAGTGTTTTTGTCTGGTGAGCTCAATAAAGCAGTTACAGTGAAAGGCTTGCGTGTGACCAAAGGTGCACAGGCAGCTATTGAAGCTGCTGGCGGAAAGGTTGAAGAGTAATTTCTGATGGCCAAACCCGGTAACCAGCCACAAGGGAAAATGAAAGGTTTGGGCGAGCTGTGGGCTCGCCTTCGCTTTTTGTTGATCGCGCTTGTTATTTATAGAATTGGAACACACATCCCTGTGCCCGGAATTGATCCTGATCGCTTAGCGGATCTGTTTGGTCAAAACCAGGGAACAATTGTTGGGATGTTCAATATGTTCTCTGGTGGTGCGCTGGAGCGTATGAGTATTCTGGCTCTGGGGATCATGCCCTACATTTCTGCATCGATTATTATGCAGTTAATGACAGCGGTAACGCCTTCCCTGGAACAGTTAAAGAAAGAAGGTGATGCTGGTAGGCGAAAAATCAATCAGTACACACGTTATGGCACAGTATTTTTGGCAACGATTCAGGCTACTGGCATGGCTGTAGGCCTGGCAGGTCAAGGTTTAGCTTATACACCTGATTTTAGCTTCTATTTTATAGCCGTTGTGTCTCTGGTTACTGGTGCTGTTTTCCTTATGTGGTTGGGCGAGCAAATTACAGAACGTGGTGTCGGTAACGGTATCTCAATGCTTATTTTTGCTGGAATTGTCGCTGGAATACCCTCTGCGATCGGCCAGGCGCTTGAATCTTCACGGCAGGGTGAACTTCATATATTGGCATTATTGTTAGTTGCAATCCTTGCCGTAGCTGTTGTTTATTTTGTGGTATTTGTTGAGCGTGGGCAGCGCCGTGTAACAGTTAACTACGCACAGCGACAACCTGGTCGCGGGCCTGCTCAAGCGAGCCATTTGCCATTAAAGGTGAATATGGCGGGTGTAATTCCTGCTATCTTTGCTAGCAGCTTGCTGCTATTCCCAGCCTCTATTGCACAGTGGTTTGGTCAGGGCGCTGATTCGCCGGAATGGCTGCAGGAAATTGCTTTGTTTATTGGGCCAGGACAGCCATTGCATGTATTGCTGTTCTCTGCATTAATTATTTTCTTCTGCTTCTTTTACTCGGCATTAATGTTCAGTCCTAAAGAAATGGCAGATAACCTGAAAAAAGGCGGTGCTTTTTTGCCTGGTATTCGTCCAGGTGAACAAACAGCTAAATACATTGATGGGGTTATGACTCGCCTGACACTGGTGGGTGGTCTTTACATGACGGCAGTTTGTTTATTGCCCCAGTTTTTAAATGTTTATTTAAATGTGCCATTTTATCTGGGTGGTACTTCTCTGCTAATTGCAGTGGTAGTTACCATGGATTTCATGTCCCAGGTACAGTCACATTTAATGTCTCATCAGTATGAATCGCTGATGAAAAAATCAAATTTGAAAGGTTACGGCGGCAGTAGCCGCTAGTTGAAGTTGAGGTGTACCAATGAAAGTGCGTGCTTCTGTAAAAAAAATGTGCCGCAACTGTAAGGTCGTTAAACGCAAAAATGTTGTGCGTGTGATCTGCAGTGCGGAACCCCGTCATAAGCAACGTCAGGGTTAATTGCATAGAGTTATTGATTTTTATTGCAACCAAAGCTATCCTCTTGCGCCTTTTTGGCCAGCTCCCCTTTTGATTGGGGAATTGAGCGATGGGATTCTAAGGTAGCAGCCAAACATTAAAGTGGAGTGAAGTGATGGCCCGTATTGCCGGTGTCAACATCCCCGATAACAAACATGCCGTGATATCTCTCACGTACGTGTTCGGGATTGGTCGTAGTACTGCCAAAGTAATTTGTGCTCAGGTAGGTATTGCTGAAGATGTAAAAATTTCTGACCTGACTGAGGCGCAGATGGATTCCGTACGTGGTGCTGTCGGTGAGCATAGCGTTGAGGGCGATCTGCGACGTGAAGTTAGCATGAACGTTAAGCGGTTGATGGACCTAGGTTGCTATCGTGGTCTTCGTCATCGCCGTGGTCTGCCTCTTCGTGGGCAGCGTACTAAAACGAATGCGCGTACCCGTAAAGGCCCTCGCAAGCCCATCAAGCGATAGGAGCTAATAGATATGGCTAAGCCTGAACAAAAAAGTACACGTAAAAAGATTAAAAAAACCGTTGTTGATGGTGTGGCTCATATCCACGCTTCTTTTAACAACACTATTGTGACGATCACTGACCGCCAGGGTAACACTCTGAGTTGGGCCACAGCAGGTGGTTCCGGTTTCCGTGGTTCTCGCAAAAGTACACCTTTTGCCGCGCAGGTTGCTGCAGAGCGTGCCGGATTAGCAGCTCAAGAATATGGGCTGAAAAACCTAGATGTGCAAGTAAAAGGCCCTGGCCCTGGCCGTGAGTCTGCAGTTCGAGCATTGAACAATGCAGGTTACAAAATTACCAATATTACCGACGTGACGCCTATTCCGCACAATGGATGTCGTCCGCCGAAAAAACGTCGCGTATAACGAGGATACTGAACTAATGGCAAGATATCTCGGACCGACTTGTAAACTATCCCGCCGTGAAGGTACGG
>Ga0209345_10007070_pt1 | contig 10011 bp, 9 predicted proteins | sample Cruoilmetagenom7_FD_187294 | JGI IMG/M metagenome (GOLD analysis project Ga0209345, IMG submission 187294) | Oil polluted marine microbial communities from Coal Oil Point, Santa Barbara, California, USA - Sample 7 (SPAdes) (version 2) | ecosystem: Environmental > Aquatic > Marine > Oil seeps ... | reverse complement strand
CACTCTTCCCCCCCCCTTATGAGAGATTGGTATGATTTTAAATAGCGCTTATCCTCGCTATTTAAATACGTTACATAAGCCGTACGGTACATTAACTCCGTTTAGCATTGCGTAACGTTTTTATGAAATATATTTTATTTTACCTTGTTATCAGGTATGTTGACTTTAGATATATTGCACTAGAATTTTTTGATAAAAAACCTATAACACTTTGACGATAACTTCTAAAAAGTATTTTGCAGATGATATTAGAACCCACACCCACACTTTTAGAAAACTTATACTGGATAACAATAATTGCTGTTATTGTATCTTCTACGTCCGGGGTTCTGAAAGCTGGCGCCAAAAAGTTTGACTTGTTTGGCGTAATAATTATTGCGATTGCTACTGGATTAGGTGGTGGCTCTCTACGTGACATGCTACTTGATAGAGATGTTTTCTGGATTCGTGATCAGGTTTTTTTTATTGCCTCACTAGTCAGCGCTATTGTTATTTTTATTGCTGCTAGACTGATTGTAGTTCCGCCCAGATTTTTTCTAATTGCTGATGCTGCTGGCCTGGCAACTTTTGGCATTGCGGGAACACTAGTCTCATTAATGGTCGGCGCACCACCCTTAGTTGCAAGTTTTATGGGTGTAATGACGGGGACTATGGGGGGTATTTTTCGCGACGTATTATGCAATGAGCCGCCTGTTGTTTTTCTTAGCCCTCTCTACGCAACCGTATCATGGGGTGGGTCACTATTATTTATCGGCTTATTATACTTCAACCTGGATATAACCCTGGCTGCAATAACTGCTGGGCTATCTATATTCATTTCTCGATTGTTAGCTATTTACTATAATATCAGCTTACCAAGGTTTCGCTTTAAATCTTAGTTATCATCTAACCAAGCTATCAAGCAACTAAAGTGGATGATCATTCATCCACTTTATTCATAACTAATATTTGAGAATATCATTTCATTTTAGTAAACAATCTTCTTCTTTTAATATTCGATTTATTTTCGAAAATACGACCAATGACAATGAAGAATTCATCACATAATATATAATCCTGCCTCATGTAATCAAATACAAGATTCACGCCATTGCATAATACAATGTCATTGCAATCAATAGTTTAACATTAGAGATGTAGTTAATGCCTCACACGAACACCTGGAAACGGATGGATTATATAGAAAATTTTCTGGCATACTTTGTGGGGATGAAATTTTAAATTCTAACTTTGAGTTGCATACAGACCCTAGATTTCAGAATATAAAATACATCATTAATGATTTTTTAGATGTCACGGAATTCTCAATTAAAACCACCCATACCAGCGCTTATGCCAAGTCAGACGCGGTTATTTCTAATGCAAAAATAAACTACGCATTTCTATTCTCGTAACAAACCCTGATCTTATTGATTTAGCTAAAGATTATCGCAATAAAATGAAAGACTGTAGTTTTGATTGTGAAATATTTCAAACTATTGAAGATGCCCGGAAATGGGAGTATAACTATTAATACACTTTAGCATATATTTTAACTTATATTTTTTACGGCCATTATGAAATCAACCAGCCATCATTGGAACAATATATTTTCAGGCAGCGTAGACTCTAAACTAGGATGGTATGAGAAAGATGCGGCTGAAACTCTAAAACTATTATATCTCATACCTAACTGGCAGGGTTCAAGTGTTTTTATATCAGGCGCAGGTACCTCAGTTCTGATCTATCAACTCTTAGAAAAAAACAACTCCTTAGTTCTTAATGATATCAGTGCTGAAGCCTTAAACGAAGTTAAACGCCAGCTCAAAAATACACAGCATGAAATCACCTGGCTCTGTCAGGATATTTCTCTTCCTATTCAAAATCCTATACCTAAAGTTGATATCTGGATTGACAGGGCTGTTTTACATTTTTTAACTGATGAAAATGATATTAAAGGCTACTTTGAAAATGTGAATTCGACTTTAGATATTGGTTCACATGCTATATTTGCAGAGTTTTCTAAATCAGGCGAGGATAAATGTGCTGGTTTAAACTTACATCGCTATTCAGTTGATGAATTATCTGAAAGCTTAACACCTTCATTTAAGCTGATAACATCTTTTGATCACATATATATAAACCCTAAAGGCGAAGAAAGGCCATATATTTATACGCTGTACAAACGAATAAAGTAAATACTGACCAATATTTACTTATTCCCAAGCCGTGTAGATTTATACCTTAATATAAAACCTATAACTTCCATGTTATCCGTCGCTTTATAAGCTGCACAATCGAGCCCAGCAAACTTACAATATATTTTTTAATTAACGCATGGTCACAAGTTCTTCTGCACTTGTTGGATGAATCGCTATCGTATCATCAAAGTCTTTTTTCGTAGCCCCCATTCGCATGGCTACTGCAAAACCCTGAAGCATTTCATCTGAACCCGGGCCAATGATATGGCACCCAATAACTTTTTCCTGCGCACCAATACACACTAGCTTCATTGCTGTTGGCACTTCATGACTTGTCATTGAGTTATACATTGCCGTAAAGCGGGTTTGATAAGTTTTAACAGCATCACCATGCTCTTTACGCGCTTCACCTTCAGTTAAACCCACGGTTGCAATTGGAGGATGACTAAAGACTACAGTGGCAATCATTTTATAATCTAAATGACGATCTTTTTGATTATTATATAACCTGTCACCTAAACGCCTGCCCGCTGCAATAGCTACTGGTGTTAGTGGTGCACGCCCCGTCACATCACCCAGTGCAAAAACACTTTCTATATTCGTATTCTGAAATAGGTCAGTGATGATAAAACCATCTTTATCCTGCTCCAGGTTTATGGCATCCAGATTCATGCCTTGCGTATTAGGGTAACGACCTATAGCCCATACAACTTCTGAAAAACCACTATTTTTATTACCCTTGTCATCACACAAACTTAAAGTGCCATCTTCTTCTTTTATTATTTCCGTAATTTGTGTGCGTGGCATAATATCTACACCCTGATCAAGCATTTCTTCTAATAATGTTTCGCGCAACATCGAATCAAACGAACGCAGTAAATGCTCTTTACGTAAATACATGCACACATCACTGCCTAATGCATTTAACACACCGGCAAGTTCAACAGCTATGTAACCCGAACCAATAATAGCGACCCTTTTAGGGCACTCGGTTAATTCGAAAAAGCCATCAGAAGTTATGCCATGCTCTGCACCTGGTATATCAGGTATGGTTGGTGTGGTACCCGGAGAAACTACGATGTGTTTAGCTGTAAAGTGCTTGCCATCCACATCTACAGTATGCTCATCTACAAACGATGCGAAACCTTGCAGTTCGTCGATATTCGAATCGGCAAGATAGTTGTGATACCAGTTATTAATGCCTGAGATATAGTTTTCTCGCTTGGTAACTAGATGCCCCCAGTTAAAGCCTTTATTTTCCACATCGAAACCATAGTCCTTTGCATCTTCCATTGCATGCGCTAAATTTGCGCCATACCACATGATTTTTTTAGGCACACAGCCCACATTGACACAGGTTCCACCCATTTTGCCACTTTCAACAACCGCGCACTTCGCCCCATATGCTGCGGCCCGTTCAGCAACTGATAAGCCGCCGCTTCCTGCGCCTATTGCTATTAAGTCGTAATCGTATTTTTTTGACATGATAAAACCTGTAGTGATCTATTAATTTAAGTCGGGTAATATACCAGCACATTCATCAATGGAACAGCCTCGCACAATGTTGTTATTTAAACTACTTAAAAGCGTGACCCCATCACCTAAATACCAGCACATCATCGATCGCCTTGAGCAATATAGCCTGCTCATTCGTCTTGACCGCCCCATAGGGATTTATTTACTGCTCTGGCCCACGCTCTGGGCCCTGTGGATTGCCGCTAAAGGCTTGCCTGACCTGTTAGTACTGTTTGTATTTGTTAGTGGTGTATTTTTAATGCGCTCAGCTGGCTGTGCTATTAATGATTTTGCGGATAAAGATATTGACCCCCATGTTGAGCGTACCAGGGAGCGCCCCCTCGCCGCAGGTAAAATAAGCAGCAAAGAAGCCCTTGTGGTTTTTGCCAGCCTTTCAATTACCGCGTTCGCGCTGGTCCTTCTAATGAATACACTCACTATATATATGAGTTTTGTGGGTATTATTCTGGCTGCCAGCTACCCTTTTGCTAAACGCTTTCACTACATGCCCCAGGTTCACCTGGGCGCTGCCTTTGGCTGGGCTGCCCCTATGGCATTTACTGCTCAGGCAAATGAAATTACTGTAGTGACCTGGCTTATTTTTATGGCAACCGTATTATGGGCAACGGCTTATGACACCATGTATGCCATGTCTGATAGAGAAGACGATTTGAAAATTGGTGTTAAGTCTACGGCCATTTTATTTGGTGATGCCGATAAACTCATTGTTGGCTTATTACAGGCGCTTTTAATATTTGCTCTGGTTTTAATTGGCACCAACTCTGAGATGGGGCTTTATTACTATTTGGGTTTATTCGGCGCTACTTTGCTGGCTATTTATCAACAATATTTAATTAAAGATCGCGACAGGCAAAAATGTATTAAAGCTTTTTTAAATAATAACTGGTTTGGGTTTGCCGTGTTTGCTGGAATTTTTGTTGATTATTGGGTTTAAAAAAACAGTCGTTGGTTGAAAAAAAACCTGTACCGAGAACCCAACGACCTTACGCTACCTGAAGACTCTGGATCCTCGACACTAGCATTTGAGGATTACATTGCATTCTGAATTGTTTTGAATTTTTTTTATTTTTTCAATGCTGATTAACTTTACTACGTAAGATTTTTTCACTACGTTTCGTTTCGCTCATGATGACAGACATTTCTTTTGACTAAAAACTAACGCGCAATAACTTCTTTAGTCTCTCCCGGCTGAAGGTCACCCAAATCCCATTCACCAATTTTTGCGCGAATTAGTCTTAACGTTGGAAAACCTACTGCTGCTGTCATTCTTCTTACCTGTCTGTTTTTGCCTTCCTGAATAGTTAATGCCAGCCAGCTTGTTGGTATATTTTTTCTAAACCTTACGGGTGGCTCTCTGGCCCATAAATTCTCTGGTTCTGTAATTATTCTGGCTTGAGCAGGTTTCGTTTTTCCATCTTTCAGTATGACTCCTTTTTTTAATTGCTCTATGGCGTCGTTGGTTATTTCTTTATCCACCTGCACCCAATACGTTTTTTTCATTTTATTTTTGGGGTCTGATATTTTGTGCTGTAATTTTCCATCATCCGTTAATAACAACAAACCTTCTGAATCATGATCCAGCCTTCCAGCAGGGTAAATATCTTTTATGGAAATATACTCAGCTAAACTTTGATGTTTTTCATGCGGGCTGAATTGACAAATAACACCATAAGGCTTGTTAAATAAAATTAACTTACTCATTTATTCACACCACACCTTAAAGCTGTAACCAACGTTTTCTTCTTTGATCACTTACATTCAATCGATCAAATAACTCATGAAAAGCATCTTCATCGGGTATTCCCTGCCATAGGATATGTTGGTCATGATTATCAAAAATTGCATCGGTAACAATTTCAGTCAGTCGTTTATTGGTTGGCAATAACTCCTGATGCTCTTCAACTAAATTTTGTATACGTGCCGAGCCACGAAATTTCATTTTTGAAATATTTTCTATATTTTCTAAAATATCTTCGATATCATTAAATTTATTTAATAAATTTGATGCCATCTTATAACCCACACCGGGTATGCCCGGAATGTTATCTACTTTATCACCCGCCAGGGCTAACAGATCTGCAATTTTATCTGGCCTCACACCAAACTGTTTTTCTACGCCTTTATGATTTAAAACATTGCCGCGCGCAAAATCCCACCACGCATCACGCTCACCCAATACTAATTGTGTAAGATCTTTGTCGGCACTAACAATGGTAATATCATAACCTTCATTTCTTAGGCGCGTTGCTAAAGTACCTATTATGTCGTCGGCTTCAAAGCGGTTACTCCCAAACTCAGGTATTCCCATGGCACGACAAAATTCTCTGCAATAGCGAAACTGAGCTTTTAGCTCTTCTGGTGCCGGGTCTCGATTGGCTTTGTATTCTGGAAAGATTTCACGCCGATAGGAATTTGTCTGATGAGCATCAAACGCACAGGCGATATATTCAGGCTGCTTTTGTTCGAATAACTGATAGAGAAACTCTGTAAAGCCATATACCGCGTTGCTTGGGTTACCTTCCATGTCGGTGATGGCATCATCAAAAACATGCCAGCCACGAAATATATAGATACTAGAGTCAATTAAATAGGCGCGTTTAGTCATGCGGGGTATTTTAACAGGAATAGGTCTCGGATTATTAATAGATTGGTTTTGATATTGATTTCATGGGCCTATATCACCCGCATGGCTTCGGTGACAACATATTTAGTTTGCCGAAAGACACTAGATCCCGGCTCAAAAGTACACCGGGGTGACAGTTTTGATATTATCTATTTTGATTGCTTGCGAAAAAGCTGACTACGGATATAGCTTAATAAAGCCACTGCTTCACAACTTCGCTAAAGTCTGCATATCTTTTTCTACCGCAGCAACTGAACTTTCAAAGTTGGCTTGCTCTTCCTCATTCATCTCCAGGCTAATCACTTTCTCCATGCCGTTTTTGCCTAGTACACAGGGCACGCCTATCGCCAACTCTTTGCAGCCATATTCATTTTGCACTATGGCCACCGTAGGCACTATGCGTTTACGGTCATTGACGATTGCATCAACCATAGTTGCTACGGCGGCGGCCGGGGCATCAAAGGCGCTGCTGTTCTGGCGAAGTGCTAAAATTTCTGCACCACCATTTCTTGTGCGCGTAACAATATCATCAATCGTTTTCTGATCCATGAAATTACTGACGGGGATGCCAGAGATAGTGGTATAGCGCATCATTGGCACCATTGAGTCACCGTGACCACCTAACACCATGGCATCTATATCAAGGGATGAATAACCCGTTTCTAGAGCAATAAAACTGGCCATACGTGTTGAATCCAGCACGCCAGCCTGGCCAAATATTCTGCTTCGATCCCAGCCTGTTTTTTGCCATGCCCTGTAGGTAAGGATATCTACCGGGTTGGAAACAAACAGCATTTTACTGTCTGGTGCATACTTGAGCGTGTTTTCAATAATAATATCAGTAACCGCCACATTGGTTTCTAATACATCTGATCGTGACATGCCGGGTTTTCTGGGCACACCTGCGGTAATTATTACGAGATCTGAGTCTGCCATTAAGGCGTAATCCGTGCCTCCTGTAAGACGGGTATCAAAACGAAATAGTGGCGCGTCCTCCTGAATATCAAGCGCAGCACCCTCCGCTGCACCTTCACGAATATCAATGAGTACAATTTCACGACAGAGATCTTTTGAAGCAATAAATTGTGCAGTGGATTCACCCACACGACCTGCACCCACGACTGTGATTTTTTTCATTCTGAACTCCCTTTTGAAAATTTGTTTTAGTTTTAATTATTAGTTTAGACTAAATTTTCAACCGGGGTGAGGCAATACAACCTGTATTGTGTGAGCTTAAACTCAAACATGCAGCTCCCCGAAGCAAGCGCTCGGGGATAGCTGATAAGTTACTCGTGGTGATGCTTTGACACACCACTATCAACCGCGGCCTGGGCTACGGCCGCTGGCACACGCTCAATAAGCCTGGGGTCAACCGGCTTGGGGATAATGTAGTCTGGTCCAAATTCCAGCTTATCTAAACCATATGCATTAAGCACAGACTTTGGTACAGGATCTTTTGCCAGACTACGAATTTCATTTACCGCAGCGATATGCATTTCCTGTGTAATGGTGGTTGCACCTGCATCTAATGCGCCCCTGAAAATATACGGGAAGCCAAGCACATTGTTTACCTGGTTGGGGTAATCACTGCGCCCGGTTGCCATAATTAAATCATCGCGCGTATTTTTCGCAAGCACCGGGTCAATTTCCGGGGTAGGGTTTGATAGCGCAAACACAATAGGCTTTGCTGCCATTGCTAGAACCATTTCCGGGGTGAGCAAATTCGGCCCAGATACACCAATAAACACATCTGCATCCTGCATAGCATCTAGTGCAGTTCTGCGTTCTGTTTTAACTGCAAATTCTGCTTTATAAATATTCAGGTCATCTCGTTCGGTGTGAATAACACCATTACGATCTAACAAAATCATATTTTCTTTACTGATGCCCAAACCCTGCAATAACCGCATAGATGCTATGCCAGCAGCACCGGCACCCATACATACAATGCGTGCATCTTCAGCTTTTTTACCCTGCAGATCTAACGCATTAAGTAAGCCTGCTGCAATGATAATGGCCGTTCCGTGCTGATCATCATGGAACACCGGAATATCGAGCATACTGTCTAGCGTGCGCTCGATTTCAAAACATTCTGGGGCTTTTATATCTTCTAAGTTAATACCACCGAAAGTGGGCGAAATACGAGCCACTGTTTCAATAAAATCTTTAGGTATATCTGCATTAACTTCGATATCGAAAACATCAATATTTGAAAAACGCTTAAATAAAACTGCCTTGCCTTCCATTACCGGTTTACCTGCCAATGCTCCGACATTTCCCAGCCCTAAAACGGCACTGCCATTTGTTATTACACCAACCAAATTTCCTTTGGCGGTATAGTCATAAGCCATTTCCGGGTCATCAGCTATGGCTCTAACGGGCTCAGCAACTCCGGGTGTGTAGGCCAGCGATAAATCATCCTGAGTATTACAGGGCTTGGTTATATCTGTACCAATTTTGCCAGGTGATGGGTATTTGTGATATTCGAGTGCACGTTTTTTATCTTCTTCGTTCATTTTATATGGCCAGGTTAATATTTATTTAGTGTATCACTTTAAACGCGTCTGGATGACGCAGCGTCATAAAGAAGCTGATATTATTCTGTGTTGTATTACTGGTTTTTTTAACGTGTAACCAGCCGCGAATCTGTACGTTTTTTTGCACTAAGTTATTTAACATGTGGGCATTAAAGTTATGCAGATCGTTACTGTATATATTAATTTCGACACTATCACCTAAAAACAGAGTTACTTTTTTTTCACTCTGTAACAAACGGGTTACCTTTGCATGCAACCGATGAAAGCCTTCGCTCGACTTATCAAGCTGAGTAGTGCGCTTTAACTGGTACTGGGGCATCGCCCAAATACCCAGCTTAAGTTTTATGGCTTCGGCTTCCTGGGCTTTATAACAGTCACTCATTCTGTCATTTGGTGGCGTTGTAAACGCAACAGCATGGCCCTGAGCTAGTAGCCAGGCTTGCAGGTTTTTTCCATCTGGCAAAAAGGCATGCGCCAGGGTACGGTTATATCGATCAAACCGTTGCGCACCGTAGGCCAAACTAATACGCTGTTTTGCCGAACTCAACTGCTTTTGTAATTCGGCCTTTGCCCGTTCGCCTCTGAGTTTAATATCATCTTTAATTTTTTTATTACGACTAAAGATCTCCGGGGTATCTATGCCCAGTAACCTGACTTTTCGACCATCTTCTAATTGTAGTGTGTCACCATCATAAACATAATTTACCCGCACAGACTCATCAACATGCTGGGGCGGACAGTCAACCGCATGTACATTCGACGGCAGAACATAAAAAAAGGCGCTGAAAATCAGCGCCTTTTTTAACAAACGAGCCCTAAGTTGCAAAGAATTACTTCTTAGCACCAAAACGTTTGTTGAATTTATCAATCTGACCGGCAGAATCTAATATCTTCTGCTTACCAGTAAAGAAAGGGTGACATTCTGAACATACTTCAATAGAAAGTGCATCAGTTTTGTAAGTTGAGCGTGTGTCAAACGTGTTGCCACAACTGCAGCTTACTTTAACGTCGTGATAATTTGGGTGTATATCTGGTCTCATATCGAGATCCTCATAGCCTTGCTACCGTAGAGAGCCGCGTATACTACTCGTTTAAAGCTTAATCGGCAAGAGATATAACAGGGTTTTTCGTGCTA
>Ga0209345_10007069_pt1 | contig 10011 bp, 5 predicted proteins | sample Cruoilmetagenom7_FD_187294 | JGI IMG/M metagenome (GOLD analysis project Ga0209345, IMG submission 187294) | Oil polluted marine microbial communities from Coal Oil Point, Santa Barbara, California, USA - Sample 7 (SPAdes) (version 2) | ecosystem: Environmental > Aquatic > Marine > Oil seeps ... | reverse complement strand
AACAGGATGCAGTCTACTAGTCAATGACGACGTGGCTCAGAGCGCCTCTAAGGAAGCCGAGAGCCTAGTCAAGAGTTTGATTAAACACTGTGATACTGGCCTTCTATTCAACGTTGAGTACGAAGATGAGAAGTACCAGTTCATGTGTAATAAATTATGATAAAGGACGACGCAATAGCACAGTTGTTTTATCATCTGTGTGTAGGAAGTAATAAGGGCAAACCAATAAACCCAGAGATATCACTGATAGTTGAAAATAGTACAGAGACTAGTGAGTTGGCCTGTGGTTCTAGTCGTAGAAGGTTTGCTGGATTTCTAAGAGATGTAGCAGACGACTTATTAAAGGAGTAGTGGCAGTAGTTTGGGTAACCAAGCCACTGCTAACTGTCCATTTATACCTAGTAGGTTCAACCCTACTAGGATAGCTAGTATACCTACCCTCTTATTAAGAATAGTTCTATACTCCTCTTCCTCTTCCATGTGATCATGCAGTCCTTGCTTGATCTCTGAGATATCATCCTTAATATGCTCTAGTTCATTAGCAACAATGATGAGCTGCTCTTCCCTCTCAGTTAGATTGCTCACGACTTGTCACCTTTAGCAAGCTTCTTAATACCGGCTACATCATGGCTACCTAACTTAGCTAGTGCTTCGATATATTCTATAACCCTATGAGGAGTCTGCTCATAATAGGTTGATGGAGTCCCTTCTGTAGCACCAGTACCTAGTTGTCTAGCTGCTTCAGGGTAGTCACCCTTCTTAAGGGCTGCCATAAACTTAGGCCAGCCAATCAGAGCTGCTCCACCTAGTTGATAGTTAATAGGGGCTAAGACCTCTACTAATTGCTTAGGTAATGGAACCCCTTCCTTCTTAGCAAGCTTAACAAAGATGTCAGACTCACGTTTGAGAGCTTCATGAAGAGCTTGTTCTATCTGCTCATCATTAAGGTTGTGTGCCTTAACATCCTTACCTCCTAGAGGTATAGTAGTAAGCTTAGCTAGTTCTTTCTGAACTCTAGGAGAATCTTTAGTCTCTCCTTCTTTTAGCTCTACATGTCCTAGTCTTATGCCGTATCCTATATCTCTTTCAGCTACTCGATATGCCTTACCCTTGTCGTCAACCTTGTCTACTTCGATATCATATGGGGTCCAGAGTCCGCTATCACTCCTGTTAGTCTGGTCGTTATTCTCATGCCTCTTAAGATTAGCTATAGTCTCTTCAGAGAACTCAGCTTCAGTATCCACTCCACTAACAAAGTTATCATGTAGTGTTTGTCCTACTTCTAGTAGTCCACCCCTACCTACTGAAGGGTTAACTGGACTAGCTATACGTAAGTTCCTTACAATTACATCAGCTGATTCAAAGCCAACAATTTCTGTTATACCTTTACGTACATTCCTAGCCCCTTCTCCGAACAACTCTCCTATAGAGGATGTAAGGTCTAGTACTCCACTAGCTATCATATCGCCTAGGGTCTCATCCCCTGTTAAGTCTACCCCTTGTATATTTATAGGGGTTTCAGACTTCTTTTCAGGAACACCTGATCCCTTAGTAGCAAATGGTAGCGATAGCTCTTGTTGGACAGGTTGGGCCTTAGTATTTGTACCTAGTACGACGCTGTAAGTATCATCTCCCATAGCTTTAGCACCGGTAAGGTAGTTGCCACCAGCTAGATTGTGGTGAGCCAGTATAATGTTGGCTGTTCTCTTAGAGAACTTCTTATTAAAGTTAGCTACTCCGGCTTGGTTGTCTGGGTCAGTACTGTTCATTACAACCCCACCGAACTTATTAATACCTATTGAGTAGTCTCCATCTATCTCATCTATAGAAGTCATCATATCAGGTATAAGTTTGTTAGTAACAATACTGTCCATGTTACCTACGAATCCAGTAGCGAATTCTTGGAACTCCCTAGGTGACTTCTTTTTCAACATGTCAACAACTTCTTTATTAAGTGCTGAATTAATGTAAGAGTCAACCATAACTACTGGAGCTGAACCATCTGTAGAGGAAATGTTCTTCCCTACCTCGGAAACAATTTCAAAGTGGCCTGATACAGCTTCTGGGTCTTTTAAAGAACCTTGTTTAGCAGCTTCATTCAACCCTTTAAGTCCTTCAGCAATTTCCTTACGTGCCTGATTACTAGAATCACCACTCTTAGTTGCATTGATAAAAGAGCGTATACTATCAATATTAAAAGTACTAGCCATGACAGACTCCATAGCCCTACTACCCTTGACCTTAGAACCTAGGATGATTGCCCTATGTTGGCTTGGGTACTTTCTTTCAAGATCTATCATTACATCATTATTTAATAGCTTAACAGTATTATCAGAGATAGCGCCTTCAGATGTACCTAGAAGAACGTCTTCTGCATGCTCAAGTCTCCCTTGTAGAGGTAGTAAGTATGGCTTTATTTGTGCATCTGTCATACCCCCTACAGATCTTCTAGCCTTTTCTTCACCGAAGATAGGCGTCATATATTCTACTAGCATGGCCCTTGTATTGGCCTGTAAGTCAGCCTTAGCTGCCTTCACCTCTGCAAGCTTAGAGTTACGCTCTTCTTGTGATAGGTTCTCCAACCCCTCTAAGTAGTTAGCTGTTATAGGACCTGATACAAGAGTGTCGAAGTCCTCCGAAGTACGGTTAGATAGTAGGTTCAGTGCGTCTTGAGTAGCATATTTATAAGAATTGTGTCTAGCTTCAGCTGCTTGGTACTCTACATAGGCCCTCTCACCACGAGCAGTGCTCATATCAAAGCCAAGCTTAGTACCATCATTGTAGTACTTCTCTGAAGCCTTGATGTCAGCCTCAGCTATAGCCTTAGTCATGCCAGACTTATCACTTATAGCTGCAATCTCTTTAGCTAAGTGTGGGTACATTGCAATGTTCTGAGACTTCAATGCATTCCATCTTGCGACTGCTTGGTATGGACTTCCTCTTGAGAGTCTATCAGACTTCTCTCCAAGGTCTCTAAGCGTTTTTCTATCCTGATCAGAGTGTCCGTCAGCTCCTTCAACCGCTTCCTTCGGGTTGAAAAAGTCTTGATCATTCTGCCTAAACTGTTCCTCAACATTTGAAAGCTGATATCCTTCTATTACTGGTTGTCCTAGTGTAGTGAGAGCGTTAACTGTCGCCTCCTTACCTAACTGCCGAACTCCCTGTGAAGGAGTGAATGCCACAGATGAGTTAATATCTGTAAGCCCTGTTGATCCAACTGAAAAATCAGCCATTATTCTCTCTCTCCTAGAAGTTTGTTACTATCTTTTATTTCTTTATGCATAGTCTCTATCATAAATAAGATATCAGCTCTCTGTTTGTCGTCCTTTATCATACTGGAAGTCTTAACCATATTATCTAGTCGGTCTTTATACCTTTCACTATCCATAAGCAAGGACTTCTCTGCAATATTCATCATCATCTCTTCATATGCAGGTTGTCTAGCAAGATAGATCTTAGTCTTCTCGAATACTTCCTCACCATACACCTCATTGCCTCGGTGTAGTGCCCTAATAATAGCAGAGGATTTCTTATAGAACTTAACCTCGTCACCACCTGACTCTATCCAAGCTTGGTTCAACCACCATGCCATCTTCTTAGCATCGTTCTCCTTAACCTTGTCTCCAGACTTACCAGATACTTCTCTGTTAAGCTTGAGCCAGCTGTTATAGAACTCCTCTTGAGTCTCATTAGTAAAGCCGAACCACTTCTTCCATAGTAATTCTGTATGGGTAGCCTTACCAGCGAATCCACCAGACTTAGTTACATTATGGTACTCTCCCAACTCCTGTTGGTAGGCCATAGCTGCATTATACTGGAAGAACTTAGAGAATACACCGAAGTTTTCGAATAGAATCTCTACTGATTCAGTTACTTTCTCTGCTGTATCTAGATCATCGAAGCCCCACATCTGCTTAACTCTAGTAGCTGCATCATAATAGGTAGGGAAGACCTTTCCTGATGGACCTGTAATAGCTTCTAAGAAGTTACCGTCTGCCATATTCTCAACTATGTGTAATGGGAATGTCCACTGAGTAGCTCCCATAGAGATACTCTTAGCTGCCCTTACGCGGTTAGTTCCCCACTCTTCTCCAGTTAGAAGATCAGCAGAGGTATTGAGAATTGCATCAGACATACCGCCTTGTATTAGGTTGTCTAGTTCAGGTGGTACGTCTACTCCGTACTCTCTCTTAATATTATTATATAGCTCAGCTACACCCCAACCTGATAGACCATAGGTAGCTAACATACCTAAGTGGTATCTAGCTCTTACACCTACGAAGTCTGGGTTACCACCTAGTTTAGCAGGTAGTGCGTTGAGTAGTGCCTTATGACTGAAGGATGTAAACTGGGTCAATGCAGCTAACGCACCCTTCTGGTACGGCAGTGCATCTGTTATAGTCATATCAGTAGCATAGGTTCTAGCCTTATCAGTAATCTCATTAAGAGTTTTCTGATTAGCATTCCACTTCATACCGGGGTTCTTCTTCTGCCATTGCTTAATTGCAAACAGATAAGAGAAGGACTGGTTATAGAACTCACCGGCATTGAAACCAAAGTTCTTACCTAAGACTGCTGGTGACTTAGCTAGGTTAGTAACCTTTCTTCCAGCTACACCTAGTTTGGTCTCTCGGTATGCCTTCTTCCAACCGTAGTTAGATTCAGCTACCACTACGTGACTGTCTATTGAGTACCCTTTACCACTGTTCCTGAACCCTTCGAAGATATCGGTCCACTCTTTAGCAGTATATTTACCTGTCTTCTCCATAGACTTTAAGAAACCATTCCATAACTTGGGATTGTCCCATATACCCATGCTGATGGAGAGCCATTTAGCATCGTTAATAGATGATAAGGTAGCTTTAGGATCTACACCCATAAGGTGCATGCCGTTCATAGCATTGAGTAGTAGTTGTCTAGGTGGATCGAGTGCAAGCAGGCTATAGAATGTTACAGTCCTAGCTATATTATCTGGACTGTTAGCAGCTACTGGTCGTATCAGCTTACCGCCTACCTTAGACAGGAGAGGCCAGTTACCTAAATATTCATCTAGCCCTCTAATAGATCTCTGCCATAGTCTATCTGTATCAGTCGGTATTCCTGAGATAGCTTGGATGTACTCATACTCTCTGTTAGCAGCTTTAATTCTCTTGTCTTTGATCTCTGGAATATTGTGTGGATTGAACTCCATAGTACCAGTCTTTTTATTGAACTGGTATAAAGGCTTGCCATCCACTACTATATCCTTGTACTTAGATATGTGCTGTGCTGTACTAATCTCAACGAAACCATGGTGAGCCTCTGTATTAGCCAGTGCACCCGCTGCTTTCTCTAGTGCAGTAATAGGATCTTCTACAGCACTGTCAGAGCCATCCATACGAAGGAGTCGTTCTCCTCTCTTCTTGTACCATACTGGGTTATTGTCAATACCTAACATCTTAGAGTCTACATCAAGCATGGATGTCTCTAGATCAATAGACCTATCAACTCTGTAGCTCAACTGATCTGCTGGTATCTCACTTGAGAGCGCTCTAACAGCTTCCCTAGCCTCTGCTACATTACGGGCTACCTTCATTACCTTAGTAGCTGGAACTCTCACTCCATCTACTGTCTGTTCGAAGTTACGGATAACAAAATAAGGGTCTGTATTGATACGTAGTAGGTAGCCAGGTATCTTAGGAAGAACTTCCTCTGGAATATTTCCTATAGAAGTAGACTTAACCCAAGCATGGGTGAAATATCCTTGTTCTCCTGCATTAACCTTTGAGTGTAGCTTGACTAATTTGTAGCCATTGGAGTACTTCTCAGTAATGTTACCAAGATCCCAACCCCTACCTGTCTCAGGGTCGAATACCCTAGTTACACCAGAGTCTTTAGCATCTAACCATTTCTCGTAGGGTACACCAGCACTCTCGAATACACTTCCATCTGGTAGTTCGTAGTTAATACCTTTGTATCCAGCATCTTCCAGCTTCTTCTTAAGTCTGAAGTTAAGTCGTGTATGTACAGTATCGAAAGCCATCCTTGCAGATACATAACCTTCCGCTATATCTCTGCCATGGCTGTTAACTATCTCTCTATATGTATAGTTAACCCTATCTTCTTCGCCCTGCTTAAGGATGTCTACTACTTGGTTTCTAGTACCATCCTTCATCTTAACAAAGGAACTTGAGATGTCTGCTAGATCTCTGTTGAATACGAACTTCTTATCCCTAGCTACCCGGGCAGCAGATATAAGACTACGCTCTACTCGTCCTAATGGATTTACTAAATACTTAACTAGTCTGCCCATCTCCCGAGTGCCAGTCTCCTTAGCAGCTACATCCCCAGCTCCCATCTCATACTTAGTACGGTATGAGATCATGAATGGAGAGTCAGCATCGTCAGAGTTGTGAATGTACGGACGGTAACCACCGGTAACATCGTCCTTAACCATAAGATCTATCTTAGGACCCTTGATCCCAGAGTCTTCTAAGGCTTTCATGAGCTTAGCTTTCATCTTCATAGCTGACAATAGGTTAGGGATAGGAAAGTCTGTATTAGCTCCGTAAGCTACGGTGACATCCAGTGTGTTAGTACCAGGTATCCGTGTAACAGAGGAGGATGCAGGTATAGTAACTGTATCTATCTCTACTGAATCAAGTGCTCTTAGTATAGCCTGCTCTTTAGCAGCGAAGTCAGCGTCTACAAACAGCTCTGTGTTAACATAGTCATCCATCAACTGTTCAGATCTAGAGACCTTATCGTTTAACCTATCGATTGTAGACTGTGGGGCTCCATCTAAGAGATGTTGTCCATCCTCTGTAAGGATAGGCATGTGTGGCCCTGTCGTTGCGTAGGCGGCCTCTGGTGTAGTATTAAGGGCTGTTGCAGCGTCTGCATCTTGGATAGCATTATAGGTAAGCTCACTACCTATGTTAGGATTAGCCTCTGAGACTGTTTCAATAACATCTCCAGTAGACCTATTGCTCATCCTAGTAGCAGATCTGAATGATGAGCTGGCTAGTTTAGCTATGTGACGCAGAGGTGTAAGACCTGCAAGGTCTATCATACCTACTGCATTACCTAAGTATCTAGCTATCTTCATGTCATCTTCAGGACGATAAGATATAGCATACTCTTCCAAGTCCTGTAATAGGTATGCAGCTGCCATATTGTTCTCTATACCAGGGGTAACACCGGCAGCCTTGCCAATGTCCTCTGCAATAGACTTAGCTAGTCCTACTTGTTCTTCTAGTGGGGCCTGTCTGATATGAGCAGCAAGGTCACGTACTAGGTCACCTTCCATGACTACATAGTGTTCACCTAAGTACTTCTTACCTACTCTACCAACAGCAATAGTTTGCCCGGGTAACAATAGGTCAGCAAAGTCAGCTGCCATATCTACGTTAGCTAGGCTAAATGTAGATGCTACACCTTGTATAGCTCTAGCTGTCTGTTCACGTACCTTACTGGTACGGTTTACTCTAGACATGTACCAGTTATGCCATTCTTCTGCACCTACAACAGGATCTTCTTTACTAGTATGAGAAAGATTCTCAAGTGCAACTGCCTTAGTAGTAGACTCTTCATCTACAATCTCAGGAAGAGCATTGATAAAATTACCTTTAGCTTCTGTAGGGATGTTAATAGCGCCTTGTACTACCGGTGGTAGGAAGTCGTCGAGGAAAGTCTGCTTAATATCCTTCTTGATCTCTCCTTCTAAAGGAGAGTGGCCTTGAGTTGCAAACTCTTGCTGTATAGCTGAGAATGTTTCGGATGGGTCTTGGTTGAATCCGTTAGCAATAGAAGCATATAGTGCATCTCTATTCTGCTTAGGAACATTAGGCACTACTACCTCTTCTTCAGTAGTGTACTCTTCTTCAAGAGGTACTCTATCTTCTTCTAAGTATTCCTTATCTAGTTCATTCATATTTTAATTTCCGAACAGTGACTTAGCACCAGCTTGAATCTCTTGAGCACCGCCTGACTGTAGCGCCATCCCAGCTACAGAGCCTAACATAGCTTGTCTAGACTGAGAGGATGCAGAGCGCTGGTTATACATAGAGATCATGTTAGAACGTTGTCTTGTACCTTGTAGGAACCCTACGTTACTAGCTAGCTGAGACTGTATACTGGACACAGCTCCCATCTCAGAAGAGCTCTGACTAACTCCAGATGCACCTGATGCTGCTAGTATCTGTCCTCGTTTAATCCTAGCTTCTCTAATCTGATTACGACGTTCTTGCATCGTTCTTAGATTGGCTTGAACCTGAGCTATTCTATTAGCATTCTTAGATGCTTTCTCTGCCCGTCTAGCTTGCCCAATACCTAAGACACTAGACCCTATTGCTACTGCCCCTAAAACTCCTAATGGCATTCTCTATTCTCCTATACAGCCGTATTACTTGAATACGTCGTTGACCAGCCCAGTATATGTAGGGCCTTGTTTGGTTCTGATTTAAATTTAAGAGCAACAGAGTTTCCCCGCCCTCTTAACTTATTCTTTGTTACTACAACATCATCTGGGTATTCAAACTTATCAGTTACACTGTCTAACATAGTCAGTCTGTTTAAACGGTAAGCCTGCCTCTCACTTGACCACTTACTGCTGTTGACTTCTGTGGCCCAGCCCCAGTGGGATTGTAATAGGCATGAGCTATCAGTCTCTACATCAAGTTCATTATTTTCATCTAATATGATGGCAGTATCTACAGGATTAAAGAAGCATGTTATATATGTGACTTGTTTCTTCTTAGCAGCTTCTTCTAGAACTTCTGCATACGTCGTAAAGTAAGCTTCAGCATCTATGCCTTCATCATCAGAGGTTAGCCAGTCAGTAAAAGAAGTGTTGTTTAAACTTGAGAATGTAAAGGTATACCCAGAAACTGTAGGAGTCATTGTTAGGTATGTTAAATCTCCCTCAGAGTCTGATGAAATGCTTGTAGTGGATAGTGATACAACTTGATTACCAGAGGAATCTATAACAAAGTTTCCAAATGAGTCTACTACGTCTGCCTCTACTGAGTAGGTCTCTACTCTTGTTTTCTCTACAATCCCTGCAATGTAAGGAGAGGTATCTCCGGTTGATCCAATACTATTTATATAGTATGCATCCAAACCTACATCATATATCAACACCTTATTGTAGGTATCTTTAAAATAGACGCCAGTATAACTAGTGTTGTCATTGTACATCCAGTATACTTTTAGACCTGACGAGCTGAATACAGCCTTAGCCGATGACCTAGCTGAAAAAGTTATTGAAGAGTAAGTCTTCTTCAGTCTTCCATGTATAGCGTCCGTAGCAATACTTACTCTAGTCCTCTCGTCTGCTACGATTCTATAAATACTAGACTGACTCCAGTAAAGTACACTATTACTAGCCTTAATTACCGAGTTACCTCCAATACAACCTTCTTCAGAGACTTTCCTAACAACTATATTAGTTGCAGTGAACCCAGTGTCTCCTCCATAGATCTCCCACACACCGTTAGAAGCGAATACTAAGAGCTTGTCCTCAAACTCTACTATCTTAGTAGGTGTTTTCATCCCTACTATCTGTAATACCACACCATCTGTGTCGATAATATCAGAGATATCCTGTGATGTTGGGTCAGCTGACTGGTAACATGCTGAGATATTGTCAGTAGACTTAACTAACTGACTGATACACACTAGTCCGCCTAGGCTAGGAGCCTTAGGATCTTTATCTATGGAACTAGTAGTGTCTAATAGGTATGCTACTCTTCCAGCATACGAAGCAACACTAACTACGCCGCCAACACTCCTGTCTTCTAACCAGCCTGATGGAGGTACTGCAACAGCGCCATTTATGTAGTGGTTATTCAACACAAAGGTGTCTCCTTGAACAGAAGACTTAAGTTTATTATCAGCGTCTGCTACAAACTCTACTCTACAGGTACCTCTTTGAAAGATATCTATTACCGCTGCACCCTTAGGTGCTGGAGTATCTCCAAAATATGTCTGATTAATAATTTCAGTATTAACACTGAAGTATCCATTTGAATC
>Ga0209345_10007068_pt1 | contig 10011 bp, 6 predicted proteins | sample Cruoilmetagenom7_FD_187294 | JGI IMG/M metagenome (GOLD analysis project Ga0209345, IMG submission 187294) | Oil polluted marine microbial communities from Coal Oil Point, Santa Barbara, California, USA - Sample 7 (SPAdes) (version 2) | ecosystem: Environmental > Aquatic > Marine > Oil seeps ... | reverse complement strand
TTCCTCTCTAACTTCTTTAATCTCAACAAAAGGTTTTTTGCTAAATTTTTCTTTTATATTCTCGATTATTACGTAAAACGCTGGAACTAAAATCGTTCCTAAAATAGCAACAGCGATCATGCCGCCGCAGGTTGTTATTCCAATAGAATGTCTAGCGGCGGAGCCTGCTCCAGTCGCAAAAACAAGCGGCAAAATGCTTAAAATAAACGTGAACGCGGTCATTAACACTGCCCTAAAACGCAATCTCGCCGCTGAAAGAGCCGCTTCCATCGGAGAAAGCCCCAATTCTTCGCGTTGCGTTTTCGCAAATTCTATAATAAGAATTGCGTTTTTTGTCGCTATACCAACAAGCATTATAAGCCCGATTTGGCAATACAGATCAAGACTTGCTCCTACAAACATTTGCGCTGTTAATCCTCCTATAATGGCAATAGGAGCTGTAAGCAAAACTCCAAAAGGCAATGTCCAGCTTTCATATTGCGCTACAAGGAAAAGATAAACAAACAATAAGGCTAAAAGTATAATGTAAATTGTCTGCCCGCTCGCTTCAACCTCTTGTCTTGCGGTTCCTGACCATTCATAAGAGGCGTCGGCAGGAAGCATTTTTTCAGCTATATTTCTCATCTCATTAATAGCTTCCCCTGAACTTACTCCAGGAGCGCTGCTTCCATAGATTGCAGCTGATCTAAACATATTAAACCTGCTCAAGGATTGTGGTCCAACCTGTGATTTTATTTCCACAAGAGCGTCAAGTCTAACCATTTCGCCCTTGTTATTTTTTACATACAAATTGGAAATATCTGTAATATTATCTCTATATTGGGTATCAGCTTGAACTTTAACTTGAAACACCCGTCCTAATTTATTAAAATCATTTACGTACGCGGAACCAAACTGTGTTCCTATAGCTAAATAAATATCTTTAATATTAACCCCGTTAGCCATGGCTTTTTCAGTGTTAATATTTATATAAAGTTGAGGAAGGTTTGCCTGAAAAATCGTGAAAACTCTTTCCAGCTTTGGATTTTGGTTAGAAGCTTCAATAAGTTGCCTGGCTGTTTTTGCAAGAGCCTGAGGAGAGTTGTCGCCTTTATCCTGAAGCTGAAATTCAAACCCGCCAAACATCCCTAATCCTGGAATTGCAGGAGGAATAAACACAAATATGGTTGCTTCCTGAATTTGGGAAAACTGCATTTGAAGTCTTTTAATTACAGCCTGAACAGAATGTTCTTTTCCCGGTCTTTTACTCCAGATTTTTAAGTCGCCAAGAACCAAAGCGCTGTTTGAACCGCTATACCCGGGAACTACAACAATTTTATTAATTTCAGGAATATTTTCCATTATTTTTTCAACTTTTTTAGCGACTTTATCTGTCCTTACAAGAGAAGCCCCATCCGGAAGCTGTATCTGCGCAATCAAAAACCCCTGATCTTCCTGCGGCAAGAATCCGGTAGGCATAACATTCATTATCGCAAAAATTCCCCCAATTAAGCCAACTAGAATTAATATAGTTAATTTTGATTTTTCTATAAAAAATTGCGCAACTTTCATATATTTTTCTTTAAGGAAATCAAATCCGTTATTAAACCAATTCCAGTAATTTGTCGTTAATTTCACGTTTTTCTTAGCTTTTAATATCATTGCGCATAATGCAGGAGTTAAAGTAAGAGCGATAAAGGAAGAAATTATTACAGCAAACGAGATTGCAACAGCAAAATGTTTATACATTTTGCCGGTAATTCCCGGAATCATAGTTATCGGAACAAATACAGCAAGCAAAACAAGCGTAGTCGCAATAACAGCCCCGCTAACTTCCTGCATGGTTTTAATAGAGGCTTCTTTTGGCTGCATCCCTTCAGCTAAATGCCTTTGAATGTTTTCTATAACAATAATCGCATCATCTACAACAATACCTATCGCAAGGGCTAGCCCAAACAACGTAAATGTGTTAATGGAAAAATCTATAAAATTAAGAAACGCAAAAGATCCTACGATAGAAACAGGGATTGCAATAATAGGAATAAAAGTTGCCCGTATATTTTGTAAAAAAACAAATATAACCAGCGTAACTAAAAACAATGCAAGAAAGAGTGTAGAGAATACTTCATTCATAGATTCTTCTACATAACCTGCCGCATCATATACAATACCTGTTTCCATATCTTCAGGCAAATTAGCGTTAATTTTTACTAATTCTTTTTTAACTCTTTTTTCAACATCTATAAGGTTTGCATCAGCTAACTGACTTATTGATAAAGCAATAGCATTGCTTCCATTAACTCTTGAAAAAGTTCTATAACAGCTTGCTCCAAGTTCTACTCTTGCTATATCCTTTATTTTTACAAAAGAACTATCACTATTAGCCCTTACAATAATATTTTCAAATTCAGAAGGTTCTGCAAGCCGTCCTTTTGTTCTGATAGCATACTGAATTTGCTGATGGTCATACGCTGGAGGAGAACCTATATATCCTGTGGGTATTTCTATATTCTGTGATTTTATTGCATTCATTACATCATTAGTAGAAATACCCAGCTGACCCATTTTAAGAGGATTAAGCCAGATTCGCATACCATAATCCTTGTTTCCAAAAATGGTAACTTCTCCAACGCCGGGAACTCTTGACAGGATGTCTTTTATATAAATAGACGCATAATTATGCATATAAATTTCATTATAAGTGTTCTTAGGAGAATTTAACGTAAGCACCATCATTCCGACACCGCCGGTTTTTTCCTTAACGATAAGCCCCTGCGCCTTCACTTCCTCAGGAAGTTTTGGCGTTGCAAGACTAAGTCTGTTCTGCACCCTAACCATTGCCATATCAGAATCAATTCCGACTTTAAAATATATGTTTAATTTATATATTCCTTTACCACAATCTGATTCCATATAAATCATATCTTCTACGCCATTAATTTCAGCTTCTATAGGCGCGGCAACGGTTTTCTCGAGAACTTCAGCGTTAGCTCCAGGGTATATAGCTCTAACTACAATTTGAGAAGGCGTAATTATGGGATATCTTTCAATAGGAAGAAAATTAAAACCTATAATCCCCATTAAAACAATAATCAAAGCTAAGACTATTGAAAATCGGGGACGATTTATAAAAAAATTATTGAACATGCGCCGGTTCCTTTCCTTGAAGTTTTTCCCCTTCAGGAGGAGTTACTATGACCGGAGCGCCTACTCTAATTTTTTGAAGACCGATTAAAACGATTTTTTCGCCCGCTTCAAGTCCTTCTATAACTTCCCAACTTGTTTCATATTGTTTTCCCACTTTAATTCTCTTCATCAGGGCTTTATTTTCACTATCTAAGATATAAACATATTTTCCCACAGGATCTTCAAGAGTTGCCGCCTGAGGAATTACAAGTTTTTTAACCGGTTTATCCCCATAAATATCAACTTTTACAAGGTTTCCCGGAAGCAGCAAACCGTCAGGATTTTTAAAAGTTGCCCTTAATTGCACATTTCCTGTAGTTTTACTTACGTTATTGTCAAAGAAATCCTGGACGCCTTCATATTGATATTCTTCACCGCCTGGAAGAATTAATTTCACTTTAGAATCATTAATATCTTTTCCTTCTTTAAGAAGCTTTAAACGCAGCTGTAAAAAATCTTCGCCTGATGAGCTGTAAGTTACGTAAACAGGATCAAGACTTACAATAGTTGCAAGCGCGCCTGAACTGGGGCTTACAAGGTTTCCTTTGGTAATTTTTATACTGCCGATTTTACCTGTTATAGGAGCATATATTTTTGTTTGCTTAAGATCATAGTTAACTCTCTTTAAATAAGCTTCGCTTGCATTAAAAGCAGCCTTATACTTATCTCTTACGGCAAGTTTATTGTCATATTCTGATTTACTTATATAATCCTTTTCAACAAGCTCTTTTGCCCGTTCAAGGTTTTTTTCGCTCTCTGTCAGCGCGGCTTTTGCATTTTCAGTATCAGCTTTTGCCTTTGAGGCATTGGCTAAATACTGCTCCTGCTCTATAAGAAAAAGAAGATCGCCTTTTTTTACCATCGCGCCTTCTATAAAATATTCTTTTTCAAGATATCCATTCACTTGAGGCTCAAGCTTAACTTCATTCTTAGCCGCAACTCTTCCGATTTCATGTTTAACTTCAATTATTTCTTTTTCCTGAACTTCAATAAGAGTTACCATTGCAGGAGGCCTTTTGGGGGTAGGTTTTTTTTTCATAAAAAACCCAAAATATGCGCCGCCCGCTAAAATTGCTGCTCCTACTAAAATTAAAATTGATTTTTTCATAATCTCCCTATATATTCTCCATATTTTATATTAGCTACTTGTTAATTTTTCTAATTTCATTTTTTCTACTCCGGCAAAGATAAATTTTTTAACATAAATAATAAATTTTTCTAATTGTTCTTCGCTCGGATTATATTCATTTTCTTTATTATAGTCTTTTTGGCTGTTATCAGCATTAAACAAAATAAATTTCGCTTTTTTAAACATATTAAAAATTGATATATGCGAAATTAAAAGATAAGCGCAATAATTCAATTCAAATTCATCAAATGTGTTATTAGAAATTTCAGAAAAAACACTTCTGACAAAATAAAAGTTTTTTTTCATAATAGGATAAACTATATCTTCAAAAAGCTTATTATGTTCGGCAGTTTGACTTAAACTTATTTTAAAGAAATAGCCTCTTTTGTCATTGCTAAAAATCGAATGCGCTCTTGAGCTAATAATTTCTTCAAGTTGCTTTTCAGGCGAAAGATCTTTAACCTTTTTTTCTATATTTGCCTCATAAGTATCCTGATAAGTTTTATATAAAACTTCTTTAAAAAGATTTTCTTTAGATCCAAAATGATAATTTATTGAAAGCTGATAAACATTTGCTTTTTTGCAAATATCTCTAACGGTCGTATTTTGATAGCCTTTTTCTGCGAAAATTTCGCCAGCCGCCTCAATAATCTTAATTTTTGTATTATCTTTTTCTTCTGAATACTTAGTCATAATTCAGTTATACCTGCTCATAATGCCTTAAACGATTGTTTATAATGCGCTAGTTTTTTTTAATACTCTAATTTTATACACTCATATAATATATTCATATAATACAAGTGTATTATATTTTTTTAAAAATGCAACCCCCCCCTTCTTTTTTATACTGGAACGAGTTTTGTTTTCGGAAGAATATGCTGTCTTTAACCATTTTATATTTTCCTAAATCCGAAAACCATTTTAGTTTAAATATATATTCATGCTAATATGTAAATTGTCATGACTAGCTTAAGCACAAGAATAAACACGATTTCAGAGGTTTTAGAACTTCTGGAAAATAAAAATTTACCGGAACTTGGTGTTTTGGCAAATGAGAAACGCAGGGAATTTCATCCAGATGAAAAACCTGTAACCTTTGTTGTGGACCGAAACGTGAATTATACGAATGTTTGTTCCTGTAAATGCCGGTTTTGCGCATTTAACAGGGATAAAACTTCTGAAGACGCCTATACGCTTGAATATGAAATTATTAAGGCAAAGATAGAAGAGCTTGCGGCGGTTAAAGGAACTCAACTTCTCCTGCAAGGCGGGTTGAATCAAGATTTGCCGTTTGAATATTATACAAATCTCCTGAAAAATATCAGGAAAGATTTTCCTGACCTTGCAATACATGCTTTTTCGCCCTCTGAACTCGTTTTTATAGCAAAAAATAATGAGTTAAGCGTCAAAGAACTTTTGGAAGAATTTATCAGAAATGGTTTATCCTCAATCCCGGGAGGCGGAGCGGAGATTCTTTGCGATGAAGTTCGCATTCAACTTAGCCCTAACAAAATTTCTTCTCAAAAATGGCTTGATGTGATGGAAGTTGCCCACGGGCTTGGGCTGAAAACAACTGCCACAATGGTTTTTGGTTTCGGCGAAGATAATCGGCATATTGCAGAACATTTGTTTAAAATAAGAAACCTTCAGGATAAAACCGGCGGGTTTACCGCCTTTATTCCATGGACGTTCGTTCCTACAGGGGATTTTACGGGATTAAAAAAAGATTTGAATAACACAGCTTTTGACTATCTCAAAATCCTTGCTGTTTCAAGGCTTGCGCTTGATAATATCGAAAACATTCAGGCTTCCTGGGTAACACAGGGACTGAAAGTTGCGCAAGTCGCCCTAAACTTCGGGGCAAACGACTTTGGCGGCTCAATGCTTGAAGAAAATGTCGTAAAAGCCGCCGGCGTTTCCAATAAAACAACCATAGATGAAATTATAGAAAATATCCAAAAAGCAGGCTTCCAAGCCGCGCAAAGAGATACATATTATAAAGTTTTAAAATTATTGCAGGATGGGTTGAAAACCCATCATTATCTTTATAAAAATACAAGTTTATTGTAGAATCTTTGTATTATCTGAAAAATTAGCAGGAATTATCATGAAAGTTTTTGTAATAGGATCAGGCGGGAAAACCCACGCTTTAGTTTGGAAACTGGCTCAGAGCGAGAAAGTCAGCGAGATTTTCTGTACATTTAATAACGCATGTATGAATAAATTAGCGAAAGTCGTTGACATCAGGGAAAACGATGTTGATGAGTTATACAAATTTGTTAAAGAAAACAGCATAGATTTAACCGTGATTGATTCGACAGTTACGGCGGTTAAGGGACTTGCCGACAAATTACGGAAGGAAGGGCTTAATGTCTTTGGGGCAGGCGAAAATTCCTGTAAAGTAGAGATGGCTAAAGGGTATACAAAAAAATTCCTCTATAAAAACAAGATTCCTACACCGCAATTCGGGGTTTTTGATAAGGAAAATCAGGCTCTTGCCTATGCTAGAACCGCTAAATATCCGCAGATTGTCAAGTTTGACTCAAGAATTCCCGGAACAGGCTGTATTGTCTGCAATACTTTTAATGAAGCAAAAAACGCAATTTCTTTTTGCCTGAAAAACCTGTATAAGCCTGTGGTGCTGGAAAATTATATTTCCGGCAGGCATATATCTTTTCAGGTAGTAACTGACGGGTATGATGCCGTGCCTTTACCCGCTACACAAGTTTATAAGAAACTTGAGGATGGAGATTTCGGCTTTTATACCGAAGGAATGGGCGGATATTCTCCTGTATCTTATGTTGGTGCGGAACTTGAGGCGAAAATTGGAGAGAAAATATTCTTCCCCCTAATAGATGGATTGAATTCAGAGAAAATGGGATTTGCAGGGCTACTGCGGGCTAATATAGTTATTGATGAGAAAAACAATCCGTATTTGCTGGGAATTGGCGTTGGTTTTGGCGATCCTGAAACCCAAACAATCCTGCCTATTCTGAATGAAGATATTTTTGAAATAATGATGTTGGCTTCAATAGGCGCGCTAGCCGATACTTATGAGGTTTTTAATTTCCATGATGACCATTCTGTCTGCGTCAGCCTTATTTCTAACGGACATCCAAGCGACTACAAAAAGGGATGTGTTATTGAAGGGCTGGATGAAATTGATGATGACAACACTTTCGTATTTCATGCCGGCACGCAAAAAAATATCTACGGAGAGGTTGTTTCCTCTGCCGGTAAGGTTTTAGACGTTGTTTCAACCGGTTCTACATTAAATAGAGCAAGGGATTGCCTGTATGAGTCCGTTGATTTGATTAATTTTCAAAACATGAACTACAGAAAAGATATTGCCAAACAAAAAGTTTTTAGCAACGCAAGTTTTTAAAATTACTTCAATTTTGCGCAGACATTTTGCAGATATTCTATAGACATTCTGCAAATATTTTACAGATATAGAACCAATAAAATTAGCCCCAAAAGCAAATATTTTTTGAATTATTAAGAGCCTGTTTGGTTAAAAATCCAATTTAAGTTCTTTTTTCTTTAAAAAATTGCTTTAGCAGATTTGAGCATTCTTCTTCCCGAATCCCTTGTGTCACTTGAGGTTTGAAGTTCAGGTATTCCGTTAAATTCAGGGCAGAGCCAAATGCTCCATAAAGTTGATCGCTTGCCCCGTAAACAACTTCGGGGATACGACTGTACAAAATCGCCGCAGCACACATAGGACAAGGTTCAAGAGTAACGTAAAGGATTGTGCCATCAAGCCTCCAGCAGCCAAGCTTCTGTGCAGCTTCCCTTATAACAATCATTTCCGCATGACAAGTAGGGTCATTATCAAGCTCCTTGGTGTTATGAGCTTTAGCGATTATTTCCCCATCCTTAACCAGCACCGCGCCAACAGGAATATCCTTACCCGCCTTTTTCGCTTCCTGCAGTGCGATTCCAAGATATTTGCCATGTTTTTCGTTATTCATTTATAGCATACTAATCGCTTGTCTTGGTAGACTCTTCAGGCTTTTTAGAGCTTCTCGGCTCAGTCGTCGGCTCTTTTTTAAGTTCTTTTATAAGCTCGTGATACTCTGCCTTTATTTCCTCAGGATCATAATCTTCGTTCAGGTAAACGATTTTAGCCGATTGCTTAGATGTTTCGATTAATTTTTTGAAAGCATCCATTTTTTTCTTACCGTCAAGATACCTTTCAATATGCGGTTTTATCTCATCAAGAGGTGTTATGCCTTCTTGCTTCCTATCCACAACCTTGATTATGTGATAGCCAAACTCGGTTTTGACCACATCACTTAACTCACCGGGTTTTGTGGAAAATGCTGCTTCTGAAAATTCAGGAACCATTTCTTCTTTTGAGAAGAACCCTAAATCTCCACCTTTAGCTGCGCTGGAAGGGTCTTCAGAATTTTGTTTTGCTAATTCAACAAATTTGTCAGGATTTTTCTTAGCTTCCTTATAAATTTTTTGGGCTTTTGCTTTTGCTTTTGCCATTTCTTTTTTTACTTGTTTATTTATTTCGTCTTCTGTAAGTTTATTTTCTTTATCCTTTGCAACAACCAAATTTCTCATTTCTGCTCCAGATGCGCTTATCAGGATATGACTAGCTCTTACCGTTGAATCATGCTTAAATTTGTTTTCTTTGTTCTCTTCATAGAATTTTGCAATTTCATCGTCACTTACTTTGCTGTCACCGATAACATTTTCGATAAGTTTTCTCTTGAGCAAATCAACTTTAATATTTTCCCTGAAAACTTTTTCATCAATTTTGTTAAGAGCTAAAGACGCTTTAAATCTGTCTTCCCCGCCCATGCTTTTTACGATGCTGTCAACTATAGCATCAATTTCAGCATCTTCGATTTTTATTTGCCGTTTTTCAGCTTCTTCATCTATTAATTGCTTTATTATCAAGTCATTTATCACTCTATTTTTATGAACAAGATAGATAAATTTACTTTTTGGATCTTTAGCATTTTCTTTTTGTTCAGGAGCATTAAAGTTTTGCTCAAGGGTTTCCTGGAACATTTTTTCCGTTATAATCCGTCCGTTAACTGTAACTAAAGGTTCGCTTTTGTCTGTTTTTTCTGATTTTGAGCAACCTCCAAGAAAAATTAAACTGGAAACAAGAAGTCCGACTGCAAATTTTTTCATTTTTTCCCCACTTTCACGATTATATTTTAAATTACACATACTAATAAAATGATGTTTTTTTATCTCATTAAATTATACCTTATAAATATAAGATGATATAATTTTTCTATTGAAGATAGCAAAATCTAATGAGGAAAGAGTGAATGGAAAATTTACATAAAGGAAAAACTTGGGTTTACGGCGATAATGTTGATACGGATGTGATAATTCCTGCAAGGTATCTTAATGCAACCGATGCAAAAGAACTTGCAGCTCATTGTATGGAAGATATTGATGAAACTTTTACGGATAATGTAAAGCAGGGCGATATTATAGTGGCAGGTGAGAATTTCGGATGCGGAAGCTCAAGAGAACATGCCCCGATTGCGATTAAAGAAAGCGGGATTTCTGCTGTTATAGCAAAAAGTTTTGCTAGAATTTTCTTCAGAAACGCAATTAACATAGGACTTCCTATCATAGAAAATGCCCAGCTTCCTGATGCAACCCAAGCTGACGATGAAATCGAAATCGACATCGCAAACGGGAAAGTAACGAATCTTACCCGCGGTAAAACTTATGAAATA
>Ga0209345_10007067_pt1 | contig 10012 bp, 11 predicted proteins | sample Cruoilmetagenom7_FD_187294 | JGI IMG/M metagenome (GOLD analysis project Ga0209345, IMG submission 187294) | Oil polluted marine microbial communities from Coal Oil Point, Santa Barbara, California, USA - Sample 7 (SPAdes) (version 2) | ecosystem: Environmental > Aquatic > Marine > Oil seeps ... | reverse complement strand
TATTCAGCTAAAATTCGCCCTATTCCGAAGCTAATTCAAGAAAGAGAACGGGTACAATTATGGGACCGTGATTTTTTAGATATCGATTGGTCTTTTTCTGAAAAACATTCAAATAAAGTAGCTATTTTATTGCATGGACTCGAAGGAAATGCACAGCGAACCTATATAAAAAGTTCGGGGAAACTACTGATAGAAAACGGTTGGGATGTTGCTGCTGTTAATTATAGAGGTTGTAGTGGCGAAGTAAATGAATCGTTTCAAACTTATAATGCAGGAAAAACAGATGATCTAGAAGCAGTTATTAATTCTATTCTTGAAAAAAGCACTTACGATGAAATTGTACTCATAGGTTTCAGTTTAGGAGGTAATTTATTACTGAAGTATTTGGGCGAACGAGAATCACTTCCGAAGCAAGTAAAAAAAGGAATTTCTATTTCTTCTCCTTTAAGTTTAAAAGGTTCATTGATTGCATTGCAAAAAAATGAAAACTGGGTTTATCGCACGTCTTTTTTATTGGATATGCGAAAAAAGTATAAAACTAAAATGGAACGGTTTCCAGATAAAATGAACAAGGAAACACTGAAAAAAATAAAATCATTATTAGATTTCGATAATTTGTACACTGCTCCGGCACATGGTTTTAAAGATGCAGACGATTATTATGCTAAGAATAGTTGCCTTCAGTTTTTACCTAATATAAAAGTGCCAGTGTATCTTTTAAATGCTGAGAACGATAGCTTTTTATCTTCAGATTGTTATCCATTAGAACTTGCAAAAAATTCAAAAACATTGTTTTTAGAAACCCCAAAATATGGAGGTCATGTTGGCTATCATATCAATAATTCAATCTATTATAGTGAGAAACGTTCCTTAGATTTTTTGAACGATAGCTTCATATGATACTAATACTACAGTGAAATAATTGTAATAAAACACCCTTTTTTCCTTTCTATTTTTGCAAAAAATGAAACCGTAGCTATGGCTATGCTTTAATTTTATGTTTCATATAAAGAAAAAAATCATCATTTTCTTTATCAATAATTCCAACGCAGAACTAGTATAGTTGCTCTTTCATAACACGTAATTTCACTATCTTTGCCGTCTATAAAATGGATGTATGATTAAATCGATGACAGGTTATGGTAAGGCTTTAGTGCAATTACCTAACAAAAAAATTACAGTAGAGCTAAAATCTCTAAACAGTAAAAATTTAGATTTAAACGCTAGAGTTCCTTCTTCGTATAAAGAAAAAGAGCTTGAAATGAGAGGTAAAATATCTAAATCTTTGGTGCGTGGTAAAGTTGATTTTGGTTTATATGTAGAATCTACAGGAGAAGATACTCAAACAAAGTTGAATGAAGTTGTGGTAAAAAACTACATGCAACAATTGTCTAATGTAGTGGAAGCAGAACAAACAGAATTGCTTAAAATGGCAATGCGTATGCCTGACACATTAAAGACTGAACGTGAAGAAATTGATGCTTCCGAATTTAATGAAATCAATCAAGCATTAGAAGAAGCTTTAGTTGCGATTAATAAGTATCGTTTAGATGAAGGAAAAGCTATGGAAGTTGATTTTGTAAAACGATCTGAAATGATTGCGGATTTGTTGGAAAAAATCAAAGAAATAGACGCTCAACGAATGGATAATGTAAGAGAGCGTTTGCGTAAAGCAGTGAGTGATTTAAAAGAAAATGTAGATGAAAATCGATTTGAGCAAGAATTGATTTATTACCTTGAGAAATACGATATCACTGAAGAAAAAGTACGTCTTAAAACCCATTTAGATTATTTTAATGAAAGTCTACAATCAGATGATTCTAACGGTAAAAAATTAGGCTTTATTTGTCAGGAAATAGGTAGAGAAATTAATACAATAGGTTCTAAATCTAACTTTGCACCGATGCAACAATTGGTGGTACAAATGAAAGATGAGTTGGAAAAAATTAAAGAACAATCTTTAAATATTTTATAATGAAGGGAGGAAAATTAATTGTTTTTTCGGCACCTTCAGGAAGTGGAAAAACAACCATTGTTAGACATTTATTAAGGCAAGAAAATTTAAATTTAGAGTTCTCGATTTCGGCAACTTCAAGAACACCAAGAGGAGACGAAAAAGATGGCGAAGATTATTATTTTATCGATTTAAAAAATTTCAAGCAACATATAAAAAACAATGACTTTTTAGAATGGGAAGAAGTATATCGTGATAATTTCTATGGAACATTAAAAGAAGAAGTAGAACGTATTTGGGCATTGGGAAAAAATGTAATTTTCGATATTGATGTAGTTGGAGGATTGCGTATTAAAAAGAAATTTCCGAATAAAACATTAGCAGTTTTTGTAAAACCACCAAGTGTGGATGAGCTTAAAATCCGATTGAAAAAAAGAAAAACGGAAAGTGACGAGAAAATTAATATGCGAATTGCAAAAGCTTCTGTTGAGATGGCTACTGCGCCTCAATTCGATTTTATTATTGAAAACGATAAGCTTGAAGTTGCATTAATAGAAGCTGAAGCATTAGTTTCATCACATATTCAAAAATCGAGTTCCGAAGAAGAATAAAAATGGATTCTAAAAAAAACATAGGATTGTATTTTGGTACGTTTAACCCTATTCATGTAGGGCATTTGACCATTGCCAATCATATGGTAGAATTTTCAGATTTAGATGAGGTATGGATGGTCGTTACGCCTCACAATCCACATAAAAAGAAGAAAACACTATTGGAGGACAACCATCGTCTCAGCATGGTTCGTATTGCCTTGGAGGATTATCCAAAATTAAAAGCGAGCAATATTGAGTTTGATTTACCTCAGCCTAATTACACGGTCAATACTTTGATTCATTTAGAAGAAAAATATCCTTCAGATAATTTTTCATTGATTATGGGCGAAGACAACTTAAAGTCATTTCATAAGTGGAAAAACTATGAAGTAATTTTAGAAAACTACTCGATATATGTGTATCCAAGAATTTCTGAAGGAACTGTAGAACATCGTTTTAAAGATCACCCTAAGATTACGAAAGTGAATGCTCCTATCATGGAGATATCATCGACTTTTATTCGCAAAGCCATTTCAGAAGATAAAAATATTAGACCTTTATTACCTCAAAATGTTTGGGAGTATTTAGATGAAATGAATTTCTATAAATAAAAAATCGCTCCCTTATTTCTAAAAGAGCGATTTAAAACTAAATAACCAACCAAAACTAATTTGTGTATGAATCACAAATCAATTAACTATACACCCTTAACGCAGGATTTCTCTTTTACATTGCTTGTTATTTCATAATTGAATGTTAAACTTTTTATTAGCATAATTTAACAAATCGAGAAACATGATATAATTGCGTATTTTTGAACTTATATATTAAGAATATGAATAACCAACCAAAATTTGCTGTCTTCGGAGGAGGTAGTTGGGCAACCGCTATCGTAAAAATGCTTTGTGAAAATTTAAATGAAGTAGGTTGGTATATGCGAAGCGAATCTGCTGTAGATTATATAAAAAAAGAACGTCATAATCCGAATTATTTATCTTCAGTTGAATTTGATACTTCTCAACTTAAATTGAGTAATGATATCAATGAAATGGTTGAATATGCAGACTATTTAATATTTGTAATTCCTTCCGCTTTTGTTGAAACTGAATTAAAAAAATTAAATACTTCTCTTGAAGGAAAAATAATTTTTTCAGCCATAAAAGGAATTGTTCCTGAAAGCAGTTTAATTGTTGGTGATCATTTCTTTACAAATTATAATATTCCATTTAAAGACATTGGGGTGATTACGGGTCCTTGTCATGCTGAAGAGGTAGCATTAGAACGCCTTTCATACCTAACAATAGCTTGCGATGATTCAGAAAATGCAGAAATGGTAGCCAATCATCTTGCTTGTGATTATATTAAATGTAAAATAAGTGATGATATTATAGGAACTGAATATGCAGCCATGTTAAAGAATATTTATGCTTTAGCTGCTGGAATTGCACACGGTTTAGGATATGGTGATAACTTCCAGAGTGTATTAATGAGTAATGCCATTCGTGAAATGAAGCGTTATGTGAAAAAGGTGCATAAAATGAAACGTGATATCAACGGTTCAGCTTATTTAGGCGATTTATTAGTAACAGGATATTCTACTTTTAGTCGAAATAGAATGTTTGGAAACATGATTGGAAAAGGGTACACCGTAAAAAGTGCTCAAATGGAAATGAATATGGTTGCTGAAGGGTATTATGCTACGAAAAGCGCCTATGAGTTAAACGAAGCTAAAGGAACTAAAAAAGCTAAAACTCCAATTATAAATGCTGTGTATAGCATTCTCTACGGTAATAAAGACGCCAAACAAGTCTTCAAGAAACTTACTGATAAGTTAGATTAGGTAGCTAACACACAATCTTGACCCATGAGGTCAATAAAAACAGTATTTTTTTCTGAAATTGAAAAAGGAGGAAACTCAAAATTACGTTCAAAGAGTTTTCCTTGAGCGAAAAATGTTACCAAATACTCATTGGTAAAACCAAAAACTTCTTCTGGAATAAATTCAACTTTGGCTCCGGTATGTCCGGGTAAATCACCAAGACCATGACGTAATGTTGTGGTTTTTTTGTCTTTAGAATTACCACGAGACATTACTAAAACAGATTCAATTACTTCTTCTCTATTATTGATGAAATAAACGTTCCAAGTTTGGGCTAAAAAATCTTTGTCCCATTCTTTAGTTGCTATAATCTGAATGTTTTCAGCAATAGGAATTTCAATGTCTTTTTTCATATTTGAAGGAATAAGGTCTCGACTGCGCTCGACCAGACAAAAATTAATAAGAGCTTTTAAACTGTTCTAAGAAACGAATGTCATTTTCACTTAACATACGAATGTCTGGGATTTGATGAAGTAATAATGCGATACGATCGATTCCCATTCCGAAGGCAAAACCTGAATATTCGTTGGCGTCAATACCACAATTGGTCAATACATTAGGATCTACCATTCCGCAGCCCATTATTTCTAACCAACCAGTTCCTTTGGTCATTTTATAATCCGTTTCAGTTTCAAGTCCCCAATACACATCTACTTCGGCACTAGGCTCTGTAAATGGAAAATATGAAGGACGCAATCTAATTTTAGATTTCCCGAACATTTCAGTGGTGAAATATTGAAGTGTTTGTTTTAAATCTGCAAAGCTTACTCCTTTATCTACATACAATCCTTCCACTTGGTGGAAAAAACAATGAGAACGTGCTGAGATTGCCTCATTTCGATATACTCTACCAGGAGAGATGGTACGAATTGGTGGCTTGTTGTTTTCCATATAACGCACTTGCACAGAAGAAGTGTGGGTACGCAATAATACATCTGGATCTTTTTCTACGAAAAACGTGTCTTGCATGTCTCTTGCAGGATGATATTCTGGAAGGTTTAAAGCCGTAAAATTATGCCAATCATCTTCAATTTCTGGACCTTCAGAAACATTAAATCCGATGCGAGAAAAGATATCGATAATTTTGTTTTTCACCACTGAAATTGGATGACGAGATCCTACTGTAAAAGGTTCTCCTGGACGAGTTAAATCTCCATAAACAGAGTTTAATTCATCTGAACTATCAAAGCTATTTTTCAGAAAATTTACTTTTTCTTCAGCAGCTTTTTTTAAGGCGTTAATGGTTTGACCAAACTCCTTTTTTTGTTCGTTCGGAACGTTTTTAAATTCAGAAAAGAAATCTTTAAGAAGCCCTTTACTTCCTAAATATTTAATTCTGAATGCTTCAACTTCATCCTGAGCTTTGGCTGTAAAAGCTTCAACCTCTGCGATATGTTTCTTTATATTATCTATCATGCTTCAATTTCTCACGAATGTGCAAAATTACGATTTTTACTATTGCTACTAAAACGAATTGCTCGAAATTAGTAAAACGATTTAATCATTTGTTATTGGATTGTTTTTGACTCTAAAAAGTATTGAACTATAGCTTCTTTCATCAATACACTTTGTTCTCCAGCTTTTAAAGGAGGAAGCTGTTCTATCACCGAATAATGAGGCCAACCTTCTTTATCGAAATAATCGAATTTATAATAACCAAAAGGTTCTAATAAACGACAAATAGCAATGTGCATTAGGTTAATTTTTTCGTCTTTTTTAAAATTAAGCCCTATTTTACCCAGTTCTTGAACCCCTATAAGGTATATAATAGCGTCTAAATCTAAGGTTTCCCCTTCTGCAAATCGTTTACTTAGAAATGCTACGAGCTCTTCCCAACGTTGTTTTAATACTTCATCTCTTGCCATGCTGCAAATATACATTTCTTGAAATGAGTTTTTAGTATCTTTACTTAGATAAATAAAGTAGCTATAATTGAGTGATTAATAAATCCAAAAATATTGAAATTGATTTTCAGGAGGATGAAATATTATTTCTGAAAGGATATTATTTTAAGTGTAGTTCGATTCATATTGATAAGAAGATTACTTCAAAACAAATTTCAGAGATAAATTTAAATACCTTCCCACCATCATTAGTTTTTCAAGACAATGAAATAATTTTTATAGAACATAAATACAAATCTGAACTTGAACAGTTTGCTATAAATAATACTATTTCATTATATGAAAGATTTGATATTTGGGAACATTTAAACCGTCCATTTTTAGATACTAAATTTTCAGAAAGTGATCAAAATAATACGACAAAATTGCTTATTGAAAATGGTGTTTCAGAAAATGAAATTACACAAATTAGAAAAAAAATTAATAGAGCAATGTCAAAAAATAGTTTTGCTTGGGAATGGGTTTACCTTGGTTTATTTGACTACTTAAGTTGGACATTATTTACAAAAAAGAACTATTGGTGGGCAATGAATATAGCTTTACGGAATTTTAATAAAACACCTTCTGAAAATTTTAAAGAGACTAATTAACAGAATATTTTAACTAACTTAGACACATAAAATAAAGTAATTTAACTCAATGAATTCAATCGATATTATTTTAGGAATTATTTTTTTGCTTGCTTTTATAACAGGTTTAAAAAAAGGGCTTTTTGTAACCTTAGCTTCTCTTATCGGATTAATTTTAGGTGTTTATGGAGCGATTTATTTTTCAAGTTATGTAGCCGATTATATTTCAAATTGGCTTTCTTGGAGTGAACAACTAACTAATTTAGCAGCCTTTGCTATTACTTTTTGTGGAATTGTATTTATGGTTTCTATGGCAGGAAAAGTGCTAACTAAAATAGCAGATTTTGCTTTCTTAGGAGTATTTAATAAGTTGTTAGGAGGAGTATTTAATACACTTATGTATGCATTTATTGTAAGTGTAATTTTCATGTACTTTAACGACTGGAAAAATTCAGATTATGTTATTTCAGAAGAGAAAAAAGAAAAGTCGATGTTATATGAACCCGTAGCTTCTATAGCTCCATTGCTATTTCCGTATATTATTAAAGAAGTAAATAAAGTGAAAAATAGCGAAGAAGAAACTCCTAAAGAAGAATAAAATGAAACAAATAGAAGAACACACGGACGCAACTAAAATTGATGTAAAACCAAATGGACCGCTTGTAGTTCATGGAAAATTAAAAATCATAGATAAGGACGAAAGTATTATTTTAAAAGATCGAAGAACGTCTTTTTGTCGTTGTGGAGCATCTCTAAATCAGCCCTTTTGTGATGGAGCTCATAAAGAAATCGAGTTTGAAAAAAGTTAGATTATAATTCTTTTAAATCGGATAAAGGAATCCAACCATCTTTACCATCAACTAATCTAATGCGTGCCCAATCTTCTTCTTTAGAAATGATTTGAACTTTTGTGCCTTCATGTAAAGTAAATGCAGCATCACTACCTAAATTTGGCGCGCTTTTAATTTCAATGCTTTCAGCAAAAATAATTGCAGGATTCTTCTTCATTGCCTCATTGTAGGTAGTATATGACATGGCAATCGAAATTATAAGCACAAAGAAAAGACCTAATGAGCTTACAAAAAATAATCTCTTTTTTCCTTCGGAATATGAAAAATAATAAAGAAGAAATAATACAATTGCACTTAAGGATAATACAATCGAAACCACAGCCCAACTATCGAAAGAGAGTATTTCAGCAATGGTAGTATACCATTTTGAAAAGACAGTTTTTGGTAAAGGCTCAATCGCATCTACAGTTGCATTTTGAGCAAAAGCTAAGTTGTTCTTAATTTCACTATCAATAGGGGAAAGTTGCAATGCTTTTTCATAATAGTAAATACTCGGACCTACATTACTTAGTTTATAATGCGCATTTCCAAGGTTAAAATATAATTCGGAAGAGTGAACGTTATTATTTAAAACCTTCATCCAAACAGTAATTGCTTCTTGATATTTTTCAGATTTATATAAGCCTTTTCCTTGTTCAAAAAGTGCATCATTTTGACCGAAGCTAACTACGGAAAATAAAAAAGCAAGTATAAAAAGTATCTTCTTCATCTTTTCTAATCCTTATCAATTTGTTTATCAATGGTAGCAATCACCTCTACAGCTTTATTGTAATCTTGCTGAATTGTCACATTTGAAGCGGGAGTATATCTAGCAAACTCACAACTTTTTAAAAGGCTAATAAATCCATCAACAACATTACCAGCAACATTCTTTTCAGTTAGCGTGTTTGCAATACGCCCTTTGTCCATTTCTGAAGTTTCAAGCGTTAGTTTTGCTTTTAAATAATTGTGTAAAGCACGTTCTAAAGCTTCATAAAATGTAGCTTTATTGTTAATATTCTTTTTGGCTTCAGATAGATATCTTTTAGCTAATCTATTGGCTGTTCTTAGTTTATTTCCTTCGAAATCATTTCTACGATTCTCTCTTTGTTTTCCAATAATAATAAATAATGGTATGAATAAAAAGGGAGCACAAAGTAGCCACCAATACAATTTAGATTTAAAAAAAGAATCCTTTTGAATAGGCTCTAAATTGGCATCGAGTTTAATATATTTAAATTGATCTTTTGAAAGAACAGTTGTTTTATTATTTCCGTTTGTATTATTTTCTGAAACTTCAGTTTTTGGAACAGGACCATTTTCAACATTGATGATAATCTCTTCTGAACTCAGTGTTTTATAACTTTTTGAACTAACATCGAAATATGAAAAAGAGATTGGTCGAATAGGATACGTTCCTTTAAACTGTGGAACCACTGTATAGGTTTCAGTAAAATAACCATTCATTCCCGAAGTTGCAATTGAAACTTTATTATCGCGAATAGGTTCGTAAACTTCTAAAGAACTCGGTAAATTTATTGTTGGTAAATCAAACAATTTTAAATTTCCATTACCTGAAACCTTTGCAACTAATTCTAATGATTCGTTGGCATCTAAAGTTGGAGTCTTTGTTGTAACATTAAAACTAAAATTACCTACAGCTCCAGTAAAATTATCTGGACGACCTTCTAATGGCAGTGGTTTTACATTAATGGTTCTACTTCCAGCTGAAATCGTTTTATTAACACGTGACATCAAACGGCGACCAAAAATATCTCTTCGATTTCCTTTAACGTCTATAGGTACATCTAAGGTTAAAGGTTCAATGTCTAATTCCCCTGTTTTTTGAGGATATAAGACTGTTTTTCGCAACACTACATATCGATAATCTTCTCCTTTATATTGTCCTTCATGAACTTTAAAATCACCTCTGGTGTCTATATTCTGACTCCAGAAATCTGCATATTTTGGAGTATCAACTTCACGCCAACTACTAGTAATACTTACATCATGTGATACATAAAGTTTATAAATAACAGTGATAGCTTGATTTAAATAAGGGCTTGAATTTGAAACTTCTGCAACTAAATGTACATTCTCACTTGCAACAAAATCAGCATTATTACCATCTTTAGGTTTGTTAACTGCATTGGAAATAGTGATTTTTACAGGAGTCGTTTTATAAGTTTCGCCATCAATTTCAATGGTAGCTTGCTTAATGGTATAGGTACCTTTGGATTTAGGGGAAAGAAAATAAGAATAGGTTTTAGAAAAACTTCTTTT
>Ga0209345_10007064_pt1 | contig 10016 bp, 3 predicted proteins | sample Cruoilmetagenom7_FD_187294 | JGI IMG/M metagenome (GOLD analysis project Ga0209345, IMG submission 187294) | Oil polluted marine microbial communities from Coal Oil Point, Santa Barbara, California, USA - Sample 7 (SPAdes) (version 2) | ecosystem: Environmental > Aquatic > Marine > Oil seeps ... | reverse complement strand
TCATTACCTGAATAATCTCGATAATTACCATTGAACGACCAATAACCCATAAGATTTGGATCATTTTTACTCCAACCATCAGAAGCTTTCACGCTTTCGTCAAGCAATATGATTGATCCTTGCGATTGATTCACCTCCTGCGATCGATTACGCGCAACTGCATCACCTGAGTATATATATCTTATGAAAAGATCATCCTCTCTCTCCGGTGCAGAAACCAAAGTCACCACACCAACAATTTCAACAACTGTGTTATCTTCCCAACTACAGATAGCCGTACCATCAACTCCACGCTTCAATCCAGAAAAAACATTCGAAGAATAACTTGAATAATAAATCTTCTCACGCCTTAAATTTCCGGTTGGATTACCAAGATAAAGAAAACCAACTGAAGAAATCTCATTTTCATCTCCAATGTTATCAACTGTAATTGAACCATTGGTTGCAGAAATTCCAGCAGAATCATTTACTCGCGCATAAGTCCCCGTTTTTACGGAACTAATCGGAACTTCCACTCCATTTACAAAGGCATCCACTGAATCCATAAGAGAATATTTTTCATAAATTCGAAAAATAAAATCTTCTGTGGATTCCGCCCATGCGCTGTCTTTAATTTCACTTGTTCCATTTGAATAACTTGGCGTGCTATTGTCTGCCCCCCATAAAATATGATTTGAAGCAGAAGCTACATAAGTTCCCTTCAAAACAAGATGATAAACCGTTGAGGTGGAAAGAATTGGTGCCGTAGCAAAAGTAAATGTCACCCATTTATAATCACTCGTACCAATATTATCAACTACAACAGATCCTGAAGAACCATTTGTTATAGCTGCACCACTTGGTAAACCAGTATCATCAGTTTGAATTTCCAGCGAAATATTTCCGCTTGGTTCGCCATTTTCTTTGAGCAATAAACTTACTGTCTGAATAGTACCAGCTGTATTAACTTGAAATTCTTGTGAAAGTTCTTCATTGTCCGCCGATCCAACTCGTAAACCAATACCTGTATCTTGATTACTCATTATATAATTTTCTACATCAAAAACTTTTTGCTGTATAGCCCCTTGCCTGAAGAAAAAAGTAGAAGTGCTATCATCGGTAGCATTTACGGTAGTGTCAGAATCTATCACCAAACTCTCAATTTTCTCTACTTCTTTTGCATACGAGTGATAAGCATCCCAAACCTCTGAATTCGGAATTACATGAGTATTTATCGCCACTCCTCCGTCACTAAAAGAATTCGCGTAAATCGAAAAATCATAAATTGATCCATCAAAATCGGCAGTAGTATCTGGTGTTGAATCATTCCCAAGAACAATCCTAGAATGCGAAGTCGGCGTGAAAACTTGCGAAACATTTTCTACAATCTTCACCCCGTTCAAATATAAACTCATCCCAAAAGTAGTAGAAGTCGATCTCCACCATCTCGCAAAAATATGATTCTCAGTACTGGCAGAATAACCCGCACTGAAATTTGTATCAGCAATTGAAACTGCAACGCTCGCGTTTTTAAATTCAAAAGTAATCGAATCAGCGGAATCCATATAAATCCGCAAACCATTATTTGCAGAAGTATCGCGAGTATCAACGAAATAATCACCATTCGCCAAACTTCCCGTCGCCCAAAATTCCAGCGAGCCCTCATGTGCGCTTTCTGATATATTTCCTTTTTCTGGAAACTGCATTGCATTCGGCAGAGTTGTATAGTCTGAAACAATTACATCATCAATCAATCTTCCGTTAATTGCCATCTGTGAACTATCAATCGTTGAACTACTTGTAGTTTCAATAAATTTCAGAGCAACAATATTCTTCGTTGAGCTCAAATTCATCACTTCTACATTTTCAATTTTGACAGTATGTTTTTTGGAATCAAGTCCTGTTGCTACAAGAAATCTCTGCTGACTTGAAATAACTGATTCAAAGGTGTCAATCTCAGTAATAATTTCTTGTGGAGTACCAATATCGACAGTAACTCGCGCAATTCCACGATTAGAACCCGTATTCAACCCTGCAATAATTTCAACCGTAGCTTCAGGAGTTTCATAAGTAATATAGCTACCTTTTTGCGCTGCATAAATTTCAGAAATTTCACTAGCAGAAAGCTCACGAGAAAAAATTGCAAATTCATCTAATTTTCCATCAAAGAAAGTAGTTTCCTTTCCTAATTTTAATGCAGAAGCAGTAAATCCCGTATCTGTAATAATCGAGATGTGGTGCCAACCACTAATTGTAAAAGTAGAATCTTCAATACCATCAACATAAATCACGGGCGAACTAAAACCGGTAGCAGTAATTACACCGCTGGAAATTTCAATTGAATGCGTCCCACCATCAAAATCAATGATATCTTCAGAATCACTATCACTGTAAATCCAGAAACTAGCGGAATTCACAATTTTTTCAGTAGAACCAATGTTTACATAATCATTCGATCCATCAAAACTCCCTGCTTCTCCAAATCTCCCATCGGCATCAAAAGTAGCTCCGTCTACAGCAGTACCATCATTTCCATTTCCTGAAAAATCCTTCCAATCTCCATCCATTTTCCAGTATCCTTCCAAATTTTTGGTATTTATCATACCCCCAGATTGAGCTAAAGAATCTCCGTGAAATTCCAACGTATTCTTTTGATAAAGTTGAGCGATTTCAGTAGTAGAAAGTGTACGATTATAAATCGCGAAATCATCTAACCTTCCACCAAAGAAAGTGGTCTCTTTGCCAATTTTTAGTGCAGAGGCAGTAAAACCTGTCTCGGTAGTAACTGCAATGTAATACCATCTACCTGTTTGTAAAGACTCAATATCTTGTATCTCACCGTTAATATAAATCGTCGGCGAAACAAAACCAGTAGCAGTAATTGTTCCGGAAGTAACTTCTATAGAGTGAGTACCACCATCAAAATCAACAATATCGCGAGAATCATTATCTGCGTAAATCCAACAACTAACGGTTTTAACCGTCTGACCTGTCGATCCCACTTCCACGTAATCATCAATACCATCAAGCTCTACCGCATTGCTAAATTTTCCCGTAGGGAAACTCTGCCCACTGGTATTAGCATCATTCCACACCCCATCATTTGAACCAATTGAGTCAGTGTAATTTCCATCCATTTTCCAATACCCAACCTGCCCATCCTCAATCCAATTCGGCTCCTGTCCATCCGTCGCGGAAATTGTCGACACTTCACCAATAATTTTTGAATCCAATTGTACTGAACCTGCAAGTGAACCGATACGATCGTTTGGCGTTCCCGCCATCGGTGCATTGAACAACAAGCCTTTATTTGTTTGCTGAGTCTCTTCAATTTTTCGTGTATGAACTTGTCCAACACTCGGAGCATCTGAGTTTAAAATTGTAAAAATTTCGGAATCAATAAGTACATAGTCCCAAATTTGCGGCTCGGCCAATACTCCATTGAAATACTTTACATTACGATAAAGTCGATCAATTTCTGTCGTTGTCAATATATAATCATAAATCGCCACATCATCTAATCGTCCATCGAAAAAGTTGGTACCGATAGTCTTACCTGCAGTAAAACTAGAAGCAGTAAAAGCTGTGCTGGTTGTGGCTGTAATAAAATGCCAACCTGTATCAGGTAATACGGAAGTTGATACACCATCAACATAAATCGTCGGTGAAGAAAATCCAACCGCAACAACTTCCCCACTGGAATTCAATTCAATTGAATGTGTGCCACCGTCAAAACTGAAAATTTCGCGAGCCGTTAAATCATCAGCCTGTATCCAAAAAGAAACCGATTTAGTCGAACCAATAGATCCAAAATCAATATAATCATCCGCCCCATCGAAAAATCCTGCTTGGTTAAAGTGACCATCTTCAAATAATACACCGCTAGCTGTACCATTATTTTTACTATTGGAATAATCAAAAAAATTATTGTCCAACGGCCAGTAGCCAATTAGTTCTTTATTAATTGTAAGTGGTGAACGACCACCTTTTGCTCCTAATACCAATACATCATTAGCCTCAATCAACTCCTGTGGATCCCAACTCACACTTTTGTTAGTTATCTCACCATTAATCCATAGCTTCACACCAGACTGTGCACTCCAAGCAACAGCTAAATGAATTGAATCATGAGCTGCAAAACTCTGGACAGTAGAAGATACTGCTATCGTCGTCCAGTCACTACCATTCCAAATCTCAAAATGAAATTTGTCATCATTACCGGAAAAATATAACCGTTGAAGTCCCGTATCAAAAATATAATGCTGATTAGAATCGGCATCATATGCAAAATTAGGTGAAATCCAAATTGAAAAAGTACCCTTTTCAGATTTACCGGTAGCATTCATTGGCAAATTTCCAAATAATTCAAACTCAGGAAAAGAAGCCCCTACTTCCACACCCCGAGAAGCTCGATCTCCAATTCTGATTCCGTCGGAAGTAAGTTTAAAAGTTTCAGTTGAAACCGCAGTTCCTACTGCCGGAGTAAACAAAAGTGCATCGGAGGTCGCGTCAAAATCGGTAACGTAAACTGTTTTACCGCTATGATCTCCGGAAGTAAATTCCAATGCATAACCATTGAAATAATCATCAACTTGGGTAAGTGCGGTATCAACAAGAGTTGCAGTTGTCCCAGAATCAGCAGTAGAAGCAATTCCTTCTCCTGCAAGTTCATGTTGCACCGAGTAAGTTTCGAAATAGTCAAAGTTGAAAGCAAATTTAGATTCGTAAAGCAAAGAAACTTCCCCACCAGACAGAGCACGATTGAAAATTGCCACTTCATCGATGACACCATCGAAAGACCAATCAGGATAATTTTCCGTTTCACCGATCCATAAATCTTGAGTAGTAGCAGATATATCAAATGCCCCTTCGTTCGATGTATTTACTAATTCTCCATCAACATATAATTTCATATATGATTGATTGTATGTGGCAACAACATGAGAAAATTTATTTTGCTGCAAAACACTTCCGGAAAACTGAACCGTATGCCAAGGTGCCGAGCCGTCCCCTAAAATAAGCCCTAAAATTCCCTGATAAACATAGAGAGAGTAAGCCTTATATTCCCCTGTATTATATTTAGAGAGAATTCTTCCCGTTCCTGTCGAAGGATCAAAATCAGGTCTCACCCATGCCGATAGGGTTATTTCTTTAACGGGGTTCAAAGAACTATCATCAGGAATAGCAACATAATCATCTGCCCCATCAAAATTAATCGCGTTTGAAAAAGCTCCTCTCACCGAATTAGCAGAAGTCATTGTACCCACAGTCGTACCATTATTTAAGTTTGCGGAAAAATCAGTAATCGTACTTCCATTTACAAGAACAGGTTCATTAAGTTTCCACCATCCTGCAAGACCATTTTGTAAATTCTCAATAAAAGTATCCTCTGAGTCTGTATGTGAATTTTTTCTCGTAAGTAGCTCCAACTCAACCGTATGAATGCTATTCCGTAAACCCGTCGCAAGTAAAATCTTCTGTTCAATCTGTATTGATTCAAAAAAAGTATCAACTTCATTTATAATTTCCTGACTTGTGCCCTTGTCAATTGTCGCACGAATGATTCCTCCCGCAGGTGAAAATGTAAGACCTAGCCAAATCTCGGTAGCTATCCCTGACGTGTAATTAACTTTTGAGCCAATTTTATTACTACGAATTGAAGTATCTATTGCAACCCAATCTTGTGATGAGTTTGTCGTATTCCCTAAGAACTCCAATCCACTGGAGTCAATTACAGTAATTGAGCTAGTCGCCGAATTTACACGCACTCCGTTGGGCTGAACATTTTCTGTTCCACGATTTATCACACCAGGATTATTTGTTTGTGAATAATTTCCATTCTGACTGCCCATGGAAAAATCCGGCGCAAATGTCCGTGACCCTCGATCGATAATACGAACAAAAGTGGATGGATCAAGGTCAAGCGGATAAGTAAGTTCTGTACCATTTGCAAGTATGAGCTTGTCTTCATTAGAAGATTCTTCGGCAGTAGCTATTGATAATCGTAACCTGTAACGACGGATAATACTGCTATCAATTTTTACGATTTCTTCATAATTAGAGCCCGACTCAGCAAAGAAACCCTGCTCTGTGAGCACTTTGATTTCTATCTTATCCCGACTCTTTTCAATTACTTCGACCTCCCCTTCTTCCTCTTCTTCTTCAACTACTTCAATTTCACTGCCATAAATAGGTAACTCTATTACTTCAACTTCACTAACTTCTTCTTCCTCAATCACTTCAATTACAATTTCACTATCCTCCTCGCCATCAAGAATATCCATTGAATTTTCCAAATCATCTGAAATAACAGCACCAGTGGTGTCATCAATTATCATTTCATCGTTTGATGAAATTGTTTCATCTTCTCCTGGTAATTCCCCTTGTGCCTCTGACAAGTTTTCTTCGTCACTATTTACATTTTCTTCAGTATTGTTGATTATTTCCTCATCACTGAGTAATTCCTCCAAGGGGATGTTTTCAGGCTCAGTTAATAAAGCTTCTGGGATTACTTCATCGCCGTCTATCAAAAATACTGAACTTAATTCTTCGCCAAAAGATGTTGCCTGAATTAACTCTCCCGACACCACCTCTTCGCCAATATCGTCTTCACTGCCCATCGTTGTGGGAATTACTTCCACAGGGATCGCTTCTTCTAAAATTACCTCTTCTTCACCCATTACCACAGAAGTTTCTTCTGTGGTAATCATTTCTTCTACATCCGCACTTTCATCAGTTCCTGTTGTCTCTCCTTCGCCGATTTCTTCTACAGTCATTTCTTCATCACTTGTTATTGTAGGAGTTTCTTCCGTAATAATCACTTCCTCTACTACATCTACCGGTACCGTCTCGCCTTCATCTTCTGCATGAACAGTTGGTAAAATCAGCTCGTAAATCCATCTCATAAACGACACTTGTTCAGGACTTACTTCTTCATTTGCATCAATTTCTTCTTCAACCACTGAACTTTCAGTATCTACAATATCTATCTCGTTTTCGCTTGTATCAATTTCAATATCATTAACTTCTCCAAGCTCCGTCTCTTCTGTTGAACCTTCATTGAAAATCTCTTCTCCTTCTGTAATTTCAGATTCTGAATCTATTCCGAATTCTCCGGCAGTCCCCTCATTTAACTCAGTACTAAAAATCTCTACGGTACCAATCTCCCCATCAACCACGCTTTCGAATTCGGAGAATCCATTAATTCCATCGATAGTTACTCCATTTTCTTCAGTGTTAACAACATTTTCATTGTCCCCTTCATCTGTATCTATACTTTCTGAATCTCCGGAAATTTCTGCATAATTCTCCACATTTTCTCCATCGATAATTTCCTGCCCACCGGTTTCCGTTGATTCAATAGTAACTCCAGCTTCTTCATTAATTTCTTCCTCAAAAATAACCTCTACCGCTCCTCCGCCACCAGAATTAATCTCTGCCTCTTCTAATTCTGCTGTACTTGTGGCTTCTTCACTGGAAGTACTTTCTATAGAAATTCCCCCACCTCCTCCACCACCAGAACTATTTATCCTTTTAGGCTCTGCTGTGATAGCTGCACCATCTTCTATCACCGATATTTCCTGTTCATCATCTATCCAACCAAGTTCGTAATAAACTTCACTTTCTACTTGCACACCATACACATCGGTAATATCTGGTGCTGGTGTAAAAAATTTCTCCTCGCCAGTTCTATCTAAAAACACAATTCCACCATCATCCGTGATTTCGAGTATAAGATTTTCCGTTTCGACAATATAATCAAAATAAGTTGACGCAGTAGAATTTTTCAAAATAATATCTTCTTTTATTCCCTCTGTTGTCGTTGTAACCAGAAGATCAACCGACTCCCAAATATTTTTATAAATAATTTTATTATCCTCATGATTTCCTACAACATTATTTGCATCACGATTAAAATAACGAATCTCCTCTTTTAAATTAGGAGTTACGTCCTCAACCACTTTTTTATTGCCTTCTGCAGAAATAATTTTACCTGCTGATTCCACATCTTCACCAATGATAATCGGATCAATCGTTTCCAATGGAACCTTGATTTCATACGGAGTTTCATTGGTGGAAAAATTATACTCATCTTGTCTAACAAGATTTGGATTAATTTCTTTCTCTGTCCCAGTAACTTGACTTACTACTGTGGCAATCGCGCCTGCTTCCTTCAATTCCGCCACAACTTTCTCTGCATCCTTACGACGACCAAGCACATTTTCTACATTATTCTTTTTCATCCTTTTTAAAACATGCCGTTCTGTCCATCCATCAGCCTCATCGAAAATTTCATCAATTATTTTTTCACGCTTATCTTCATGTGTTTCAACAAGACCGGGTTTTACGTCAGCAAGTTTTTCTAACTCAGGGGTAGTAAAAGTAAAAGTATCTGAAACATCTTTATCCGCCGCAAATACGGTCAAAGGAGAAGATGAAAAAAGTATCAAAAGTGCTAAAAAAAACGCCGTCAAACGCTGCCAGAAAAAGATTTTTTGAAAACGATGTTTGTATAAATTAATAATTATCAAGATTTTTTGTATTTTTATTTTCACGCAAACTTATACGAATAAAATATCTTTTCCTCTCATTTTACTAGAAATCAAAAATTAAATCAAGGTTTTATTTGACAATATTGATATGAATTCTTAAACTGCACCAGCTTTTTTAAGTTCTTTCAAAGAATTTTTTGCCTCCAAGAAAAAAACCTCAGCCAGCGCTTCGTGTACCTCGCCCAATCATGAACGAACGCATCCACGCGTATGAAATGTTGGTTGTTGATTCAGACGGCTCAAAAATCGGAGTTATAAAAAAAGATGAGGCAATCCAAAGAGCTCGCGAGCAGGAACTCGATCTCATTCTGGTTGCACCAACTGCTCGACCACCTGTCGCTAAAATTCTAGATTATGGAAAATGGCAGTATGAGCAAAAAAAAGCTGCTCAAAAACAGAAGAATAGCGGAAAGGCAAAACCAATAAAAGGGATGCGTATCGGTGTAAGAATTGGTAAAAGTGATCTTGCTGTTCGCACAAAACGCTCGAGAGGTTTTCTCGAGAAAGGTCACAAAATCCGCGTTGTACTGCAATTTAAAGGTCGAGAAATGGTACACTTCGATCTCGCGCTAGCAAAAATGAAAGAGTTCGCTGAACAACTTAAGGATGTAAGCAAAATCGAAGAATTACCCAGAAAAATGGGACGACAGCTCATAATGATCCTTACACCACAAAAAACTCCAAAACCTAATTCCTCCAACGATGAAACTGAAGTCGAATAAATCCGCTGCTAAACGTTTCCGTAAAACCGGAAGCGGTAAAATAGTCGGACGCAAATCATGCCGTGGACATCTTCTTATGCAGAAATCAAAGCGACAAAAAAAGCTTGCTGACGATCCTCATATTTTACAAAAAGGTGAAGCTAAACGTGTTGCACGTTTGCTGCCAAATCTCTAGTCAGTTTAAATAAAGCTGATATTTTAATTTAATTTTTTTAAAAATGACTCGAATTAAGGGTGGCACTACAACTCGCGCTCGTCATAAGAAAATTCTCAAAACTACGAAGGGGTATCGCGGACGACAAAAAAATACTTTTCGCGTTGCGAAACAAGCCAATATGAAAGCAGGCTTGCATGCATACCGTGGTCGTAAATTAAAGAAAAGAACTTACCGCGCACTTTGGATTCAACGAATTAATGCTGCTGTTCGTGCCAGCGGACTTACTTATGCACGTTTTATCGATGGTCTTACGAAAGCCAAGATAGTGGTAAATCGTAAAAATCTCGCTGACCTCGCTGTAAACTCTCCGGAAGTTTTTAACAAACTCACTGAGACCGCGAAACAAAAAGCTAGCGCACCAAAACGAAAATAATTTTAAAGAAGCTATGAAAAATACCAGACAAACCAATTAAATTATTGGTGAAATCACTTATCACTTATAATTGTTGTGAAAATAATCATAGAAACGCTTCAATGAGGCGTTTTTTTAAGTTACCCAGCTACCTAAGAAAAACTAAATCCGGAAAAGTTGAGGAAAATTCAAAT
>Ga0209345_10007063_pt1 | contig 10017 bp, 8 predicted proteins | sample Cruoilmetagenom7_FD_187294 | JGI IMG/M metagenome (GOLD analysis project Ga0209345, IMG submission 187294) | Oil polluted marine microbial communities from Coal Oil Point, Santa Barbara, California, USA - Sample 7 (SPAdes) (version 2) | ecosystem: Environmental > Aquatic > Marine > Oil seeps ... | reverse complement strand
GCGTCTTGTTCTTTGATCATCCCAATAATCTGGGCTTCAGTAAAACGACTCTGTCGCATTTGTTTGCTCCTTCAAAGGTTGAGCAAAATCTACATCAAAGTGAGGGAAGTTTCGGGGGGCAGGTCACCACCGCGATTGAAGCCTCGCTGGCAGAGAATATCGCACGGCTCCCAATGGATGAAATCGACCAGTACAAAGCCTTTGCCGCCTTGTTGAAGCAGGGGCAAAGCGCCGAGGACATCGCCAGCCGTTTCGGGATTTCCGAGCGTTTGGTCAAACAACGCTTGGCGATTGCCAACCTCTTGCCGCAAGTATTGAGCGCCTACCGCAAGGACGAGATTCAAGCCCAAACCCTGCGCATCCTGACGATGGCGACCAAAAAGCAACAAAAGGCTTGGCTGGAATTGTTTAACAGCGACGACGACTATGCGCCGCAGGGGCATGCCCTCAAAAAGTGGCTGTTCGGCGGGGCGCATATCCCGACCAGCAATGCGCTCTTTGACCTCGAAGCGTACAAAGGCAATGTGATTTCTGACCTGTTTGGCGAAGAAGCCTATTTTGACAATCCAGACACCTTTTGGACGGCGCAGAACATCGCGATTGCCGAAGCCAAGGCGCGGTATCTGGCGGAGGGATGGTCTGACGTTGTCGTGCTGGGCGTCGGCGAATACTTCACCTGCTATGAGTATGTCGATACCGACAAGGAGCGCGGCGGCAAGGTCTATGTCAGCATCGCCCATGATGGCGAAGTGACCTGCTATGAAGGGCAGTTGTCGCGCAAGGACATCAAGGCGCAGGACAAGGTGGTATCAGGTGAACCCAGCCCACAAAAATGCGAGTTGACCAAATCCATGCAGAACTATCTCGACCTGCACCGTCATGCTTCGGTCAGAGATGACCTTCTGGCGCATTCGGGCATCGCCTTGCGGCTTGCCGTAGCGCAAATCATTGCAGGGTCAGACTTGTGGAGCGTCTTTGCCGAGCCGCAAAAAGCCGCCAGTGAGGCGATTGCGAACAGCCTCGAGACGAACGCCGCGCAGTTGCGTTTTGGCGAAGAAAGGTTGGCGATACAGGCACTTCTGGAGCCAACGCGGGAAGAAGAAACGGTCACTATCAGGAAAGGAGATTGGAGCATGTTCCGCGATATTCACGCAGTCTTTGCCAAGCTTCTGACGCTGACGGATGAAGATGTGAGCCGCGTTCTGACCTTTGCGGTGGCAGAAACCCTGCCGAGCGGTTCAGCGCTTGTCGAAGTGTTAGGGCAGAAGCTTGAGGTCGATGCCAGCGCAGATTGGAGTGCCGACCAGTGCTTCTTTGACCTGATGCGTGACAAACCCGCCATCAATGCGATGGTACAAGATATCGGCGGCAAGGCGGTGGCGAAAGCCAATCTGAACGCCACTGGAAAACTGCAAAAGCAGATTGTTCAGGACTACTTGAGCGGCAAGCGCAAAGGCGGCATTGAGGGCTGGACACCGCGTTATTTTAGCTTTCCGATGCAAGCCTACACGGAGCGGGGCGGCATCAACGCGATTGAGAACTGGAACGCCGTCAAGACCCACTTTGCGGCATAATAGGAGGGGGCGAAAAAGCCCCCTTCAAAAAACCGCCTGATGGCTGGCACCATCAGGCGGTTTCCTTGCATCCATGATGCAAGCAGAAGGCGGAGAACAGGCTCAGCCTTGCTTCGCGCTGTTCTTTTCAAATGGAACTGTCTGCTTGAATTTATACCATCAAATATGATAAACTGGTATAAATTGGAGGTGCAGGTATGGCAAAAAACACATCAATCATTCTCGGAGACCACTTCGACGGCTTCATCGGGCAGCGGCTCGCCGCTGGGCGGTATGGCTCTGCCAGCGAAGTTGTTCGCGCAGGCTTGCGCCTGTTGGAAGAAAACGAAGCCAAGCTTGAAGCGTTGCAAGCCGCCCTTATCGCAGGAGAAAACAGCGGCCCCGCCAAGTCTTTTGACTCAGAGACATTCCTACGGGATATGCGCCAAAAACATGCCCCAGAAACCTAAGCAGTATCGGCTCGCGCCGCGTGCAGTCTCTGATCTGGAAGACATCTGGCTCTACACCTTCCAAACATGGTCGCCAGATCAAGCTGACATCTATCACCGCAAGATCATCGAGGGGCTTGACCGCATTCTTGCCGGGACAGCTCAGTCCCGCGCGTGTGACCATATCAGGCAGGGGTATTTCAAATCTTCGGTTGGGTCGCATCTGATTTTTTACCGAGTTGCAGACTATGGATTCGAAGTTGTCCGCATCTTACACCAGAGCATGGATATCGAACGGCATCTTTGAACAGACTATTCTGTCACGCGGGTCTCGTCGGCAGCCTCTTTCTCCTTTGACAACCGCTTGATTGACCGCGCCACCGTCGATGGATGCACACCGTTCAACGCGGCAATCTCCGCGACGCTTGCTTCTTGTGCTGCGATCTTGGCCATTGCCGCCCGCACCTGTTTCTCGGTCATTTTCTGGGGCGGCCCAAGGCGCGTGCCGCGCTTTCGCGCCGCTGCTAACCCCTGCTTGGTCCGTTCAGACAGCAAGCGGCGTTCAAATTCCGCCAGACCACTGATGAACGTATAAATTAGCATTCCGTGTGGCGTCGACGTATCGATCTGTATGCTGGCGATCTGGATTTCAATGCCCCGTGCGCGGAGACGGTCCAACTCGTTCAGGGCATCTTTGGCGGAACGGTAGGCACGGTCCAGGTCCCAGATGACAAACACGTCGCCCGAGTTCAGAGAGTTGATGATCTTCTCATAGACGGGGCGGGATTTGGCGGTGGCGGATAGCTTCTCGACATGAAACTGGTCGCAGATTGGCGTCAGCGCATCAATTTGACGATCTGGTCTTTGTTCTTCAGTGCTGACGCGCAAGTATCCTATTTTCATTGTGTTTCAGTGCCTTGATGTCTGGATCATCCTACGACCGCATGCGGCGTAAACGACCCTTCCTGCATCAAGGTTCAAAATCAGATCCGTTCGCCTTCATTGGCGTGTAACGCTCTGATATTCCTTCAATCTATTACCATTCTACCAAATTGGTAGTAGGAAATACAAATATTGCACAAACGGTCGATTGTGCGCGATAGCAATTCGTTAAGATTAAGGAAATATTCACATATTTCTGCGATGATACTGACAGCAGCGGCTTTTTTGTCCTTAGGACGAGACGCCGCAGCCCTGACAGCCGATGACGTGCTGAACAGGATGAATGCGGAGCAACAAGCCAGCTATATTGCTGGCGTTGTCGGCGGACTGGCTTACTCGCGATTTTTGAGAGATCGGCCAGACACGGTTGGAATGTCCTGCATCAATGATTGGTATTATGGTTCGGGTACTGACAAGTGGGTACAGATCGAGACGTGGTTCAGCCGCCATCTCGAACAACAGGTCGAGCCTTTGTTATATGTTCTGATTAGGCGGGAGTGTGGAGAGTAAATGGTGCAATTAGGTGAACATTTTGCAAGCGAAGGTCGAAGCCGCCATTCGGAGTGGCTTCGGCAACAGCGCTGGTTCATCAAGGCACAGCAAGACCACAAGCGCCGGGAAGAAGTGCTCGAAAGACAAGAAGACAGCCTGAGCGCGTTGGGCAGCGAGGCAATCATCGCGACCCAAATGCAAATCGATGCGTTTGAGGTCAGACTCAACAGCTATGATGAAGCGACTGTCCTCGCACTCATGGAAAATCAAGAGCTGTTGGACGCCGTTAATGACCGGATCAACGCGATGTTGGCACGAGCCTACGTGATGGAAGATGGGCGACGCGTGTTTAGAACGGAAGACGGAACGCAGGTCTTTGACGAATTTGGTGGAGAGGTCGGCGAGGCAGAACTGCACCCCGATCAAATTGACCCTTCGTTGCCTTCGTGGGAGGCGTTTTCCAGCGAGATAGGTCAGCTCCAGGAGTTACAAGCAGAACGTACTGATATCCTCGACTTCCAAGAGAGGGTTGATGCCGCGCATGAACAAATTGCGGGAGGCGAAATCTCTGAGGCCGATCTCGATGCTCTGGACGCCGATCTGTTGGCAATGATGCCACCTGCCGTTCGCTCCCATATACCTGACCTTGAACCGCAGGGAACCGTTCCAGATCTCATGGCGCAGTTCAGAGCGCCATCTGCAGTGCCAAGCGATCACATGCAAAATGCAGAGGCTTCCGCCCCAGCGCCAATTCCTTTCAATTGAGGCTTTCTCGTTCCTGAACTGCAAATCCATTCGGCAACGAATGCCGCTTAGGCATGCGACACCTGACTTGCACAATGAGTGCCGTTCAGGTTTGTTGGCTTTTTTTAGCCCAGCGGATATGCTAGCAGTCGGATTGCCGCCATTCGCATGAATTATGCGGCAATGGTGGCTCCTATCCATCGACAAGTTCTCATCACGAGCTTTCCGTTCACTCTGAGCGCGCAACCCTTTTCAGTGAGTATGCAATAAATTCACCGGTTCCTCCTCAAGTAATTAAGGAAAAAATTTTCGACATGACCCTCCCCAAAAGTCAAGAAAGCCACATTCTTAAGAGATCACTTTCGTATGCTCAGAGCTGCAAATAACATGGGATGCACACGAAATTTCGTTGTAATATCAATCTGCTGTTCCGATACAGGCCGCCCGGTTTCAAAGATCCAATCCCAAGGTCGATCTTCACGGAGCTTCAAACCTATCGCGCCGATTAGGTGAAGTCGAAACAAAACCATTTGAGCAAGCTCGATGGGCTCAAGATGAATGCTGTCGTTCACATAGGACACTAAGCGGAGCCATATCTCATCGTTATGAAGGTCTGAATTCTGACCAAATCTGTCATACAAAATGTCGATGAACTTGCTATGCGTCATCTCACTCGCGCCTCTGTATGCAGGCAGCCCTCTTAACTGCTCCAAAAGAATAGATATACCAGGGAAAGTTCCAGACCATTCATGAATTAGTGTTTCATGCCTCAAGTTGGAAAAATTTGCCTCCCCTTTAAGGAATGCGTTCTTACTTACCGCCGACTTACCTTCCGCCGCTTGCATGGCCAAGTTGATAAAGTTTATTATATCTCGTGGTCTACGTAATGTCCTTTCATAGATGTAGTCCCAGGGCGAATCTTTTGTTGTCGGGTTCTGTTTAAATACATCGGAAAATCCCACGTTGTTGGAGGAGTACTGCCTTCGACACATTTCTCCGATACGTTTTTCTGCAAGCTCTTTTAATTGCGGGCCCGACCACCTCAGCCGGATGATAAGGTCATCATATTTTTCGATCTGGCGTCTGGCAGAAGGCGTTTCTCGCACCATCCTGACATAAAGGTCGTTGCGAAGTGACACCACGACTTGAAAATTTCGTAGCTTTTTTAGATTCTTAAGGCTTTCAAACATGGATTGTATCAGTTGAAATTTGATGTCTTCGTCCACCCAATGTTCGTCTAACCCGTCAACTGTAACGAAGTAACGATCCTGCCTGCCACGAGTGTAGTCCGAAAGAGCGGAGATGACAGAAGGGAGTTCTGAAAGCGTCGCCTGATTTAGAAATTTACGAGCACGCTGCTGAAGTTGAATTTTCTGCTGCGATCCCAGGCTGCGAACAAAGCCTGCTTTCGCCAAAAATTTTCTTAATTCTCCTCCAAAGTTTGCATTAAACTCGCTCTCCAAAGTGTCTGTTAGCTCAATGACATTTTCATCAATTGTGTTCCAGAATTGCCCCTCGTGCTTGGCAACAAAACTCTCAAGTTTGTCCCTACTCCGGCCACGTGTTAGTGTTTCAATCAGCCTTTCAATTTTAAACTTGAATTGATCTTGGTCACGAGCATGGGTGGCAAGCTTGATGTATTCAATGCAAAAAACGTGTTTCCAGAGGGCTTGAAAGAACAAACTAAGATCAACTTCGAGTGACTTCAAAAACAAAATTGTGTCGCTGTTGGCAATATGGTTCATCGCCATGTCGTGAACCGCAAGATCGGAAACGTTTTCTTCTTGCTTATTTATCATTCGCAAAATGGCAGTTTTGCCAGATCCTGTGCTCCCAAGTAAGAATGTGGTCGGCGAATTAACATCAGTAATTTCGCTATATGCCGGATGATCAATGAAGCACTTGAAGAGAAATTCGTCGTCATGCTCTGCTCCATTTTGCCCAACATTCATGCCACCATTTAAGACAATTTTATTTGCGTTCATAGTTGGACCCCAAGAAAAAATTTGAGTTATCTTGAAGGACCACAGAACCGAGGTCTACCCTGAAAAATCGTGCAAATGAAACCTATGCCGACTGTGGGGAGTGACCTTCGGCGACGAAGAATCCTTTCTATGAATACTGAATTCCTCGGTGGGTTCAGGTCGAAGAAGCTTAGACTTTGACTTCTTGGCATGGGCGTAAGAATCGAGCCCTGGTTTTGGATAACTGCGGACAACGGGCCGATTGTGCCGCGGGCAATTATGGTTGATGCGCCTCTTTTCGCGGCTACGCCAACGGGAGACGCCGCCCCTGGCTTTTTTTCTCGTGTTCGCAACCTGGTGCGAGCGAACTCATCGGTTTCTTGACAGCCCACGCGACCTTGAATCCTTTTGCATGTGCATCTCTGGAGCCGCAATGCTCCGTCTTGGTGCGATGTCCGGCGCGGAATAGAAATCGACCTCTTCCTTGTGCCGCGTGAGCGCGACATAGATCAGGTTCTTATCGAGCGACTTGCTGGACAGCACGAAACTGCGATCCACGGTGCAGCCTTGTGACCGGTGGATGCTGACGGCGAAGCCGTGGTCGATGGCGGTGAATTCCTTTGGCGAGAAGGAAATATTACGGCGGTTGCCGGTCTCGTCAGGGTCAAGATCAACGCTGAATTGGTTGTCGACAACCATTTTTACAGTGCCGAGCATACCGTTCCGGACGCCCAAGGTTGCATCGTTGCGCGTGAAGAGAATACGGTCGCCAGCAGCGAAGACACGCGGGCCGTGGTCTGTGTTGAAGAGCGTTTCCGTCGACGCTTCACCCGTATCCGCGCGTGCCGCTTTGATCGCCTGGTTGATCGCGTGAACGTCCACGCGGCGATGGGCGAGGGCTAAGCGTGATTTTTCAGGAACGCCGGTTTGCCAATCGGCCATGTAGTCTTTGACCAGCGCCGCGATGGCTTGATCGCGATCTTCGCGATGATGCAGCGCACCTTGATCCGCATAGCTTTGCAACGCCTGAGCGGTTTGACCATGCGCCAAATCGCGGGACGCTCTGCGTTGCCACTCCGACGCCTGCCTACGAATTTCTACCAAATGCGCGGCACCACAATCCCTGACGATATCCCGGAAGGGTGTTCCTGCCTGGATTGGTTGAAGTTGGTCAGGATCACCGACAAGAACGAGCTTGCAGCCGCGCATTTTCAATTGCTTAGCTACGCGGGCAAGTTGTCGCGTGCCAACCATTCCAGCTTCATCGACGACAACAATATCGCCGCAGCCAACAGGCTCGTATCCGCTTTTCCAACTGGCCTCCAAGGATGCCAAGGTCCGTGACGAAATACCCGATGTGCTTTGTAAACTATCGGCGGCCTTTCCTGCCAGCGCCGCACCATGGACGCGGAGGCCTTGGCGTTCCCAAGCTTGACGCGCCACGGATAACAGCGTGCTTTTGCCTGTGCCTGCCAGACCGACAACGGCGGAGAGCTGGTTGGGTGCTAAGATGTGGCGAATGGCGTTCACCTGTTCCGCGCTTAGGCTTGCCCCGATACGCCCTTGGAGTTTGGCGTTTTCGGCAGCGATTGCACGATCAATGTGCGCCTCACTGGTTTTGAAGCCCCCCAATCCCGCCATATCTTTTGCGGTTGTGGAAAGCAGGGTCTCGACAGCCTGATAATCCCGCGTGGTGAAGGTTTCCGTATCTGAATCGATATGCACCAAGTCTGGCGAGAGCATTGCCCGATCAGATGCCGCCCGCAATTCGATGGGATCTTCGATGAATGCCGCCAACCCACGCAGGATATCTGTGCGTGTGAAACAGGCTTTTTTGTCCGACAGGTGCGCGAGGATCAGGTCTGGCTGGCGCTTGAGTTGGCGTTTTGTGAACGGCGCATCTTCACGCGGCAGCACCAAGGGCTGACGCGGATCAAGTTGATATATGGGACTTTTCTGTGCCGATGAATGGTCGAAAAGTTCCTGTTCCAGCGCTTGCTGCGCATGGAAGAAATCCAACTCGCTGTTCAACGCGCGGCGTTCCAACACATGTTGGTCGATCAGGGATTGGGTTTCCGCGCGGTCGCGGGTTGCACAAGCTTCCGCTTCGTTCGTCAACACTTGGCAAAGGTGCTGATATTGACCCGTTAGCCGCGCCCAAGTCGCAGTCAGCCCCTTGGGGAGGCGTGCATGGCGGGATTTGATCTCGGCAATCTCTCGTGCGTCTTGCGCCTGTTTCAGATCCTGCCGTTCCTGACGTTGCCTCGCAACGAGATCGGAAAGATTCCGGCCATGCGTTTCCGGTCCCTGCGCGCGTTGACTGTTCGGCGCAGGCATCATGTCGGGCGTGCCAGTGCGGGTCAGCAATGCCAGTGCATCTTCGACGCTGGGCAAATCGGCCCCATCGCCGAAACGGGCACGCAGGTCTTTGGCCTTCACCCCGATCCAACGAGAGAGAGAATAGACCTCGCCCTCTGCATCGACCGCAACAAAGCCGCGCCGATCCCCCCGCGCAAGACAAAAGCCGTGTTCACAGAGTGCCGCCGCAAAACCCGCCCGCGAGTCTGACGCAGCCCAACAGGCCTTGAACAGCTCTTTCAGCGCCGCTGGGTCGCGCTCAACCCGCTTTGCCTGACTTGCCTCAGCGCCAGAGTAGTTCAGCGGATTGCGGGCGTCGTGTGCACGCAGACCAGCGGGCATGTCCCAACCATGCTGCAAATACAGTTCGCGGGAGATATCCGTGAGGCGCAGTTTGAAATGCGGCAAGTTGATTGCCCGCATCTTCGTGGCGTCGATCCGTGACCAGACGCAATGGGCGTGACGACGGCCCTTCTTTTCATGAAACACAATCGCACGCGGCTGGTTAGTCAGACCAAGCCGCCGCTCGATATCAGCAATCGCCGCTTCGAATTCAGCAACCGAGACCTTTGCCGTTTGTGGCGGGTTGAGGCTCAGTGAGAACAGATATTGCTGGCACTTTGTCCCAAGCGAGACCGCTTCGGTTTCCTGAAACGCACCGAACAAATCCTCCGACAAAAAGCCACGCAGCTCATGCACCAAGGCATGCTCGTTGTCCTCGACATTCAACAAATGCCGCGCCAGTTCCTGGCCGCTTGCCCGTTGATTGCCTTTCAGGATCATCCCTTGAGACCCAAGGCATTGATCAAGGTTTTGCGCAAGAACAGCACATGTTCATAGGCGTCTGATATCTGTTCACGCGTTGCATCATCGATGGGCAATGCGCCGATATTGGCGTGATAGGCCAGTTGGTTGAGATTGTTGGCAATCCGTGATTGCCCCAAGAGCGCGAGAATTTGCGCCAGAGCTTGTTTATCCGCCACCGATGCCGATGACCGCAGCTTTCGGCGGGGCAAGGTCTCGCCCAACGCCTTGGCTCGAATGAAGGTGCTGAGCGCCATGCCATCGGCTAACTCTTGCAGCCGTGCGTGATCATCCACCGACAGGCGCAACGTTATGCGCGGGCAATCGCGGGTAGTCTTATGGCACGGTGCTTTCCGCGCAGGTGTTGCCGAAGAGGGAGTCTTCGACGCCGACCCGAATTGTGAACTGAGCGCCGTCATGGCGACGGCCCCCGAACACGAGCAGGGGAACGAGGGGGCGATTTCTTCGGATTGCGCTTTGCTATCGAGGTATTTTCGAACGCTCGAAGGGCACGAACCGCCCCAGGTTCTGCCTTGAGATAGGCGTCCAATTCCTCTAATTCATCCAGCAGCGAAGACAGCGTTGCAGGTTCTACGTTGACCGTATTAACTGCAGCGATGATCTGGGTGCCGCCGCCGAGCGGTAAGCGTGGTCGGCAACAGAGCTTCAGCAATGCCGCGATCCAGGCGTGCCTGACGTTGAAGGTTCTGT
>Ga0209345_10007061_pt1 | contig 10020 bp, 8 predicted proteins | sample Cruoilmetagenom7_FD_187294 | JGI IMG/M metagenome (GOLD analysis project Ga0209345, IMG submission 187294) | Oil polluted marine microbial communities from Coal Oil Point, Santa Barbara, California, USA - Sample 7 (SPAdes) (version 2) | ecosystem: Environmental > Aquatic > Marine > Oil seeps ... | reverse complement strand
ATATAAGTTTATATAAAACAACAAATAACCATCAACTACACCCTTAAGGGTAGTAAATTCCCGCGAGTAGAATTATAACTTGTTGTTTTAAAGTTAGTTGCCCGCGGATTAACGGGAAATTTCAACTGAGATCAGTATACAAAGCAGATCGATTGATTAGTATTGAAAATCAAGGCGACCAGTTATAAGCACGTTGAGAAATAAGTCGGCCAGGGGGATTTTACGCAAAAGCGAATATCTCTGTACTAAACTTTTCAATCAAACGCGCAAGGTGGTGTGGAAAACGATGGAAAACTTCGGAAAATTTTGGAAAAAGGTATAGTAATTTTGGAAAATATCAGACTATTTTTCTAAGCCCTTGCGCGTTTGATTGAAATTTCATTGATTGCTTTTTTTGTCAGGCCGTTGATACAAACATCGCTGCCGAGATGTCTGATATTCGCGCAATGCAGGTCGAGAGTTTCGGTTAGTTCAGTCATTGGATAAGTTATATCCGCTTTTGCCTGTGCGCCGAGTATTTTTGGAGCAATATAGACGCAGATTTCGTCGGCAAGGTTCTCTTTTAAAAATGATGCTATCAGGGTTGCTCCGCCTTCGACGAGTAGTTGAGTTATGCTGCGTTTACTTAACTCATCGAGCAAAAAGTGTAGATTAGAGTTGTTTGTCGTGTCGGGGCAGGTGAGTAGTTCAGCTCCTTTGCGGATGATTTGTTCTGTTATTTGCGGTTTTGTCTGCGCTGCTTTGTCGCTGGTAAAAATCAGCGTATCAGCTTTATCAGCAGTATCAAGGAGTTTACAGTCAAGGGGTACTCTTAAGCATCTGTCGAGTACGATTCTTGTCAGCTTTTTGCCTTTGCAGGGCCTGGCTGTAAGGAGCGGGTCATCGGCAAGTACGGTATTTATACCTACTAAGATTGCCTGGGCACGGCGGCGTAGTTTGTGGGCATCTTTTCTGCTTTTCTCAGTTGATATCCATCTTTGATTGTTTCCATCCGGGTATGCTAATTTTCCGTCGATGCTCTGTGCCCATTTCAGTATTACCCAGCATTTACCGGTTTTGGCAAATTTGATAAATGGTGCATTGAGCAGCTTTGCCTGGTTTTCACAAATACCTATCTCTACCTCGACGGCTGCGCGTTGCAGTTGCTCGATACCTTTACCGTTGACCTGCGTTGACGGGTCAGTTGTTGCGATAACAACCTTAGTTATGCCAGCAGCAATAATTGCATCGGTACATGGTGGGGTTTTGCCTTGATGGCAGCATGGCTCAAGTGTAATGTACATCGTGGAGCCTTTGGGATTAACGGCCAGGGTTTTGCAATTTTCGAGAGCGTTTATCTCTGCGTGGGGTTGGCCAAATTTTTTGTGCCATCCTGTACCTATGATTTTTTCATCTTTTACGATAACGCAGCCGACCGCAGGATTGGGCTCGACCTGGCCGATGCCTCGTGCGGCCAACTTTAACGCCATTTGCATATATTTAGTATTTTGCATTATACATATCTTCTGCAACCTGTATCAGGGGTAACATATCAGGAGTTAATCATCTCCAAAAATTCTTTTTCGTCTATTACTTTGACTCCGAGTTTTTGTGCTTTATCGAATTTGCTGCCTGGGTTTTTGCCGGTAAGTAGAAAATTGGTTTTCCTGCTTAGGCTGGAAGAGGTTTTTCCTCCTGCTTGTCTAACTTGCTGCTCGGCCTGCTGGCGGGTGAGATTTTCGAGTGTGCCTGTAACTACGATTGTTTTTCCGTTGAGTTTGCCTGAAGGTTTCTGCCTGGGCTGGGCTGGTTGTAATCCTTCTGTTAATAATTCATCGATAACTGCACGTTTTTTTTCATCTCTGAAATACTCATAGATGCTCTGAGCCATTGCGGGGCCGATTTGGTCTATACTTTCGAGTGTCTCTTTTTCCGCTGTCATAACAGCATTGAGTGAGCCGAAATGTTCGGCTCATATCTGCGCTGATTGAGTTCCAATATGCCGAATACCTAAAGCGGCTATGAGCCTCCATAATGCTCTGGTCTTGCTTGCTTGTATTGCTTTTATGACATTCGAAGCGCTTTTGTCGGCCATTCGCTCCAGGTCTGCAAGCTGTGGTCCTTTTAATTTGTAGAGGTCCGCGAAATTTTTTACCAGGCTGGTATCGACTAATTGTTCGATTAGAGCATTGCCTAAATTTTCGATATCCATCTGGCCCCGGCCGGCAAAATATATCAAGCGTTCTTTCAGTTGGCCCGAGCAATTCGGATTAACGCATCGAATATAAACACCGTTTTCATCTTTCTCTACTTTGCCTTTGCAGTTTGGGCATAGCGAGGGTGTTTCGAATGGCGAAGCGGCGGCGGGTCTTAAGTGTTTTTTTACTTTCACTACCTGTGGTATTATTTCGCCGGCCTTTTCAATTACTACCGTATCTCCGCAGCGAACGTCGAGTCTTTTTAGTTCATCGAAGTTATGCAGGCTTGCTCTTTTTACGGTTGTCCCTGCCAACTGAACCGGCGTTAAATTTGCTACCGGCGTTAAAATTCCACTTTTGCCGACCTGTGCCTTGATTAATTCAATGACAGTCTCAGCCTGTTCGGCTGGGAATTTATACGATATGCACCATCGGGGCGATCTGGCTGTTGTGCTCAGGATATTCTGCTGGTCGAGACGGTTGAGTTTTATTACCATTCCGTCGATCTGGTAATCAAGCTTTAGCCGTTTTTCACTTTGAGCAATGCAGATATCTATTACTTCCTCTATTGTCTGGGCTGTTTTTATGTTGGGATTAACCGGCAGGCCAAAGTTTTTGAGTTTTTGCAGGCTTTGCCAGTGCTGCTTTGCCAGAGGCCCTGATATCTGGCCCATGGCATAAGCGAAAAATGAGAGGTTTCTGGAAGCAGTGATTTTCGAATCGAGCAGCTTCAGAGAGCCTGCTGTAGCATTTCTGGGATTGGCAAAGGCCGGCTCACCGGCTTCGGTGCGAAGTCTGTTGAGTTCGGCAAATACCTTTATGGGCATATAGACTTCGCCGCGGACTTCGAAGATATCGGGAGCTTGTTCATGGTTTAGCAGTATAAGAGGAACAGCTTTTACTGTACGGATATTTGCGGTAACATCATCGCCCACTTCGCCGTCGCCGCGAGTTGCTGCTGTAACGAGTCTGCCTTTTTCGTAACGCAGACTTATCGCAACACCATCGATTTTCAACTCGACCACATAATTGTAATCTTCGTTGCCGAGCTGTTTACGGACTCTTTCGTCAAAGGCCCGCAGTTCATCAGCGTTATAGGTATTGTCCATACTGAGCATGGGTGCAGCGTGTCTGACGGAGGTAAAAGCTTCGAGAGGCTGACCTGATACGCGTTGAGTGGGTGAGTCGGCGGTTATAAACTGTGGTTTTTTTTGCTCTAATGCCTTTAGCTCTGCGAAAAGTCTGTCATAGTGCTGATCGCTGATTTCGGGCTGATTGAGGACATAATATAGACAATCGTGTCTGCGTATTTCACAGCGTAACTGCTCGATTCGCTTTTTTTGGGGTTCAGCCATAAGCTAATTTATACGCTGTTTGAGTCTGTTTTGCAAGAGTCCGGTTTCGATGAAGTCTTTGTAGAGGGATACTGATTTATTAGAATTATCTTGCACTTTTCCCTGTAAAAGTAAAAATAATCTGGAGCGTATCGGTATGTACTTTTCAAATCCGAGCTGTTGGAAACAGGTTAGTTTTGCAAGGGAAGACAAATGGAAGTCCGAAATGTTTTAAAACAGGCAGAAAAAGATAATATCAAATTTATTACGTTGCAATTCACCGATTTGCTGGGTGTAACAAAGGAAATTATAATACCAATTGAAGACCTGGAGAGTGCATCGCGTGACGGGGTCTGGTTTGACGGCTCTTCGGTTGAGGGCTTTGCCAGGATTCAGGAAAGTGACTTGTTTCTAAAACCCGATATGGCTACTTACGCAGTTGTGCCGTGGCTAACCGAAGAAGGTAAGACAGCAAGGCTAATTTGTGATATCTACTGCTCAGATGGGAAGCCGTCAGAAGGAGATCCCAGGTTTATTCTTAAAAAAGCGATGGCTGAGGCAGCCGAAAAGGGTTTTGAATTTAATGTAGGGCCCGAGCCGGAATTCTATTTGTTTAAAGCTGATGGTCAAAACAGGACATCGCCTTTAGACTACGGTGGATATTTTGATCTTTCTTCTCATGAGGGATACAGGGTTATAAAGAAAATAATAGCAGCGCTTGAAAGTTTCGGAATCAGGGTCGAGGCGTCTCATCATGAGGTCGGCTTTGGCCAGTATGAAATAGATTTTACTTATGGTAAATGCCTGGATACTGCTGATAAGGTCCTTACATTAAAATATTGTGCAAAGAAAATCGCTCAAATGCATAACCTGCACGCTACTTTTATGCCCAAACCGATAATGGACAAGGCTGGCTCTGGTATGCATGTTCACCAAAGCTTGTTTGATATTAAAACAAAAACGAATGTTTTTTACGACAAGAATCATAAATATAATCTGTCCCCGATAGCTTATTCTTTTCTTGCCGGTCAGATAAAACATGTCGCAGCTATGAGCGCAATTCTTTGTCCGACGGTAAACTCATATAAGCGGCTGATATCCGGATTCGAAGCACCTGTATACATTACCTGGGCAGCTATGAATCGCTCATCTCTTTTGCGAATACCTAAATGGTTCAAAGGGAAAAACGAGGCGGCAAGAATTGAATTGAGATGTCCTGATCCTGCCTGCAATCCTTATCTGGCGTTTGCGGTTATGTTAAAAGCCGGGCTTGATGGAATTAAAAATAATCTCACACCGCCTGAACCGGTTGAAGAAGATATATACAGTCTCGAAGATGAAATTCTGGCTAAGAAAAATATCGATATCCTTCCGACATCATTAGCTGAGGCTCTGGACGAATTGAAAAAAAATAAAATCCTGCAGGATGTTCTTGGCGAACATTTGTTTGAAAGATATGTTGACGTAAAGACAAAAGAGTGGAACCAATTCAAAAAGCAGGTTACGCCATGGGAGATTGATACGTACCTGGATATTTTCTAAATTTATCACAGGTTTTAGGCAAAAAGTTTTGCATTAGAAACAGAGCAGTTATGGAATCGGTAATTGTAATACCTGCTTTAGGCGATAACTTCAGCTATCTTTTCGAATATGAAAAAAACAAAGTTATTGTCGTAGACCCTACGGATGCATCTTTAGTCCTTGATAAAATCAAAAAGCATAATCTGGAACTTGCTGCTGTTATAGCAACTCATCATCACTGGGATCATACTGCTGGAATCAAAGAACTGGAATATAGGACAAGCTGTCAAATAATTACAGCTGATCAAGACCCTGGCGACGGACAGATTTTAGATTTTGGTAACAGCAGGATAAGAACCATAACAACACCTGGTCATACAGATGATTCGGTTTGTTTTTATATTGAACCTTCAGCAGATAGTGACGGCATTATTTTTACGGGTGACACTTTATTTATAGCAGGCTGCGGAAGGCCGATTGAAGGCGATGCTCGTACAATGTGGAATTCTTTAGAAAAACTCGCTGCTTTGCCTGACAATACACTTGTATATCCCGGCCATGATTATACAGAAGAAAATTATGAATTTGCTTTGACTATTGAGCCTGAAAACGAAGCGATTCAAAAGCTGCTTAAATTGCTAAGGCAAAATCAAAAGGAGGGGAAATCCACAGTTCCGTCAACTATCGCGTGGGAAAAGCAGACAAATGTTTTCCTGCGTGCAAATACTGCTGTGATTAAATCTGCTATAGATATGCAAAGTTCCAGTGATGCGGAGGTTTTTGCTGAGCTTAGGAGACGAAAGAATATTTTCGGGTGACAGATTTGTTCTTCGTATAAACAGATTTTTACAAATTCACATCTATACCCCGGCTTTGCAGGTATTGTTTTATTTGTTTTATTGTGTAATTACCAAAATGTGTAATTGAGGCCATAAGCACCGCATCTACGCCGCCATCAACGATGGCATCGTAGAGGTGTTCAAGTTTTCCTGCGCCTCCGGATGCAATTACCGGAATGTTGACTGCATTTGTTACGGCTTTGTTTAATTCGTTATCGTAACCGGCTTTGGTGCCGTCTGCGTCCATACTGGTTAAGAGTATTTCACCTGCGCCGAGTTGCTGGCCTTTAACAGCCCATTCGACTACATCGATATCGGTTGGTTCTGAGCCGGCTTTGACACAAACCTGCCATTTTCCGGGTTTATCCTTTAATCTTCGGGCGTCAATGGCAAGTACTACGCATTGATTACCAAACCGTTGAGATGCCTGCTGGAGCAGGTCGGGATTTTCGACGGCAGCGGTGTTTACAGAAACTTTCTCGGCTCCGCTCCGCAGAAGCTCGTCGATTTGCTCAACTGTTTGTATGCCGCCGCCTACGGTGAAAGGGATAAAAACATTTTCGGCAACCCTTTCTACAAGTTCAACAATTGTCTTGCGTGAGCGAATAGTAGCAGTAATATCAAGAAAGACCAGTTCATCAGCTCCGGTGTCGGAATATTTTGTCCCTAGCTCTACCGGATCACCGGCATCACGAAGATTCAAGAAATTAACACCTTTGACTACCCGATTATCTTTAACGTCGAGACAGGGGATTATCCTTTTGGTCAACATTAAGCGTTCGTCCTTTTGCAGATTTCGGCGAAATTTTTTAATATCTCCAAACCAACTCGGCCGCTTTTTTCAGGGTGAAATTGTGTGCCGTATATATTTTCCTTCTGTACAGAGGCAGGCAAATCAAAGCCATAGTCAGTATAGGCGATTTTGGTTTTATTATCTTTGATGTCGGCATAGAAGGAGTGTGCAAAATAGAAATGCTTTTCTTCTTCCAGACCGGCGAATAAATCCATTTGTTCGGCTGGCTTCACCGTATTCCAGCCCATATGTGGGATTATCTGCGTAGAGGGTATGGGGACAATATTGCCATGAACCAATCCGAGTCCATTGTGCCAGCCATGTTCACTGCTTTTATCGAAAAGCATCTGATAGCCGACACAGATGCCCAGCAGCGGTTTACCCGAAAGGGCGAGGTCTTTTATCCGTTCAGCCAGTGAGCCCAGGGCATTGACAGCATAGCCAAAAGCTGCAACGCCTGGCAAAACAAGGCCGGTAGAAACTTCGAGAATCTGCGGGTCGCAGCTAAGTTTTACGTCGCAGCCGATATAGCTGAATGCGTTGCAGAGACTTTTCACATTGCCTACGTTATAATCGATAACAACTATCATAATTATTATGTTGACTATTTAATGTTTACTATTTACCATTATTTCGCTGTTGATTTTTGTTTTTTCCAATCAGTCTGACAATAGTAAATGATGAACAGTGAATAGTAAATAATAAATGTGCGGTATAATAGCTTATCTCGGTAAAAAGATTGCACAGCCTATTCTCGTGGAAGGGCTCAAACGGCTTGAGTATCGAGGATATGACTCGGCTGGTATAGCACTGTTAGGCAGCAGCGATAAGATAAAAATAAAAAAGACCAGCGGCAGAATCAATGTACTGGAAGAGATTTTAGATAAGCCTGACAGCGATGACACGCTCGGTATCGGCCATACACGCTGGGCTACACATGGTAAACCGAATACCATCAACTCACATCCGCATCTGGATTACACTGGAAAAATAGCTGTTGTTCACAACGGCATTATAGAAAACTATAATACGCTGAAAGAATGGCTGCGCAAGGAAAACGCTGAGTTTGTAAGTGAAACTGATACCGAAGTAATAGCAAACCTGATTGGTTGTTTCTATGCCAGAGGTGATATTAGTAACGGTGACGGGGAGGAGCAGCCTTTAAAACAGAACAAATTCGAATGGGCAGTTCAGCGGGCTCTTCGCGAGCTTCATGGCACTTTCGGATTAGCAATTGTTTGCTCAGATTTTCCGGACATGCTCATTGGCGCTAAAAGGGGCAGCCCTTTGATTTTAGGAGTTGGTGATAACGAATATATCATAGCTTCAGATGCGGCAGCAATAGTAGAACATACAGTTCAGGCGATATATCTCGCTGACAATGAGATGGTTACCATCAGGTCGAATCAATTTCATACTAAAACAATTGATAATGTTGCTATAAGTAAAGACCTCAAGCAGATTGAGTTTTCTCTGGAGCAAATTGAGCTTGGCGGTTTCCGGCATCATATGCTCAAGGAGATTTTTGAACAGCCTAAGGCATTGTCCACCTGTATGGGCGGTCGAATTGATACACGAAACAGCAAGATTAAACTCGGTGGTATAACCTCGTATCTGCGAGATTTGACTCGTACCAAGCACCTGATACTGACTGCTTGTGGTACAGCGTTCCATGCCGGTTTGGTTGGTGAGTTTCTGTTTGAGCAATTAGCACGCATTCCTACAGAGACCGAATATGCCAGTGAATTTCGATATCGCAACCCTATCATTGAAGACGGCACTGTCGTTATATCAATAAGTCAATCAGGAGAAACGGCTGATACCCTTGCAGCAGTAGAGCAGGCAAAAGAGCGGGGAGCAACCGTACTTGGCTTAGTTAATGTCGTGGGCTCTTCCATTGCCAGGACGACCGATGCTGGTATATATCTGCACGTTGGTCCTGAGATTGGTGTTGCCAGTACAAAGGCCTTTTCTGCTCAGGTAGTGGTTCTGGCAATGCTGGCAATTGAATTGGGCAGAAGAAAACATATCAGTAGCGACCAGGCGGGTGAGTATATTGAGGAGCTGTCCCGGATACCCGAGAGAATAGAGCAAATATTAGAACAGTCCGACCATATCAAGGAGATCGCCTCGGCGAATATAGATAAAAATAACTGGCTTTTCCTGGGCAGAGGCTTTAATTATCCAGTTGCTCTTGAAGGAGCGTTAAAGCTGAAGGAGATAAGCTATATCCATGCTGAGGGTCTTCCCGCTGCGGAGATGAAGCATGGTCCAATAGCTTTAATCGTTGACGGTATGCCCTCTGTTTTCATTGCCACCTCCGGGCCACAATATGACAAAATCATGGGCAATATCGAGGAAGTTCGTGCCCGTGGTGGAAAAACTATTGTTGTAGCAACCGAGGGTAATGAGAGTATCGGAAAATATGCCGACCATTTAATTACAGTCCCTGATGTACCGGAAATTTTACAGCCTATACTCACAGTTATTCCGCTGCAACTGCTGGCCTATCATGCTGCGGTACTCCGTGGACACGATGTTGACAAGCCCCGAAACCTCGCAAAAAGTGTTACTGTAGAGTAACCAATCCAGCGTAGAATAGGCTGGTCCCGATGAAAATAGCACAGGACATTAAAAATATTGACATAGAGGCGGAAAATCTGTATTTTTATAGTCAAATCCGGGGCGATTAGCTCAGTTGGCTAGAGCGCCTGCTTTACACGCAGGAAGTCACAGGTTCAAGTCCTGTATCGCCCACATTTTCATGTTTTAACCATTGTTCCATTTTGCCAACATTTTCTAACATCTTTAGCCGAAAACAGCCCTTGACTACCCAGCCAGGGTGATATACAATCTTGTCAATTCAATTTTTAGGTAATTTTGAAAGGGCGGGAAAAATGAGAAAAGTAACGCTGTCTATCATCATTGTTTTGGCAATTATGTTAATCACCCAAGCAGCATTTGCTAAAAATAAAGGCAAGGGCAAGGGCCGAGAAAAAGGAAAAACTAAACAAACTCAAACCGAAAAAAAGGCAAAGGAGAAATCCAAAGAAGTTAAGGGCAAAAAAGAAGACCATAAAAAGTCAGCAGAAGAAAAAGAAGGGGCTGTAAAAGAAAGTAAGGAAAAAGCTGCTGAAGCTAAAGAAAAAACAAAGAAACCAGAGAAGGCTAAGGAATCCGAAATTGAAGCTGGAAGAGGCAAAGAACACCAGCAGCAGTTGAAAGCTTTCCAGAAGAAGATGGATAAGGCAAATAAAAAACACGAAAAGAAAATGGCAAAGCTTACAGCAAAACTGGAAAAAGCGCAGGAGGCTGGTGACAAGAAGAAAATAGAAAAATATCAGAAAAAAATTGAT
>Ga0209345_10007060_pt1 | contig 10020 bp, 7 predicted proteins | sample Cruoilmetagenom7_FD_187294 | JGI IMG/M metagenome (GOLD analysis project Ga0209345, IMG submission 187294) | Oil polluted marine microbial communities from Coal Oil Point, Santa Barbara, California, USA - Sample 7 (SPAdes) (version 2) | ecosystem: Environmental > Aquatic > Marine > Oil seeps ... | reverse complement strand
TTGCCGGGTCCCGCCATGAAGGCCTTCACCAGCGCATTCCCGCGCATTGTCGCCTTGAACTTTTCGAATTGCATAACATTGGCAATCCGGCGATCAATAAACTCATCCGTCGCTTCTCCACCACTTTCGTCGCCCAGCCAGAACAGAACCGCCGAAGAATACACCGCCGACAAAGTCGCGCGTTTCGTATACCAGCTCACATCGCGGCTGGTATCACCAAGCGCGTTCCAGATCGTATCCGCTGTATTCCAGATCGCTTTAGCCCCATCCGCAGCATGGGTTGGCAAAGCAAACAGAGCACTGCCACGCCTGACAGCTTCGCGATGCTCCTCGGCCAGTTGCAGCCTCATCCGCACGCCCTGCGCTATTTTCTCGCTATACCGTAGACTGCTCATGTCAGCCGCCGCCATCGCCTCCGCCAAACGGCGGTCACCGTCGTAGTGAAAGGCCAGCGCCAAATCGACAGCTCCACGCGGGAAGGCCAGTGCTGCCAAACCCTCGTCGACTCCTGAATCGGCAATCGCTGCTGCCAGTGTTTCTGCACTCCAGCCGTCAAAAACCACATGAGGCATGGCGGTTTCCAGAACCTTGGCGCGGGTTAACGCGATATGGTCTGCTTCGGTTTTCTCTGATTTGGTCATCTGGGCCTCGCTATTCGCGCACACTGTAGACAGATTGTTCGCGGGTTGCTATAGAGCGCGTTCCTGCAATTCTGCAAATCTAACCTAGAAAGGTGGTGTAACCACATGCAGGTATCAGTTCGTGATAATAACGTCGAACAGGCGCTCCGTGCCCTGAAGAAAAAACTTCAGCGCGAAGGTGTTTTCCGTGAAATGAAGCTTAAGCAACATTTCGAAAAACCGTCCGTCCGTAAAGCACGCGAGAAAGCTGAAGCGATCCGTCGTCAACGCAAGTTGGCGCGCAAGAAATTGCAACGCGAAGGCATGCTGTAAGGCTGAACTGAATTGGGCCTAGGCCCGAATTTGACGACCCCCGCATGCAAGTGTGGGGGTTTGTCGTTTCTAGCGCATCCAAAACCCGCGGTTCTTGATTTTCTTGCGCAGCTTTTCCTCGGGCTTCGCCAAATCGTCAGGCGTAATTATCGCCCGCAATTTATGCCCGCGCCCTTGGTAGACGATACGTTTGAACGCATCCGACCCCTTCAGCAGCTTCTTCAATTTGTTCGGCGCGCAAACCTCTTCTAGCACATCAATCACCGACTGCGGCTCCCGCGCGTAAAGCAGTGATAGCACCCTGTAGTGACAGGTCACCCCACCATCGAGCGCCCGCGCCGCCTCCGTCCCCTTCGTCCCGCCCAGTGCATGAACCACCAAAGGCAACGCAATCTGGTCGAGCCAAGGATACATCTCCTGCCCATCCAGTTCGGCTGGCGGATTATCCCGAATTTCTTTGGCAATGCTCATAAACATCTCGCTAAACGCTTTGGGGCATTTGTAATAGAAAAACCCGGCGTTGAAATAGAGGTAGCGTTGCCAGTATTCGTCAGGCTGATCCAAGTCCAAAGACGACTCAAAGTCCAACCCGAACTTGTTGTAAAGCGACTGCCATATATCCGCATACCCCGGTCCGTAAAGATCAGGGACTGGCCACGTGCCGCTACACCGCGAAGACGCGCTCGGCACATCGAAATCGAACGGCACAGCATCCAGCGCCCCCGTAAATAGCGTGTCTGTGTCAAAGAAAACGAACGGCTCGCCCTCGGGCAATAATGCCAAGGCCTCGATTTTGTTACCCTGCGGATAGTTCGAGCCAAATACCTTCGAATGCAACGGCACGATCTCGGCCCCTAAATCCACCAGCATCGCCCGCGTCGCTTCATCCTGCACCCGAGGGTCAAAATCCCAGAGGCCGCCCGGCTGCGGTTCCGCCAGATAAACCTTGAACTTTTCTTCACTGTGATACTTCCGAAACGAGGCCATAAACAGCAATGCCTCGTACTGAAGCCGCCCGCCTTGAACGATGCCTAAAACGTTAACCACGCTACCCTCGCCTGAAATCTTAATCCGGCGGCAAAAGACCAGAGTTTGCCATCAACTACAACACAATATCCCGATTGCACTCGGCTTTTCACTGACGTATACCCCGCCTCTAGGCACCCGTAGCTCAGCTGGATAGAGCGCTGCCCTCCGAAGGCAGAGGTCACAGGTTCGAATCCTGTCGGGTGCACCAGTAAAATCAGTGCTTTAAGCTCCTTTCTCAAGTTCGGTTTGGTCTGACTGTGCCAAATTCGTGCCATAGGAATTGAGTGCGTCGATAGCTCGCCCTTGAAAGCCAGGTGCAAGATGTGCGTAGCGCTGCACCATTTCCAAGGATTTGTGCCCTGTAAGGTGCATCACTTCATAAAGAGATACACCTTGCTGAACCAGCCGTGAGGCGAAGGTGTGGCGCAGATCGTGGAACCTTAAATCGTCAATTTGCGCCCTAGTTCTTGCGCCTTTAAAAGGGCTTGTAACTGCTTTCACCGCTTTACCCTGATAGGTGAACACCGGCCCCGTTTCTTGAACACCTAAATTAACCAAAACCTGATATGCACGGTTGGTTAGGCGCACAGAGCGATCCTCACCGTTTTTCGTTTCGATGAAGGTTATTAAACGGCGGCCCAAATCGACGTGACGCCAATCAAGCCTCAATAGCTCGGACCGACGCCCACCAGTGTCCACAGCAAAGCCTATGAGGGGGCTTAAGGTGGCTCGCGGCGGCCCGCCAACGCTCAGCCAACGCTTACGGCCACACTGCTTACGCATACGTGGAAATGGAGGAACTGAAACAAGCGTTCCTTCACGATATGCTCTGTTGAGGATCGCCTTAAGCACTGTTAGCTCCCTTTGTACGCTTCCTTCTTTGACCGTCGCTCGCCTTTCAGACGTAAAATCTTCAATTTTGCGAACATCAATCTCACTCAAATTAAGTTCATCAAATCTATCCAGCAGCAATTGCAGCCGATACTTTCCGGTGCCTTGTACGATGACGGGTTTTCCCGTTTTTTTTCTTGGGCATAACGCAGCAAGGTGTCCCTAAACGGTATTTCGGGCATTGCACCGAAATGTTGTTCAAGAAAGCTTTGATGCCTCCACTTTGCCGCCAAAGCATCAGCTAAGACTTTAACCTTAGTCCCAGTGCTTTTGCGGTGTCTTTTGCCGTCTTGGTCTCTTCAATCGGCCCACCAAATTGGTGAGTCCTTACGTTGATAGAGTCGCATTTTTGCCGTCTCCTCTTGATTTCTGAGGTTCGGGCACTGTCGCGTTGCTTAGTCTGCTCGGCAAAAGCGACGATGTCCAGCACATCCCAGCGGCGACAACGTGGACCGAAATCGCAATACGGGATTTTTAGACCAGCAAAGGTATCTACGCTTAGGCCTAGCCAAGTCGAGGCCTCCTCGCGGCTTAGGTAACGCTTTTCTGGTATTTGTGCCTTTAGTGCCAAGCTCGCTGGCCCCTCTTACATTTTACGTAGCACCGGTTGATGCGATACGTTTGAGAGGTCCATATGCGGCGGCGTGCAGTCACCGAGCAAACCTACGGTACGTTACGGTACGCTACGTAGGGAAATTCGTAGTTTGAAAAGAAAAGTCGTTTTACACCTACGTATAGGTTACGTAGCGCAGGCAGGTAGTAATACAGAGTGAATTTCATCCAAACGTTTGCGAGACGATTCGGAATATTTAATGGTGGATGTTAGTTTCGGTTCGAAGTTGCCGTTTCCGTACCGTGATCAGGTTCGATCGTTCCAGCTCCAAATCTTAAACGGTTTATAGCAAACCCAGTGATTTCAACTTTCGCAAGGCACCCAATTATCTAAGTGCAAACGGATCGATTTCTTTGACGCGAAGTTCTAATTGTTAGGAGTGTTGCAGCTTATTCACACAGCTATCAGCAAAATGAGGGATTTTTTTCGCCGGAAAACCCGTAGAATAAATTGGGCATCTCTTTCAGTCAAAAATTCCGTGTCAGCACAATTTTGCAGTCAGTGGTCTGGTAATCGTAAAATGCTACATTTGATAGATTACGTTTATATGTGCAGCCAAACTGAGGTACAATTCCGAAGATTTCAAATTTGTTATTTTGCGCGGTCAGCCCAATCGAATAATAATCGTCTTCACGAGGAAACGGTAGAGACGTGTGATTAGCATCGTAATTTCGATTGCCCAGCCCAACGGAAACCCCAGTAATCATACTATTGCGCCAGACTGTGTTTACACCCGCAGTTACACTCAATCCCTGATAAGCCATTTGTGCGGCTTCGGGTTCGTATCTCTGTGCACCAAATGTTAAAGTATACTGTGTTTTAGAGTTTAAACTATGTTCCAGCTTTAAAGTACTGCTCAAGAACAGCCCGGAAAAGTATGTCTTCTCAAGGTGAGATTGTTCTTCGAAGCGAGTGTCAAAAGTAATTTCATTGCTAGGGGATATATGGTGCGTATAGGAAAAGGAAATTCCTTGCGCGATATTGTCTGAATTATTTCCGGTATATACGGGGGCATACCAACTACGCCTAACGTATGGACCGATGCTCCAATGTGTTTTTGCTGTTTCTTTTTGGTAGCTAAACGCAACGGCCGCATCAACATGTCTTAAGGTTTCGATTTCGTACCAGACGCCCGATAAACTCGCAGTCATTTTCAACGTCTGCCCGCCTCCCAATGCCCATCGATAGCTTCCGCCAACACCTGCGTTCAATCCAAAACCGGAAGCTTCGCGACTGGATTCGTCAATTATAAACTGTCCAAGATCGCTATTAAAATAAACATTTTGAGTTCCATTATTGACATTTGTCGAAGGTAGGATCGCAAACGAACCACTAAAACTTAAAGGTTCCGTTCTTACTATTTTGTCGAGGGATTTTAGATAGGTATCTTGATTCCGGAGGCCTGTGTCGGTTTTTAACAACTCGTGTAAATGAAACTCTGCGGCATCGTAGTTTCCTGTTTTTATCAATACCCCGACGAGTGCACGGCGAGCGGGCACATGGTTGGGGTAAACAGACAAAATTGCACGAAAGGCTGCCGCGGCGTTTCCAAAGTTGCCATCGTCAATAGCAGCAAGGCCTTGTTCAAAAATCTGGGCTACAGTGACGGTCTGCTGAATAGATGCCGTGTCGGGTTGGGCGATTGAACTGGAAGCATCTTGTGCAGACACAGCCGACGTCAAAGACGACATGAAAACCATCAATGCAAAAAATGAAAAACCAGAAATATGTTTCACAATTTGGTCCTTTGCTTCATCGCAATCGTCTTTAACTTTATGTGTGACACCTTAATTTCAAAACACCTGAGATTTGGCGAATAAGCGTGCCAAAGATGCCAATTTAAGCTTTCTCAAACCTCAGAAAACGCCATCCTAATTTTCCCTGAATGCACGATTGAAATACCCGGAAAGGGGCTTGATGATATACTGCCATGGCGAGCGATCTTCGGTCCGAATGAAAACCTCGACCGGCATACCTGGTAAAAGGGTTTTGCCTTCCAGCTTGGTAATTTCACCTTCATTTGGCACCAATTCAATCACGAAAAACGAAGTTCCCGCTGCCTCGTCGGTGACGATATCAGCGGATATCTTTGTTACGGTTCCGTCGATTTCAGGCGTTGTGCGCATATCAAATGCCGAAAACCTAAGTGTTGCAGTTCGGCCAATTTCAACTTGATCGATATCAGAAGCGTTGATCCTCGCTGTCGTTACCAACGACGTGTCTTGCGGAACGATAAACAACACGGTTTCCGCTTTTGCTACGACCGACCGCAAGGCATGAACTTGTAATCCGTAGACTATTCCAGATCTGGGGGCGCGAATATCAAAGCGTGAAAGGCGCTCTAGCAGCGCGAGCCGCCGCTCTTGTAATTCAACTTGGCTGTACTGCAGATCCCTAAGCGAGGTGATCGCATCTTCGCGAGTTGCTGACCTAAGCCGCGAAAGCTCAATTTCAAGCACCGCAATCTGACCACGTGCTTGGGCGATATCCGCTTCCAGCCCTCCGATCCGGCCGCTGAGGTTGGCTTCTTCGCGTTGCAAAACGCTCACCTGACTTGCTTGCGTTAGTCCTTGTTCTAGCAAAGCCAATTGGTCGCTCAATTCGATTTGTATTAATTCTCGTTGCCGCTTAACCGCCCCCAACTGTGTTTCCAAACCGCCAATCCGGCCATTAACCTGTTTTTCCTGTTCGAATAATCCCGAAGCTTCCTCGCTCAAAGCGGTCCTTCGCGCGGCAAACAATCTGGTTTGCCCCTCTAAAAGTTCCTGAATTTTTGGGCTTACAGCTGCTATTTCGTGAAGTTCGTCGCTAAAAACAACTTCCGTATCACCGTCCCGTTCTGCTGAAAGCCGGTCGCTTCTCGCCATGTGTTCAAACAGTTGCCCCTCAACGATGGTCAGCTCGGATCTTAGCAAAGTATCATCAAGTCGCAGAAGAACATCTCCTGCCTCTACCAGATCACCGTCGTCAATCAGGATTTCTCCGACAACGCCGCCTTCAGGGTGTTGGACGACTTGCCGGTTGGCTTCAACTTCGATCAGACCGCTGGCAACGACCGCACCCGCAAGACGCGCAAAAACAGCCCAACTCCCGATACCACCTACGAGCACCACAACTGCGAGGAGGCCAACGAAAACCAACCCTTTCGCGCTCCATTTGTTTTGTTTAGTGGTCTCGGTCATGTTTCAGCCTTTGGCTGCATCTGTCCGGCAACCTGTTTATAATTTTTAACTTGTGACTTTAATACGTCATCTCTTGGACCAAAGGCCTTCATCGCCCCATGTTCGAGAATGAGAACCAGATCACACTCCGCAAGTGCGGCAGGACGGTGTGCCATGATAATCACGGAACCACCTGCTGATTTTATCGACCGGATCGCTGTGTTTAATGCCAAGGTTCCCGGACTATCAAGATTTGAATTCGGTTCGTCCAAAACCAGTATGACAGGTTCAAGGAACATTGCTCTTGCAAGACCAATTCGTTGTTTTTGCCCGCCAGACAAGGTGCCACCCTGCGCATTCACCATCGTATTATAACCATCTACGAGTTGCAGGATCATCTCATGCGCACCGGCCATCTTCGCAGCAGCAACGATATCTTCGGATTTGGCGTCTGGCGACAATCGCGCGATATTGTCGGCAATCGTTGCACTGAAAAGCGTTACGTCTTGTGGTAGATACCCGATATGCTGGCCAAGACTGTCCGTTTCAAATTGATCGAGCGTAGCCCCATCAAGGCGCACTTTTCCCGATACCGGACGCCAGATACCGGTCAAAATACGCGCGAGGCTGGATTTACCCGACGCGCTCTGTCCAATAACTCCCAAAACTTGCCCGGGTTGGAGTTTAAAACTGACGGCTTTTAGCGTTGGTTCCTTTGCACCCGGTGGTATGACGCTTGCGCGTTCAACTTCCAACATTGCGCGTGGTCTTGGCAACTTCGTAAGGGTTGGCATCGCAGGAACCGCCTTTAGAAGCTCGTTCAACGAATTCCACCCCTGTCTTGTGCGCAACACGACAGGCCATTGACCTATCACTTGCTCAATTGGGGTAAGAGCACGCCCCAACATAATCGAGGCAGCAATCATCGCGCCCGCAGTGATTTCCCCCTGCAAGGTAAGGTATGCGCCCAACGCCAACATGGTTGATTGCAAAAAGAAGCGGAAGGATTTTGAAAACGCGGCAAACCCACCGGTTCGATCACTTGAGAGAATTTGCCTTGCAAGCGCATTTTCTCGAACATCCTGCCATTTCCGAAGGGCAGCATCCATCATGCCCAGCCCCCGTACCAGTTCCCGATGGATACGGATGTCTTCGGAAAACGCATTGCCATGTGCCGAAGCCTGATTAGCCTCAAGGACGACGCGTTTGGTTAGCAGTTGATTAAACATCGTCACCATAATCAATATGGATGCACCAGCCACTGCAACCCATCCCAGCCATGGATGGAAAATAAAGATGGCAGCGACGAAAATCGGCGTCCATGGGATATCGAAAAATGCAAAAATTACCGGAGAAGAAAAGAACTTCTGGATGGTTTCGAGATCCGCAAGACTCGAGGTCTGCGAACTGGTTTGCAAGGAGCGGTTTATCTGCGCGCCAAATACGCGATTGTCTAATCCGGCTTGAAAATTGGCACCAATTCGCGCCGAGACCCGGCCACGGATATAATCCAGAACACCCATAATTGCGTAAAGCGCAACCATCAGCAAAAACAGCGCCAACAACGTCTCCTCCGAGCCGCTGCCCAGCACGCGATCATAGACCTGAAGCATAAATATCGGACCGGTTAACATCAGCAAATTCACGAAAATGCTAAACAACCCAATGGAAAGGAGAAGGCCGCGATTGCGGCCTAACTCTTTATTAAGTTCGCTCTTTTGCACGTATCATACCCATTTCCGGTTTTAGCTCGTCTGTACTTCATCAAAGCTAATATCTTGTTAACCCGCAAGGGAAAAATCCGCATATAGCAGCGTTACTAATCGGCGACAAAAACGCCTACAAATGCACCGCCATCAACTGTTCCGTCAGCGTAGCCACCAACAGCATCTGGACCAGTTTCACCGATAAACCATCCGTCCAAACCAATCGTGGTGGCGTAATCTGTACCACCATTCGAAAGATCTCCAGCTAGGTTCGCGGTGATCATCGGGTCGAAACCCGTAGCGATACTGCCACTAAGAGTAAGTGTGCCAGTATATTGTGCGTTGCCATCATCATAGAAATTGTCGGCAGATCCCGAAATAGTTTCGTTGTCAAAATTGGCCGCCAACTCCAGTTCTCCAACGAGAGTATTACCATCGAGACCTCCGCCTGTAACATCTCCGCCTACAAAGCCGTTATAAGTTGCACTGGCACCGCTGCCATTCGCCGGAACATTGGCCCAAGACGTGGCAGAGGTATCAAGTCCGCCAAGCGGATTGCCGTCAACATCAATATAATTGGCGGCCATCGCTGACATCGCATCGTTAACTTCGGTATACGAAGTCAACCCAGGATCTACGACAGTCGTCGATGCGCATCCTGCAAGTGCTACAGCTACACCGACTGCCGTGACGATTTTCAGTTCATTTTTCATATCCAGTTTCCTTTCTAATTAATCTTCGATTCGCTGAAGTTGTCAAATTCATGCTACGTCGAAAATAAAATCGTCAACCAACAGGTCGGTATCAACGACACTTCGTACGATCATGCGATCGTCACCAATCTCGATCAAAGCACCCGTAGTCCGGTAATCCGATATGCTAACAGCAGTTCCGAAATCGGCTTCAAGGACGCCCTCTAACCGGATCTTGTCGATGCCGTCATCATAGTCGTAGACGATATCGAGACCAGTACCTTCAGCAAAGACGAAGACGTCTGCATCAGGTCCACCGAATAGGCGGTCAAGACCTTCGCCACCATCCAGCGTATCTTCGCCATCAAGACTATAGATGTAGTCGTTGCCACCTAGCCCGAAGATTATGTCATCGCCCAGCGTACCAATAAGAGTGTCGGCTTCAGGTGTGCCAATAATCTCGTTTGGCGGCTCAGGTGGATCAAGAGGATCACCCGCAGGTCCGGGATTGGTCATGAAGAAGTTCCCTTCCATATCCAGTTCCTCGGTTACATCTACAAGGGTGGCAACCAGATCACCATCGATACTGATATCCCAACCACCAATACCAAGCTCTTGAGTAACCAGAGTGGCAAAGTTGAGATCATCGACACCGAGTCCGATAAAGCCCAGAGTATCAACACCAACCTCGAAGTCATTAATAATGCTCGATGTAATGATATCGGTCACCGTCGTACCATACGATAGAACGAAGAGGTCTTGACCATCCAAGCCGGTAAACTCGTTGTTAGCTATGCCGACCAGATAGTCCGAACCTCCTGTTCCGGTGATCACTGCACCATCCTCGTACAGCGTTAGTTCCTCATAGCTCATCACAAGCTCGGTGCTGTAAAGTGTGGCAGGCTTGATATCCCCTTTGACATAAAATGCGATGTCAAAGTTTTCGGTCATATTCAGGCCATTTTCAGAAACCTC
>Ga0209345_10007059_pt1 | contig 10020 bp, 10 predicted proteins | sample Cruoilmetagenom7_FD_187294 | JGI IMG/M metagenome (GOLD analysis project Ga0209345, IMG submission 187294) | Oil polluted marine microbial communities from Coal Oil Point, Santa Barbara, California, USA - Sample 7 (SPAdes) (version 2) | ecosystem: Environmental > Aquatic > Marine > Oil seeps ... | reverse complement strand
AAAGTTTTCGCCGAAAGCAATATCAGTATTTTTGCCATGTCAACCTATGATACTGATTACATACTGGTAAAGCATCAATCTTTAAATAACTCAATTAAGGCACTTAAGGCAAATGGATATGCAGTCAGGGAGGTGCAAATTAAATGAAAATCAGAAACCTTAAGCATGTTGTAAGCAAATGAAATGTCCGGTTTTGATAGCAAATGAATTGTCCGGTATAGTGGATATGGGATACAAAGAAGCAAGAAGATACAGGAGGTTTGCCTATGAGTATGTATCCCGATTCCGCATTGAGGCGGGCAATGAAAATACAAGAGATTATTTTAAGAGCAATGAGTGGAGAGATCACCTGGATTAAAGCGGCATGGATAATAGGAGTCCGTGACCGCAGCATGAAACGCTGGAAAGTGCGATATGAAAAATACGGCTATGGAGGAAATAAGAATTCAGCTTGACACACGTTTGAGCTTAGCTGTACCAGCATTTTGGCGTCAGCTGTAGCGCCTAGGCAAAGCTCTGCTCGGTTTTGAAACCTCGGTTGAACAGTCAGTCCCGCGCAACAGCCTCCGATAGGACAGACCCGGTCAGGTCTGTCCTATCGGCCGCCATAACCAGTCGCAGTATTACCGCCAACCTTGGACAACAAGATAACGACAGCACGGAATTCGATTAAAACACAGACGTGCTTGCAGTTGGGTTTATGGCTTTGTTATGTGATTTCTGTTTTACTTCTTTTTCTTTGGCCATACCATACCATCAGGAAAACTCAGATAAATTGGACCATATTTCTTGACGACTGTGGTATGGGCATCCTCAATTTTCTTGCTCAACATGTAACCGCCATACTCTGGATCGACATACTTGTTAATTTGTTTTATGGCAGAGGTATATGTTTTTACCTTTTTTGCAAAGATACCATACCTCTTGTTATACATTTTGACATTACTGGCACCTTTGGGCGGCGTTTTGAACTTGACTACTGTGTCTTCGATAAGTGGAATCAACATTTCAAGTTCAAGATAGCGTCCTTCTGCAATCAAAGGTTCAGCTCGGTGTATAACGCCGTTATGAAAAAAAATCATGTAATCTTCTGATGTAAGCATATTAAGAGCATCATGTAGTGCGTATAGCTCGGTACGAATTGGGGTTGATAGTTCTACTGACTCATCAAATCTCCCTTGATTAGCCAATCCACGAGTTTGAATTAACAAGCCCTTGATGACGATCATTCTACCAATGGTAGCTTCGTCTGCACTCAACTGATTAGCTTTTACTATCATGGCATCCCATTTCTTACTTGCATTGGACAAAGACTTCAGACCTTTCTCTTTTTCTATAAATATCTTGTACGAAGTCATATATTGTTTGAAAGAAAGATCGAAGCTAATCATCTCCTTACTGTCAAATGATAAAAAAGATAAATCTCCTGCCATTGCATAATGTTGAGGAAGAAAAAAAATCGGTAAGGCAAATAACCATGCCACAAACATCACTTTCGTAGTACATTTTTTCATATTAACTCTCCTTTTAATTTGACGCCATTTTATCAAAAAATGCTATATGTTTGACGTCTTGAACACATAACATTATTCCATTATTTCATGAAGGCAGCAAAACCGGCTCCCGCCAAAGGACCAATAAATACAGCAGGTTGTAGAAACTCCGAGACGTTATAATCCCTTTTCCAACCGCCGGATAGTGAACAGTTTTTCATCCAGGTCCTGGTTAAATTTAATGTTGTCCCATTTGAAGACACTCCGGTGGATTGTCTGCTTGCCCTTGTTGGTTTTCATGTTGATTTCAGTTCCAACCCAGATACCATCGATCTGTTCCAGTTTCCTTATATCAAGATATTTATGCTTTTTGCCCTCTTTCACCCAGTGAACAGCACGCACCACCATAAAGATATCCTGCCGGATAAAGAGGATCGACTTGGTATAGCCGTAGCGATCTTCAATGGTCTTGTTTGAAGGAATGGCCTCGATGAGCCAGACCTTGTTTCCGCGGACTTCGGCTTCTTTGAGGACTTTATACTTCCATTCGTCAATAACCCTTTTGGTCATGTCGGCATAGGAGAAATCCGAGCCCATGAAGGCCGATGATTTGTCTGAAGATGCTATCCGCTTGGTCTTATGGAGCTCCGGCAGATAAAGCCACTGGTCATCGTCTTTCTCACCGCTGTAATAGTCATAGGTGAGAAATCCGGTGTCCCTTACATCAGCAGGCTCCATGAAGAACATTAGCTTTAATGAGTCTTTGCCCTTGTCCTTGGACAAGGTCTTGATCTTGCGGACGCGCTCGTGGTCATTTTTATCGATAAGGATCATCTCCATGTTTGCAGTCATGTTGTCGCCATCGTTCCGGGCATCGACTTTTTCCATGATCTCACCGGCAGTAAACGCATAGGCCGGGGCCGGGGCAACGCTCAGGACAGTGAACACAATCGGCAGGCAAAGTGCTATGGTAAAAAAAATGTTGCGAGTGAATATGTGTTTCATCATATCAAACCTCCTTATTGCTACGGATTGCTACGGCCATGCGGCTTGATGAATATAGCCATCAAGGCAGGGGCCAGCAGGAAATCGGCTAACAGGGCAAGCAAAATGGTAATTCCTGTAAGCATTCCAAAATAAAACACGTTATTCATTGATGCAAACATGAGGACAAAAAACCCGATTGACAAAACGATAGTGGTTACCAGCATGGCCCTGCCCGCGGTGTGAAGGGTCCGGCGGACCGCTTCGGTAACATCGCCGGTCTCATTATAATAACGCCTGAAATTATGCATGAAGTGAACCGTATCATCAACAACCATACCGATGGCAACGGAACCGATGAGCATGGTAAACATATCTAAGGGGAGGCCGAAGAAACCCATGACGCCCATAATTACAATGATAGGAGCCAGATTGGGCAGCATGCTGATCAGTCCGATCCTGAAACTTCCGATGAGAAGTATCATCATGATGGTGATGACCCCTGCGGCAATGACATAACTTTTGCCCATGGAATGGATAGCCGCAGTGAGGGCACGACAGAACAGGGTCATCAGCCCGGTGATCGTGATATCGGCATCCTTGCCGAATGCATCGCGGAACCTGGTCTCAATATCTTTCAAGAAAGGAGCATACTTGAGAGCATCCAGCCAGGGAACTTTGATGGTAAACCTGGCAATCTGGAAACGGGAGTCTATGACGTCCTCCAGATCGTCTGACCCCGAATTCTCAAAGAGGAGAAACTCCTGGGGAATCAGCTTTGAGTTGTCAGGGATGGAATAAAATTCAGGCCTGTTTTCATTTAAGGCCTGATGGATCTCCTTGAGGATATCGGCAACTGAAGATGCCATGCCGACAAACAGATCCCCCATTTCAATCTGTTCGATTTCCTCTGCCAGTCGGTCGAGTTTTTTGAGGATTACCCGATCGTACAGGCCGTTTTCACGGCCTGTATCCAGAATGACCTCGAGAGTGACCGATCCTTTGAGTTCATCGTTGATTTTTTGTGTGGCTACGCGGACAGGTGATTTATCGGGCTGCCACTTTAAAACATCATGGGAAAAATTAAGTCGTGTCGCGGCTATCAGTGAGATGAGGATCAGTACCGCACTTGCATTCGCAATAGCCTTAGGATGGCCCGTGGAAAAATCCGTTACCCAGTCAAGAAACCTGTCAAATAAAGATCTGCGATCTTGTGGTCGAATTTTTACTTTAATCGGAATGATGGCGAGAAGTGCAGGAATAAGAATAATGGTGTAGAAAAGGGCCAGCATGACACCAGCGCCTGCAAATACACCTAAATTTGCGACAGAGGCGACTTCTGCTGTGGAAAATGAAGCAAGGCCTGCGGCAGTTGTCAGGCTGGTCATAATGATTGCAAGGCCGGAATGCCCCATCGCATGAACGATGGAATCTTTCTTTTTGCCGGTCTTGTCGAGGTAACGATAAAATAGAGCCAAAACATGAACAGAGGCCCCAACGCCAACGGCCAGGATAAACGATGGAAGCACCATGGTTACCGTTGTGACAGGAACGCCGGTCAAGGCCATAAGTCCCAGGGTAGAAATCAGGGTAAGTATAACAACCAAAAGCGGCAGGACAACCCCTGTAAACCGGCGAAACATGATGAACAAGCATAAACCGATTGTAAGGACAGCCAGCATAATGAAAAGCATCATGTCCTTTTTCATCGAGATCTTTACCATAGTTGTTACCACCGGCGAACCTGCTAAGTAAAGACGGAAATCATCGGCCTGGTAGCTACTCACAATCTTGTTGACGGACATAACAACGGCGGTGTTTTCTTTTTCAGTCAAAAAAACAGGCACGCCTTTTTGACTGTCTTTAGAAGGTTTTTCAGCGTCATCAAAACCTGCCGTGATATCCAGGTCATTGTCTTCGCCTGAAAAACTGTTGGTCTGTATGACTATGGTGGTGAATCCGCCATCCTCGGAGATAACACGATTGAGGTAGAGAGGGTTGGACAACACCCGCTGTTTCAGGATCATCAAATCATCTTTGCTCTTAGGCCATTTTTCCAACAGGTCCTCTACGATTAACTGATCTCCCTCTCCCCGGGTACTTCGGGCATTTATAAGGCTGGTGATCTCATTCACATGGGGAACTTTTGCTTCAATGTCTTCGTGCAGAGCCTTAAGCCTTTTGAGAAATTTCAGGTCAAAGACATCGGGAGGCTGGATAGCGATAATTATCAATTCATCACGGCCGAACTGATCTCGAAAGTCATTATATGCGAGTAAAATAGGGTCATCAGAGTGGAGAAAACTCTCGTTGGAAGTTGCCGTGGTGAGCTTGGGCATCTGTGAGGCAAGGCCTGCTGCAACAAAGAGCATGAGTAAAAGAACCGCCCACCGCCACCTGTAGACCAGATGGACAAAAGTCTCAAAGCCCTTCTCAATTTTTTGTCTGGATTCTGACATAACTGCTCCTTGGTTTTTAGAATTGGCGTTTCTTTTTTCCTTCTAAAGTATATAGAAAAACGAGAATTTTGTGCTATTGTTGGTCAGCGAAAAATCAAAAATTCCTCATTTTATTTTAAAACTTTTTTTACAGCATCATCAACACGGCCTTCAAATTCAAAATGAGTTATGCCGTTGCTTTTCAGCGTATCAATCATTTTGGAACCAAAGTTCCCGGCAATTACAATGGTAACGCCTTTCTGGGCAAGGAAATTTGCCGCTGAAGGCCCGGCTCCGCGTCTTGCATCCCCGTACGGGTTATCAATAACCTCTGTCATTTTTCCTTTACTGTCAAACATTAGAAAATAAGGACATTTACCAGCCTTACTGCTTACAGATGCTTTTGAGATTTTACCACTGGACGCAACCGCAATTTTATCGTTTTTAAAGTCTGCGGCATTAACCACAACTGAACAAAGAAACAGGATTGCAAGGCTTACAAAAACTATTCTTTTCATATTAAACTCCTCAAATATATAAATTTTGTGGATAGGGGAAGCTAAAAGCACCCCTATCCATATGGTGTACAATCTACTTATAACCGCAATACACCCTGTTATTGATGACTGCCACGTTATTATTCAAGAATCTGGTCTTATATCCTGCGTTTCGGAGAATTATATAAGCCATTTTAGCCCTCAGACCTGTTTCGCTATATGTAATCACCTCTTTGTCTTTGGGCAGTTCCTTGATGCGCCCCTTAAGATCTTCAACCGGTATATTTATTGCATTTTCTACCATGCCTGTGGACGCTTCAGCCTCTGTCCTCACATCAAGGATCAGTTTTTTTGCAGGTTTATTCTTACTGTTATTCAGAAACTCATCAACTGCAATCTCATTGGGACGAGGAAGCGAATTGTAGGATATTTCTGTTCGCACCATTCCTGACTTCACCGGTCCACCCTTTTTCAACCAACCGGAATATCCTCCGTTCAGCACAAACACATGGTGATATCCCAACCGTATTATCTCCTTTACAATAGAGGCCAATCCGGTCAGGTTGGTCTTCTGTGAGTAGAGAACAATATAAGCCTCCTTATCCACAGGAAGTTGATTTTTTTTGCTGATCACCTTTTCCAAAGGAATGCTTACAGCCCCCGGTAGATGCCCTTTTTTCGCAGTTTCGAAATCCCTGGTATCAATGACGACAATATTATAACCCAGTTTCTTAGAAACAAATTCATAGTTGGTTAGAAGTACATTCCCAGCCTCGCTCCATGCCGGATGACCTCCGGTATAAACCTTGATATTCGTGTAGCCTAACTTTTCTGCCATACTGGCAGATCCGGGGCTCGCATGTCAGCTGTACCCATCGCAATATAAAATAAGCAATTGTTCCTTGTCTTTGGGGAGCTTATGTTTTAACTTTGCCGTTTTGAAAACAGGTATCGAGATGGCTGTTGGGATATGGTGCTCATCAAATGTAGCCTTTCCATGGGAAGCAGCCAGTGTATAATTTCCCTTTTCAGGCCCCATTGCGACAAGTTTCTCCAACTCTTTTGTGGAAATAATTTCGTCTTCCAGCATATACACTTCAGTTTTAACAACAATCCTTGTCGCTACCAGATCTTCTCCCACTTTTTTGTAATTAATAAGAAGGTGACGATGGCCTTCAAGACCTTTAATACCATCTTGAAAATTATCAATCCGTACGTCTTTCTCATACCTGACCAACTTCATCACCCTCTTCGATCCTATAGTCATTCCCACCAGTATCAAACTGGCCTTTCTGGAGTGGTCTTCCAGGTCACACGCCAGAATATTTGTCTCGCTTTTATAGCTTGAATGACATAGATGGCACTTCTTGTCTATTAATGGTTTGAATCCTTTAGCTCCCGCATCCTGCCAGGGGAACAAAATAAGCGATCCGATAAATGCTATCAAAATTAGTATTCCTCTTTTCATGTATCAGTTTCTCCTTTCCAATATTTGTTAACTTACTGATTTACCTGCTGCCATCCAGGCCCATGCCTGGCCAATCTACCCCGTCCGTAGACATGACCTCCTCCCTGTCCCTGTGCAAGAAACTTCAAACCATCAAACCAGGGCCACCCGCCTTTTGGGAATCACTGAGCGGATGCTACGGTATAAGCTCAATAATTATAACTTCAAATAATTGCCGATAGAAAACGGTGCTTTTTTTTAGTAACTGAAGGCAGGCCCTCGTTCTTCCTGAGCAACATAAAGACTATTCCACCTATAGACACAAATAATAAAATCAATATATCAACCAGGACAGCATAGGAAAAACCCAGATCCTTTGATATGCCAAATATCGATAATAGTAAGACATAACTTCCTTCTCTAACCCCGTATCCACCAACCGAGGGAAGAAAATTACCCAGGCCAATCATGGGAGAAATAAGAAAATAAGGTTGCATGGAAAGCTTATCTATTCCGGTTAAAGCCTCACCAATAAAAAAATGTAATACCACAAAAAGAAACTGCACTATAAAAGACAGGATAAATCCCACTCCTAAACGCCACATAGAAAATCGATAGCTATGTAATGCATTGAATACTTTTGACAATAGTTCTCCTAATCGAAATAGATGAATTTTTACCAACAAGTTGGTTATTTTATTATACAATCCCGGATGAAGAATTGACATGAGACTTAACAATATAGCTATTCCTATTCCAATAATGACGGCTCTTAAATCATAACCGTTTACAGAACCTAAATACATCCACCCGCCAATTAATACTATCCCTACAGTTCCGGCCATGCCTAATAAACGCTCAACGGCAACAGCGGCAAATGCACCTGAATGATTTTTATTGGTGTTGCCAGACAGCCATACTCTCATAACATCGCCACCCAAACCCGTAGGTAAAAAGGCATTAAAAAAACCTCCAACTAAATATAGTTGCAATAGTTTAAACCATGATAACCTGTTTTCACCAACATCCAACAACACCTTCCATCGGGCAGCCAGCACAATATTTATAGCTATTAAAACTCCGGCAGCTCCTAAGAAATAACCCAATTTAACCTGGGTTAATAGTTGCCAGACTTCTTTTAGATCTATTATGGTTATGAGCCACACCAACACAACAACCGTGACCCCAACTTTCAGAATAAAATATCGTTTTCCCCGACTCAGATGAACCTCCTTATTGATAACCCTCAATCCCGCTTTCAGCGGGAGACCCTGAACCTGTGAACGCCCTCCAAACATCCTAAGCTGTCCTAATGTTTAAACGACCTATAGAGGGGATAGTTTCCGTATTATACGGTTCACTGCCGACTTTATATGCACTGTTTTCGATGATGCTTTGTAAAATGTTTTAACTCTCCCCGTTCTTATGCACTCAAAGATATCATCTGTTTCTGTTATTATACCAGCCACCCCTATTTCTTCTTTAAAATGCGCGTCAGATCCTGCAACGGCAACAATTCCTTTTTCCTTTGCAAATTTCAAGGCCATCTGGTTAGCCTTTTTATAAATATTCCTTGAATTATATACCTCGATAGCGTCGGCAGTTATTTCATTAATTTTATCTCCTACAGAGTTACGATATCGATCAAAGGGGTGAGGAACAACAACAAGACCACCTAACTCATGAATCCTATCAGTTGTGTCTCTCAGGGATAGTCCCGACTTAATAGGCTCCCGGATAAATAATGCAATTAGATCGCCGACCGAAGTTGCTATTTCTATGCCGGGAATAATTATTAGCTCGCCGGCTAATTCCTGAAGTTTTTCATAACCATTCACTGTGCCGTGGTCCGTTATCGCAATGCCGTCGAGTCCCTTGAGTTTTGCATATTTGGAAATACTCTTTAGATCCAGGTTAGAACATATTGAGTGTTTTGAATGTATGTGCAGGTCAATTTTCATATCATCAAATAAACTCAGGCAATTGCAAATTTAATTAAATACCAAAGTGCCGCCGGCAGACTAAACACAAGCCAGGACACTATATAATATCTGTTTTCCCCCAGGTTTGAAGATAGAGGTATTAATAATTTATTGAGCAAAAACGAACAGACAATCATAACCGGCCAGAACAGAGCAAGTCTTTCGATTTCATTAACATAAACACTGAGTAATATGAGCCCGCACCCACAGAGTAGAAGCAGCGATATGAGGAGCCCTATTTGCATTTCGTTCCAGACACTGACCAGCGACTTCTTGCTGATGCATAGATGCTTATGAATTATCTTATAATAAATATATGGAATACAAATAATGGATAAAAGACCGGAGAAGAAAATGAAGGGTGCCTCTGTCAGCGGCCTGAAAAGAGACCAACCGGCACATAACCGCAATGCATGGTTTAACGGACCTCCAAAAATAAAATCAACCTTACTGTCTTTAAGCCTGAAAGGGGGGACGGAATAAAGTAGCTGCAACAGAACCATTAAAAGGATGATGACAACGAGTATTTTATTTATCAAATATCCTAAAGTCAGGCCCATGACCAACAAAACACCTGATATAATAAGGCCCTCCAGGATACCGACCTCTCCTGATGCAATAGCCCTGGATTTTTTGTACGGATGTTTTTTGTCTAATTCCTGGTCATAAATATCGTTGATTATATATAAGGCAGAAGCTGTGAAAGGACCAAGTACTAAGAAAACTTCTACCAGCTTGATGATCGCTTGTAGAGATAAATGGTCAAGAGCAAAAGAGGCACCTATTGCAGCGGAAATAAAGGCGCCTATCCATCCCCTTGGACGCAACGTATGCGGATAAACTTTGAATTTAGACTTTATCTTATTAAATTGAATTGTAAGCTTCTCTGCAAACATAATCAGTAACGTCCTGTGCTATTGGGCCTCCGCCATATTTGATTAATACAATTCTTTTAACGTACAAGAATCAAAAAGCCGCGTTGCTTTCGAGTATTAAACAGTCAATAACTTCGTTTATACCTTTGACTGTCTTCTCCCATGAATAATTCTCAACAATGGTTTTTCGTGCATTCATTCCTAAATTGGCACGTGCAACGGGATTATTCTTCAGGTATTCAATTTTTTCAAATAGTTCATATGGATTCTTCTTTGAAAACAGAAATCCAGTTTTCAAAGAAGA
>Ga0209345_10007058_pt1 | contig 10021 bp, 13 predicted proteins | sample Cruoilmetagenom7_FD_187294 | JGI IMG/M metagenome (GOLD analysis project Ga0209345, IMG submission 187294) | Oil polluted marine microbial communities from Coal Oil Point, Santa Barbara, California, USA - Sample 7 (SPAdes) (version 2) | ecosystem: Environmental > Aquatic > Marine > Oil seeps ... | reverse complement strand
ATTGCAGTGTTACGGTAACACTGCAATAAAAGTCAACAACCGAGGGCAAATTATGCCTATTAAAGTGGAAGATACAAGAACAAGAAGGATAGACGGCGCCGTAGCTCATATAATAGCAACAGCTATATATTTGAAATACAGATCGGACTACCTAAATCTAGTGAGGTGAGAAAATGGCAATTAAAGACTTATTTAAAAAGAAAGAAAGCAATAAAAATTTATCGTATGCTACATTTATGAATGATACGCCTATATTTTCCCAATTTGGTGAAGATGTATATGCATCAGATATTGTCCGTAGCAGTATCGATGCAATAGCAAGAGAATGTTCTAAACTTGAACCAAAACATATCCGGAAAAATTCAAAAGGAGTTATTGATACTCCAGCAAGTAGTTTAAATGCAATATTTAATTACAAAGCAAATCCATTTATGACAATGGCAGATTTTATTACTAAAATAATTTGGCAGCTTTACTTGGAATATAATGTTTTTATTTATCCTATTTATGAAACTTACATGGATAGCAACGGAATTAAAAGAAAAAGATATAAAGCATTTTATCCTTTAAATCCAATTCAAGTAGATTTTTTAACAGATCCACAAAATGAATTATGGGTTAGATTCTTGTTTAAACAAGGGAAAACTATTCAATTACCATATAGTTCAATTATCCATTTAAGAAACCAATTTTCAGTTAATGACATTATGGGTGGAGATTACACAGGTAATCCAGATAATACTGCATTACTAAATTTAATTAAAACAGATAGTGTAGTTGTTGAAGGGTTAGCAAAAGCTGTCAAAAGCGGATTAGCAGTTAGAGGTTTTCTAAAATACAATACTGTATTAAGTGATGAAAACCAGGAAGAAGAAATTGCAAAATTTGAGGCTAAACTTGATTCAGGAGATTCTGGATTTATGCCGTTAGATTTAAAATCAGAATATAAAGAAGTTAAAATAGATCCAAAAGTTATTGATTCTACAACAATGGAATTTATAGATAAAAGAATTTTAAGAACATATGGAACAAGTACTGCAATTGTAAGTGGAGATTTTAATGAAGCTCAATACCAAGCATTTTACGAAAAAATTCTCGAACCGATTATGAACAGTTTAGGTCAAGCTTTTACAGCAAACATATTTACAGCTAGAGAAATATCAGTAGGGAATCGTATTGTTTTTTATCCAAAAAACATGATGTATTTGTCAATTAATTCAAAACTTGCTATAATAAAGACAGCTGGTGAACAAGGACTACTAACCAACGATCAAAAACTTCAAATATTAGGGTTGCCGCCAATCGGTGGAGACCAAGGTGCAATGCGCACAATGTCTTTAAATTATGTTGATGTCCAGTTAGCAAATGAATATCAAATGGCAAAAGCCAAAGCACCACAACTTAATGTACAAGGAGGCAACAATAATGAAGAATGACAACAGTAACAAAGAAGTTAAAAGAGCGTATACAATTGCTGACATTAGAGCTGAAACCATTAAAGAAAATGATGGCGATGATTTGAGGCAAGTATCGGGCCATGCAGCAGTTTTTAATCAAGAAACTGTTATATATGGAATGTTTAGAGAAACAATAGAAAGAGGTGCATTTGATAATACAGATTTTGATGATGTATTATATAGTGTAAATCATGAATTAACAAAAATACCTTTAGCAAGAAGCCGAAGAAATAACGGGAATAGCACTTTATATTTAGAAGTTGATGATACCGGATTATTTACAAGAGCTTCTCTGGATGTTGAAAACAACAATGAAGCAAAAGCATTATTCTCAGCAGTTAGTCGAGGTGATATTGATGGAATGTCATTCATTTTCTACGTCAGAGACGAAGAATGGGTAGATTTAGACAAAGACCTACCATTAAGAAGAATAAAAGAGATTGCTAGAGTTAAAGAAGTATCAGCCGTTAATTTCCCGGCATATACGGGAACGGACATAAATACTGCTCGCGGAGTAGACACGTTGGATAACGCTAAAATAGTATTGGAAAATGCTAGGTCTAAAGGGTTGGATAACTCGAGTGAAGTAGAGATTTTAAAAATTAGAAACAAAATTATAGCACAGGAGGGAAACTAAGATGCTAAAAAAATTAAAAGTAATGTTGGCAAAAGCCGAGGAAAGAAAAGCAACGTTAATCCAAAAATCTGAAAAATCAGAGGATGTTGCAGAATTAAGAAGTATTCAATCAGAATTACCTGAAGTTAATCAAGAAATTAAAGATCTTGAAGAATTGATTTCAGAAGAAGAAGCAAGAGCTGCTGCGGATCCTGCAGCAACAAGTGATTCGGAAGAAAGAAAGGCTTTAGCTGAGGAAGCAAGAGCAATAGGTACTTTCACAGGTAACAGTCAAACTTTAGCTGCTTCACAAGAGCAAGTCAGAATGATCGACACTCAAGCAGAGCAGCTAAGAAATAACCGCCCGATCGAAGTACCATTTGAAGCGCGTGCAACAACAATTGCATCTGGTGATTTAGTTGTTGAAACAAAGTACAAAAGAACATTAGCACCACAATTTAATGATGTATCATCATTAATTGATAGAGTAAAAGCATCACCTATGCAAGGTGGAAATGCTTATACTGCTGGTTTTGAAATTTCTCATGGGGAAGCAGGAGAAACAACTGAAACTGGAGATTATGCTGATGTAGATCCTACATTTGGATATGTAGATGTTGGTAAAGTTAAAATTACTGCTTATTCTGAAATTACAGATGAAGCTGTTAATTTACCAAACGTTGATTATCGCCAAAAGGTAATTGATGCAGTTAATAAATCTATTCGCAAAAGAATTACAAAGCAAATTTTAATTGGAGCTGGAACAGCAAATACGTTTACAGGTATTTTTAATGCTCCAACTAATGTAATTCCAACTGCTTCAGATTTAGACATTGCCGATATTGATGCCAATACATTAGATTCAATCGTATTAAATTATGGTGGAGATGAAGATGTAGAAGGTGCTGCAACATTAATCATTAACAAAGCAACGTTAACAAACTTTGCAAAAGTTCGTTCTACTGACGGAAAAAAATTATACAAAATTACAATGGATTCACAAGGTAATTCTGGAACAATTTCATCAGAGGGTAGCTGGAATGTACCATTTGTATTAAATAGTGCAGTTGGAGGATTTGATGCAGTTGTTGAAGATGCATACTTTGGAGCATATGGGAAATTAGAAACATATGAAATGCCAATATTCTCGCAATTAACAATTCAAGAATCTAAAGACTTTAAATTTAAGTCAGGACAAATAGCATATCGTGGTTCAATTTGGGCTGGTGGAAATGTTACAAGTTACAAAGGGTTCATGAGATTAAAGAAAAACGCCGTAGCATAGACTAGGTAAAATTTAACAACTAGAGTCTATTAAGGTTCTAGTTGTTTTTAAAAATTATAAATATGATGGGAGAATAAAAATGACAACAACAGAAAAAGCGAAAAAAGCAGCTGCAGAAAAAGCTAAAAAAGCAGCAGAAGCCGAAAAGCAGGAACAATTAATTTTAGCAGAAACAGAACCAGAAACAGAACCAAAAACAGCACCAGAAGAAGCACCAGAAGAAGCACCAGATACTAAAGTAGAAACAATAGTGCCACAGTGTAAAACACTTTGTGTAAAAGAGGACCAGGTGCTAGTTTATACAGCACGTAGACCATTATCAGAAAGAGCTTTTAAATTAGCAAGCAACATGTTAAAAGAAGAAGCGGATAAAGCTGGCTTAAAAATTATTTTAATTCCAGCAAGTGTGGAACTTAAGGAAATAAAAAAAGATTAGAATAGAGGAGGATTTATCATGGCTATTCTAGAAGATGTTAAACTAGCATTAAGAGTTATAAACACTAATTTTGATTCAGAAGTATCAGACATCATAGAATCTTGCAAACTAGATTTAAAAGAAGGTGGAGTCATCGATCCGGATGAAACAGATAAATTAGTAAAAAGGGCAATAGTATTATATTCAAAGGCAAATTTTGGAGCTTCTAATCCAGAAATGGAAAAAAATGAAAAACAATATCACAAAGTAAAAGTTTTATTATGTAGTGCGAAAAAATATACAACTGGGGTGGTTTAAATGTATGATACTACTGCAGAATTAGGAACGCCTGAAGAAACACAAAACGCTTCTGGAACAGTAATAAAAACTTATACATACAGACTTGTTTATGTTGATGAAATGTCTATTAGACAGACAGAACATTATCAATCAGCAGCTGTAGGTTTAAGGCCCGATATAGCATTAAAGATGCGAAGGTTAGACTATCAAGGAGAACGTAGAGTAAGATATGAATCAAAAGAATATGAAGTCCTTAGAACTTATGCTCCTAATCGTGATTTTATAGAATTAGTACTTCAAGGGATTACTAATAAAGGTCAGTTAAATGGGAATACCTAGTCCGGTCAAGATTAAAAAAGGTGGAGTGGAGTATGTCAGCCGCGTGGATCGAACAAACTACTATATTAGAGAACTTACAAGAGCGGCCATGAGAGACGTAGGAAAGTTTGTAAGAAGGCATCAGCTAGATGAAGTACGAAAGTTAAGGGGATTAAAGCGTAAGAATAAGAGACCGCTAAGAGCATTTCAATACTGGGTGCGAAAGCGTGAAAATGATTTGATTGTAGGTATTAAACATAATACTTGGTACGGAACACAGCAGGAGCAAGGTACACATAAGCAACCTAGGCGCCAGATACTCCGGAAATCAGTGCTTGAAAATATTGACGAAATACGAAAGATTGAAGGTCAGTACTTATCCGCTATTGAGAATGAAAATAAGACACAGGGATTAATTAGCGAGGAAGAGTACGGGCTTAATGAGAAGGAGGAGAGATAGATGTTATTTGTAAAACAAGCGATAAAAACAGCGTTAGATGAGCTATTATCAAATGATGTAAAAAGTTATTACGAGGACTCATCAGATGAAGCTACATTTCCTTATATCACCTACGACTTCGACCAGATCAATACTCCGGATGAGGCTGGTGACAGCTTTATAGTAGATATCGATGGCTGGGATGCTCCATCAAATGGAGACGATACTACCCTGGATACTATTATGTATAACTTAGATGGTGATGGAAACCTAGAAAGTCCTACAGGTCTTAATCAAAAAATTGTTGAGATAGATAAGTTATTCTTATCAATGAGAAGGGTAGATCGACAACCGATTCCAGATCCAGATAAAACAATAAGACGAAGACGTTATTCTTATCAAGTTTCAGTCTTCGAGAAAGAAGAGGAAGTATAATGAAATATAAAAAAGCGCAACTAGATAAAATACAGACTGATTTCGGTCTAGTATATTTCAACTATGGTGAGGCAGACGAGCGTCTACTAGGGCCTACGCGTGGAGGAGCTACATTTGAAGCGACTCAAATACTAAGAGATATTGAGTACGATGGTAGACTAGGTAAGACTAAAGGTCTACAAACTATCGACTTTATCGATGCCAAGTTAATGGTACCATTTTTATCAATTTCAATTGATGATCTAAAGTTGATTTTACCTCAGGCTACAGTATCAGGAACAGCACCAGCTGAGGTCCTTACAGTAGCAGAGGAAAGCCTGGGAGTAATTCCAGATGATGATTATATCAAAAATATTACGATGTTCGCAAAAACTCTAGATGGTAAATTCAAAAAAATCACGTTATATAATGCGATGAATGAGGCGCCAATGAGTTTAGCTGCAGTAGATAAGGCCGAGGGAGTAGTTAATCTCGAAATCTTTGCGCACTGGGAAGTTGACGAAGACGATCCTAACAACGTAGATAAGTTGTACATGATTGAAGAAGTTGACACTATAACAGTAGCGTAAGGCTAAAAATAGGGCGCCATGGCGTCCTTTTATACTAAAATATAAGGAGAAATCATCATGAGTAAAATTAAAATAACAACAAGAGTAGCGTTAAAGGTAGCAAAAATAATAGGTAAACTTGATTTAGACTTTTCAGGTATCGACGCTAAAGCGGAGGTCGGAGAAGTAGGTAAAACTATGCTACTTCAGATTATCAACAAATTAGGTGACGCTGAGGAAGAGGTTATCGAGTTGATCGCTGCAGTTAAAGGATGCTCAAAAGAAGAAGCGCTAGAGGTGGATCTAGTGGAATTATTTAAAGATGAAACAGGAGAGGATGGGCTACTTGCTTTTTTCTCATCTGCAGTCAAATCCCGTATGCCAGGCTTGTAGAACTCCTCAACAAGTGCTATGGGTTGGGTGGTATACTAGATATAGAGTTTGATATCAGTATGATACACTACGCGGCTGAGAAAGAAATGGAGGACGCGGCATGGAGTTTATGGTCTCAATCATACCATACATTTAATGCTGAGAATTTTATACCATTCTCTGAATTTAAGAGTAAAGTATTCAATACAGCCTCAAAAGATTCGGCTAAGATCTCATATGACGAGGTCAAGGCTATTATGAGTAAGGTCGTAGAAGATTACGAACTCAGAGAGGAGGATAAACGATGAAAATATTTGAGTTATTTGGTTCGATATTCGTAGATACGGACGAGGCAGAGAAATCAATAAGTAAAACAGATAAAAAGGCTCAAGGTTTAGGATCTACTTTAGTTAAAGGGATCGGGACTGCAGCTAAATGGGGAGCCGCCTTAGCAGGTGGTGCAGCTATTGCAGCAGGCGCGGCGTTCAAAGCAGCTGGAAAGTTTGCGGAGACAACGGATCGGATAGACAAAATGAGCCAAAGATTAGGGCTTTCAAGAAAAGGATTTCAAGAGTGGGACTTTGTACTTTCACAAGCAGGTATCTCTATAGATAGCATGCAGTCAGGTATGAAGAGTCTATCTCAAAGGATGGATCAGTCGCTTAAAGGCGTAGGCCTGGGGGCTGAGTTATTCGACCAGCTAGGAGTATCGGTCAAAGATGCTAACGGCGAGGTCAGAAATCAACAAGATATTTTTGAGGAATCTATCCTAGCCCTTCAGAATATGGAGGACGGAGTAGAAAAAGCGTCACTCGCACAGAAGTTATTCGGGCGAAGTGGTCAGGAGTTATTGCCGCTTTTAAACTCTCAAGCTGGGAGCATAGATGAATTAAAACAGCAAGCTCAAGAGTTAGGACTAATTTTAGGGGACGACGCGGTCGACGCAGGTGTGGTATTTACAGATACTATGGATAAGTTGAAACGTGCAGGGCAGGCGGTTTTTACATCATTAGTAACTAACCTAATGCCGACAGTCCAGGGCTTTGTGGATCTAATAATCGCTAATATGCCAGTAGTGCAGCAGGTCATGGGCGTTGCAATGTCAGTAATGGAGGCAGCTCTTGATCTAGTAGTACCAATCCTGGAGAATCTGATCGAGGATATAATCCCTGAGTTAGGGGAGGCCTTCGAGTGGTTGACCGAGGACATACTGCCGGAACTTGTAAAAGAGTTTGAAGAGATAGCGGATAATGTGATCCCACCATTAATGAAGGTGTTTGATATATTCACTAATACGATACTTCCGCCGCTTATAGATATTCTAGGAGAGCTCATAGAGCAAGTACTTCCGAGAGTCGCTGAAATGTGGAAACTCATAGCGGAGAATATATTACCGCCAGTAGTTGCGCTATTCGAGCAAATCGTTAATGCGGTATTACCGCCGTTATTGGTCATCTTAGAGCAATTAGCTAATGCGCTAATACCAATCATAGACCTGTTTATATGGGTCGCTAAAGAGGTATTACCGGAGCTTATGGCGGTATTTCAAGAGTTTACCGACTTTGTTCTACCGATAGTAGTAGCAGGGCTTGAGTTTTTAGGAAATACAGTACTGCCGTTCTTGATTACGGCATTTGAGAATGTAATAAGGTTTGTTAAACCATTGCTTCTAGGTATTGTAGATCTGTTCAAGTTCGTCATAGCGGTTATATCAGGAGATTGGACCGGAGCGTGGGACGCGATAGTATCATTCACAAAGAATATATTTGATGCAATACTATCAATAGCTGATACGTTCGGAGGAGTTTTCGAGTCAATATTCAGCACTGTAGGCGATATCATTGCAGGTATCTGGGACGGAATAGTCGACGGTATTAAAGCATCTATAAACTTTATAATCGAGGGGATAAACTTCTTTATTAGAGGTCTTAACTTGATTAAGATACCGGACTGGGTTCCGGGTGTCGGAGGTAAAGGGATAGATATAGGTCAGATTCCTATGCTTGCTGAGGGTGGAGATATCATCCAAAGCGGTACAGTTATCGTAGGAGAAGCTGGTCCGGAAATGCTAACACTTCCAAAAGGTGCGCGAGTTACGCCACTTGATGAAGAGGAAAAAGCCTCATCCGGAGGGATTAATCAGACTATAATAGTTAATAGCCCTACAGCATTATCGCCGTCAAAAGTAGCAAGAAAAGTAAAACAAGCCTCGCGTGATCTAGCGCTAGGCCTAGCGTAGGAGGGTGTATATGAGAAAAATAACAATAACAAGCGCGAACGGATCAATCCTTGAAATAAGTAGATCAAAGCCGTACATCCTGCAGAAATTAGAGGGGTTAGGCGTTCCAGATAATGATACGGAGCGCCTTAAATCTCCGAACCAGGACGGTACTAGTTACGTTCAGACTTTGCTAGAAAGTAGATATCTAGACTTAGAGTTTGCAGCTTTCGATCAGAGTCAGTCAGATCTATTCGCTTTAAGGCAGTACATAAATAAGGTCATGAACCCTAAGTACTTGCTAGATATACTGTATGAATACCCTGGAGGATCTAAAAGGATCACAGGACATTTGGACGGGGAGCTGAAGTTCAAGAAGAGCGATGATCGAAAAGTGCAAGAAATGGTACTATCTGTAGAGTGTAACGATCCATTCTGGAGAGACGCATCGGATAGTAGAGCGACTCTTACCTTAGAGGATCCGGCCTTCATATTCCCGCTCGTGTTTAGTCCGACTATTAAGTTTGGGGTAATCGCCAATAAAACGGTAGTAATTGAAAACGAGGGACATGTAGAGAGCCCGGTACTTATCAAGTTTCTAGGTCCAGCTACGAATCCGATCATAACTAATGAGACTACCGGAGAGTACATCAAAGTGGATAAGACGCTACTAGCGGACGAAATGCTGGAGATCAATACAGCCTTTGGTAATAAGAGCGTAATGTTTGGAGAGTACGAGGAGTATATAGGTGACGAAGGTCAGATAGAGTACAGGTTTGTTGGGACTCCGTCTAATGCTTTTGGGTTTATAGATCCAGAAAGTACATTTTTCCAGCTACAAGTAGGCACTAATACTATCGTGTTCGACGATGATACTTCGAGCGAAGACGCAAAAGTAGTCATAGATTATAATAATCTTTACGCGGGGGTGTAGTCATGATAAGGATATACGACTTAAATGTCAGCCTAAAAGGTGAGATTGACGACTACGAGAGTCTCACGTTCACTAGGAAGTATTATACTTTTGGTGAGTTTGAAATCGAAATAAATGCAGATAAAAATAATACTGCAGAACTTCAAAAGAATAGAATCATCCAGGTAGATAAGGATCCGCGCAAGATAGGGATTATAAAAGTGATAGACCGAGAGTCTGAAGACGTCGACGTCATAAAGGTTTTAGGCTATACTCTTGATTTCCTCTTCAGGGATCGCATTATACTGCCAGTCGGTTCAAGTGCTTACGATAGCATTACAGGGCCAGGAGAGACAGTAATAAAGCATTATATAGCTAATTGCATAACTTCGCCAATAGATCCAGATAGAGTCATGGCTTTCTTTAACTTGATAGCAGACGGCGCTGCAGGATCCACAGGCGAGTACAATTCCAGGTATGATAATCTTAGCACTAAAATAGGTGAGATCAGAAAACGCAAAGAGATGGGGGTAGAGGTAACGCTCAACCTCACAACTAAAAAGTTTGAGATTGATACCTACGAGGGCGAGGACCATACTTCTGGAACAGCTAACCCGGTCATATTTTCAACCGATTACGATAACCTCATAGAACAAAAATACTATATAAGCGATGTCGACGAGAAGACATTCGCGTATGTAGGTG
>Ga0209345_10007057_pt1 | contig 10021 bp, 6 predicted proteins | sample Cruoilmetagenom7_FD_187294 | JGI IMG/M metagenome (GOLD analysis project Ga0209345, IMG submission 187294) | Oil polluted marine microbial communities from Coal Oil Point, Santa Barbara, California, USA - Sample 7 (SPAdes) (version 2) | ecosystem: Environmental > Aquatic > Marine > Oil seeps ... | reverse complement strand
GGAACCAAGATCGACCTCATACTAACTGTCATAAGAGATTCATTTGAAACTCGCCAGAGTCAAGAACAGGAATAGAGAGGAATTCTCTGAGCGCCTCCTGCACACAAGGGCCCTCCTAGTAGGTGGACAGCATCGTATATATTTATACATTCTTGATTTGGTTACGTGCGGCTTGCCAAATCGTCGCACTCCGCGGATTGGCACCAACCGAAGAGGGAAAGCATCCAGAGGAAACAAGAAACGACGAGATCCTGAAGTACACTAGAACGCTTAACCACCAAGCTTACCATACCCTATTAACCAGCTAGATTTTATACTATCAGCCCCCACTAAGCAACCCCACCAGACCTTATTCCACGAAGGGTCCCCAGGGGAATACCCTTACCCCCTGATATGGGGATATAATACCTATTTCAGGTCACTGCTGTCCCATAGAGTTTCAAAAGAAGGCAAGTTGATTAGGGTTGGCCTGTTTTATTACATGAGGAGGAACACCTCGCAAAAGCGCCTCGAAATCCCTTTTCTCGAAAAGATTGAGTTGCAACAAGCGTAGGATTTTCTGCAGGCTCATTTCTAGCTTGGACCGAAACTTGATGAATGCCAACAACAGGTAGACACACAGCGCAATCCATATCTGAGTCAGAACAGCATTTTTCGAAGTCCCCATAAAGCTCTTGATCTTCAGATTCTGCTTGATCCACTTGAAAAACAACTCGATTTGCCAACGCTGCTTATATATATCAGCAATCGTCTTGGCTATCAGTCGGAAGTGATTGGTGAGAAACACGTAGTGCTTGCCTGTCTCCGGGTCGCGATAACCAATCCTGCGCAGGCAAATCGGGCACTTCTTTTGAGTTTCTTTACCCGTGAATTCAATCGTTTGATCACTGGTGATGCCCTGTTTATGATTCACTTTACGGCGTTCGAGGATACGGTATTTGGCGTTCTTCTTGATCCGGGTCACAAAGTAAGTCCCCTTTTGAGTCAATTGGTTGTACCAGCCATAGTCTGTATAGCCACGATCAAAAACAATGATGCTCCCTTTTGGCATCTCCCATAATCGGCCTGCCTCGATATCTGATACCTTTCCATCGGTAATTGTCACAAATGCAGGCAGATACCCGTCATGATCTAACCCCATATGCAATTTGATCGCACCCTTGGTAGCACGAAATTTCGCCCACGGGAAGACTGATAAGCAGAGATCAATCGTGCTGGCGTCCAATGAATAGAGCTTATTCTTAAACCGAAACCCATGTTTGGGCGACATGCCTTGGCAACGTCCCAACAGCTTCTCAAACAAAGCTTCATATAGGCTGTAAGGCTGTTGTTCGTTCAGCCGGGCCAATGTCGAGCGTGGCACAACGGTACTGCCCAAATGATAAAGCCTGTGCGATTGTGCTTCTAAGTTGACAACTACATCACGCAGACTACTCCGTCCCGAGAGCTGGGCCATTGCCATCGCTACAAATTGTGACCAGCGGGATGCCCTGCGGAGCGAGATCCCTGAATGATACCTGTTGGCCAGGGTTTCAAATTCATGTCTCGGGATAAATTGGAGTATCTGTGAGAACACTGTATTATTATGGGACATGGCCTGATTCCTCCTTTGATTCAATTGCTTTTTCTATTCCAATTGTACCCTCTTAGGGTTGGAATCAGGCCTCTTTTTTCTCCGCTTATGGGACAGCAGTGATATTAGAGGGACAGTACACTCCTCTAGATGAGCATGGTGAAAGAAATTAGTAACCGTTCACCTGCATTCTGTCAGTGCTACAAATGCAGGGTGTGTGGTGCTATTCATTTCCATGACCGATGACGAATGAAAGAAGCTCATTCTACTGCTCTTGCCTTGGTCTTGCGTCATTAGTCACGTAGCAAGGACATTGGGTGAACGGTTACAGAAATTCATTACCCAGTGTACAAAATGAAAAGGGGAAGTGACTTTTTTCGCCACTTCCCCATCTTTGATGTATCCGTGAAGCTTGATCTCAGCTTCACCTACTACCTACTCAGTATCAGATTCTTGTGATTCCTCCTCCGACCCTTTCTTCTCAGCCTCTGATTCTTCCTCAGAGGTCGGTGCCTCTAAAGGCTCCTCTTGTTGTAAGTGTTCATCGCTCGGTTTCTGAGAGATAGCAGCAGCTGCAGAAATAGGCTTTGGTGGTGTTGTTCCTTCAATGGCATCGACCAGCAGCTCTGCCAAGTCCTTTGCCTCAAGGGTTTCCTCGGCCTCTTTTGACTTTATCCCATCTACGAACATTTGCAGGCAGAATGGGCATGCTGTTGCCACAATGCTGGCGCCTGTCTCAATTATCTGCTCCGTGCGGGTATCATTGATTCGTGCACCCTCCCGATCCTCCATCCAAAACCGGCCTCCGCCTCCACCACAGCAGAATCCCCTTTCCCGCGACCGATCCATCTCCACTTTCTCGATGCCTGGAATGCTGTCCAGCATCTCACGAGGTTCATCGTAAAGGTCATTGTGGCGTCCCAGATAGCATGAGTCATGATAAGTAACCTTCGAATTCAGACTATGCACCGCCTTGAGCTTACCCTCTCGCAGCAATTGGGCGATGAACTCTGTGTGGTGAATGACCTCAAACTCTCCCTCAAACTGAGGATACTCATGTTTCAAGGTATTAAAGCAATGCGGACAGGCGGTCACGATCTTCTTGACATTGTATCCATTCATCACTTCAATATTCTTCGCGGCTTGCGTCTGGAATAGATATTCATTCCCCATTCTTCGGGCAGGCTCGCCACAGCAACTCTCCTCTATTCCCAATATCCCGAACTTGATCCCCGCCTCTTTCATAAGCTTCGCAAACGCGATAGCCACCTTCGTATTTCTTTCCTCCAAGGCGGCTTGACATCCTGTCCAGAACAACACATCCACATTCGCATCATCCGCAAGTATTTTGATGTCCAACCCCTCGGCCCAATCGGTTCGCTGCAAGGTTGTTCCCCTGGCTGAATGTCCTCTTGTCTCGATGCTGCGTAGTATCCCCTCGGCAGTCTCCGGAATGCTTGCCTGTTCCAACACCAAGTTGCGCCGCATCTCCACAACCTTGGGAATTTGCTCAACAAAGACAGGGCATGCCTCCATACACGCACGACAGGTAGTACAGAACCATATCTCATCTTCAGTGACTGCATCACCAATCATGGCTGCCTCAGGCACATATTCACTATAATCCCACGATCCGTTCTCTTCGTTTTTCTTTCGTGCTTTCAAAGCATTCGGTCCCTCATCCCAGAGGTACTGCCTCAGATCTTGAATCAGCTTCTTAGGACTCAGAGGCTTGTTAGTGAGGTAAGCAGGACAATTGTCCTGACATCTGCCACACCGTGTACAGGCATCCAGATCCATAAGGTGCTTCCAGGTAAAATGGTTGATCTGTGATGCCCCATAATGCTCCGCTGTCTCAATGTCCATGGGTTTCAACGCGCCCTTGGGTTCGAGGGGGCGAAAGTATACATTCAGAGGCGCTAGAAACGCGTGCTGCAGCCGTGAACGATTGACAAAGATGTAGGCAAAGAGAAATGCACCCAAGAGTGCATGAAACACCGTGCGATGCCATACTAGTATTTCAGCCTCTAGAATCGTAGAGAATGTAAGGAATAAATGAGAAACACCATAGCTTATTGGTGCCCAACTCTGCCAATCCGGAGGTGAATCAGCTCCGGAGAGTTCCAGCCCCGCAGCAATACGATACCCCTTTATCATAAAGCCAGTGAGGATCAGCACAAAAGCCATCACGAATACCTGTGTATCATCAGGCTTGGTATCTAACCGAGTGGGCTTCTGAATATATCGACGCCATACTGCGAGTATCCCGCCGATGAGGATCAGTCCCCCACCGATTTCAGAGACCAGAGATGCAAAAAGAAGTCCATCGGGAGGATCGCTGCCCTCCTCAATACCACCAAGGCCAAAAAGCCGGACAAGCTTGCCTCCAATCAGCAGAACAGCTCCCCAAAAGAGCAGGAAGTGCATTATGCCCGGATACAATTCTGATCTTCGCAGAATACGCGAGTGCGGAATGGCCACAGCCAAAACTGTTTTCAGCCGCTCGCCCTTCTTATTGGTCCTCTGCTCGCTCTCTCCGATCTTCCATAGCCTAAAACGTCGCCAAAACCCAAATACGAAGACTGTTGTAAGACCCAGAAGCGCTAAGATTGCAAGGGCCAGGATTGGCGTAAAGACCTCATTAATATAGTCCTCTTGAGTTGACCAGAACTCCATATTACCCTTCCTGTGACCGGATCATTACTTTTGTCCGGGCCTCGCGACAATATCTCTCTATCTCTTACTCTCGCTCATCGCTGACTGGCGAGATTTGTTACCATCACATCAAGAATACCAATTCCCGGTGATCCATTTCCCCATTCGACATTACTGCCTACTCTTAGCAAATTCTCAACATTCGCTGAGATCGACGGTGTCTCTATGCGCTCGGATAGAATACGGCCAGATGAGAGATCAGGAAAACAACCATCACTACACCCACGGCACCAAGCATTATTTTTATCATTGAGTTGTATTCTTGACCTATGCCAAAGTCCATCACAATCATCCTGACCCCGTTTAATAGAGAATAGAACACTCCTCCTAAGATAAGCACCTCTACTACCACAGCTATTGTTCTGAGAAAGGCATCCATTTACCTGTACCCCTGAATGACTGAATGACTGCACGATTGCATAAGTGAACGCAAGATAGCTCTATTCCGAGATATCCCATCATTCAGCCTTGCAATTTTATTCATGAAGCTCCCTGGCCCCTACGCGATTCATGCCAAACTTAACTCAGCCCTGATTGCGCAGTTGGGGCATAGTTCTCCCCTACCTATCTTGTCTATCATGGGCAGAGGTCCCAGAGGCATCTCACATTTACTGCACCTCAATAGACTATACTCCATCAGTAGCTTCGGAGAACTACCCAGTTGACTCAAGTCTAATACGTGTTTCACTGAAATACAGTTCTCCGGACAACTCTCAACACATCTGTGGCAAGCAATACACTGCTCATGCCTGAAAAGGAGTTGATGCATCCCGGACTCTTCATCAGTTGAATAAATAGTCAGTGCCTCCGCCGGACAGTTAAGGACACAGAGACCACAGGCAGTGCACTGTGACGTATTCAACGTCACCATCCCGAATGGCACATTACCTGTGGAGATGATGTCTTTTGCACAGCATGTTGAGCCAGCTCCTAAGCTCTCTATGAGCTTTGACAGAGACAATTCCCCGGAATGGTATTCCGTAGACTTATATTGCCCTAGAACTACTCGCGGCAAGCTAACTATATTCTCAGCAAACTCGCCTAATTGCTGTTGAATACACTTTGTATTGCTCTCTTCCACTTGGATTTGCTTTATTCTCTGTGGCTCCACATTCCAGCAAGAGAGCAGTTCTTGCACAAACCCAATATTTTCCTGCCACGTTTCCGAACCGAATCCGGAGGGGCATTTCCCCTTGGCGGAAACCAACACGATTCCCTGGGCTTTCCTATGAAAAGCATGTAGCATTAACCATGATGAAACCATGGCCAGACATGTAACCTTCAGTGGAAGCACATTGGAGGGATACCGGATACTACCCTCCCTTTTCCTATCGAAGTCCGCCAAACAACCTTGACAAACCATAGCAATGATTCGAGGCTCAAGAGAGGGGGCTTCAGAAGCGAGCAAACCCTCTATTTCGCTTGCCAGCTCCTCTACTGAAAATGTAGGGTACGATATGGCGTGATGGGGACAGATTACAGCACAGGCACCACATGCACGACATTTACTCATATCAACAGTGATTCGCTGCTCCTCGACCACTATTGCGCCTATAGGACAGGCATCAACACATATATGACATCCATGCTGACTTGCACACTTACTCAAGTTGATAAAGGGTATCACCTCATAGTGGGGCAATGTCATTGATAGAAGCCTACGCCGATTCATCCTTTTGCTATTATCACCAAAATGCAACTTCAGATTCTCTTGTCTGATTCCTTCGAATGCTCCTACCCGCTTGATTTGAGCCAGAAGCAGCAGCTTTGCCCTGTCAATAGTTTCTGTTTCACTATAGGACGTCTCTATTTCCTTCAACAAGTCGACTACCCGTATAGCATATGGATCATACCCATCATCCCCGACTTCTTCCCAAAAGCGCACTGGTTTGATCGCTCGACTACAAGCACCAATGACCACTGAAGACCATCCTCTATCACGAGCAATCGCTTCTACATTCTTTGATCGACAAATATCATCACAGACTAGAACTCCCACTTCGGGTTCCCTTTGGCCCAAGAACTGAGATACACCGGAAAAGGACAAGCGATTGCTGATCATTCCGTGACACTCACAAAGAATTACACCACTTTTAGCCATTTCCCCAATCACGCTCCTGCGCGCTTCTACTCTCTCTTGACAGAGGATGCCTTAGCCCGGGATCTTTCACTTCAGGCTTCCGCTGGTTGCTCAGTAACAGGGGTATCCTGGGCAGGAGCTTGCTCCGATGCGACTTTTTCAGATATGGGTTCTACCTTAACTCGCTTCTCAGACGGCAGCAATTGCAGGTACTTCAAACCGAAAATGTATAGCAAACCCACCAAGGCAAATAGCCCTAAAGATAGAAATATCTCCGCAGGCATCAGGGCAAAGGAACCCACTTCCCCCCACACTCCCTCGATGTGTCCGGGATATAAATGTAGAGGATAAGCCGTCCCCGGTATTACCAAAGCAAGCCTTTCACCAAATATTCCGACGACTACAAAGGCTCCTGCAACAACAAGGGCGTTAACATTTTCCCTGCTCTTCCGAGGTATCAGAATTGCCAACGGCACAATATATGCACAGAATACCTGAAGTCCCCAGAACATCCACCAATATGGCCCCGTCATGAGCCACATTGCCGCATCTCTATGAGGTCCATAAATGTGGGTCAACTTATCCACAGTGACGAGGAGAATCAGAATACCGATGAAAATAGCCAGAAGCTTTCCCAAGTCATGTACTATCTTCCTATCATACTCTCGGTTAGTGGCACGCAAAGTAACTACTACCACAATTATCAAAAGCGCCAATCCGGACACAAGTGCAGCACCGAGGAACTCAAAGGGCTTGATTGGCGAGTTCATTATCTCCCGGGCTTGAATAAACCCAAATATTGCTCCAGTGCCCATGTGAACAAGCATCGCCCAACAAACGGCGAAAGTCCCCATCCTCTTGGCCCATTTCATATTGTTTGCCAGGATAACGCCCAGGTATCCCAGGCTGATTGCAAAATACCCGCCATAGAGGATTCCATTGATAGCAAACATGGAAGTCATATTATTGAGGTAGAAGAACATGAACAGCCGCCATGATTTCTCCGGTCTTCCAAGGTCCACTCCAATAGCTATAAGAGCACCGAATATGAGCACTATGGCAAGAAAGACTGCCATCCTTGATATCGGTTTGTATTCCTCTTTGTTGAAAACATATGTGAGCGATGACAATATCAGCGATCCTGCGCTGAGACCTATCAGGTAAATAGCGACAATGATCGGCAACCCCCACGGTACCGCGTTGTTGCTCCCGAACATCACGTGTCCTTTAAGGTAGGCAACGGTGAAACCAATCAACCCTGCTGCCAGGAATAAAGCAACAACCACTAATGCCGTGTAGAACCCTTTTGATTTGCCTTCAGTCGCTGAATAGCTCACAGCCATAGTGAATCCTCTACTTTGGAAGATAAAAAACCTTGGGTGACGTTCCCTTCGCTTCTTGAAGTCTCATCCACTCTTTGTTGCCCAACAATTGAGAAACAGGACTCTGTGGATTATCCAGATCGCCAAAAGCCCTTGCTCTTGCAGGGCAAGCCTCAACGCAGGCCGGTTCTACATCCACCCCTATTTCCTTGCCCTCTTTGAGACCCTGATCTATCCTGTGAAAACAGAAAGTGCACTTCTCAACTACACCATGAGTTCTGTGGGGAAAGGGCCATGGGCCGCGCACAGATCGATCCGGAGTCCTATCCTGGTGATGGTACTCCTTGTCTTCTTGTTCCTTGTAGTTAAAACTTCTCGCAGCGTAAGGGCATGCTACGATACAATATTTGCAACCAATACAACGGCGGAAATTCTGCATCACAATTCCATCGCTGCGCTTGTAAGTTGCCTTCGCGGGACATACAGTCACACACGAAGGATCATCACAATGCATACATGGCATTGGTATGACTACCGTAGTTACATTCGGATATTCACCCTCACTGGCAGTTATCACTTTATGCCAGTACATTTCGAGTCTTCGCTTCTGTTCGTCAGGAGAGCCGTAGGGCACATTGTTCTCTTCTTTGCAGGCAATAGTGCATGCCTGACACCCTGTGCACTTACCTAGATCAATTACCATTCCCCACTTTGCCATTTTTCTATCCTGCACACTCAACGCAACAGCAAGCCCTTATTGGAGCTCCTTGTCACTAATCCTATTCAACTTCATTGATATTGAGAGACTATCTCACGCTTTTTCCACTGCTACCCTGGTGTTGAAAAAAGAGGCTTGACCACTAATATCATCATAATCAACACCCAATATTTCATTGGGATTTACCCCTATATCTTCCTGCCACTCCCCATAGCGATAGTGCCCTTGTCCACAGGCAATAGCCACCACTTCAGGGTGAATTCCCTCGATTACTCTAGCTTTTGCCTCAATCTCTCCATAAGGAGACTTCACTCTCACCTTATTCCCATCGTGAATGCCCAAGCCATCGGCCGCTTCCTTGTTGATCTCAACGAAATTATTCCAGCCTCGACCATGCATTACCATGTATATCTCTTGAGCCCACGGATAATTCTGACTTCCATTCTCGACGTTCAGCACAGGTTGATAGGGGAGCAAAACGAAGGGAAACTCTGCCTCGCTTCCCATAAACTCTGGCTCAACATAGTGAGGCACCTGATTAACGTTGCTTGAGTAAAACTCAAATCTGCCTGCCTTATATTGGTAGGTATGGGTTGGGCCTATCTTGCAGAAGCCTTTGTCCGCATCTCCAACAAATTGCTGCCACGACATATGAGCATTTGCAAGAATGGATGCGACTTGATATTGAACAAACCCTCTTGCGTGGCTGCCAATGTCTTCGAACGCCAGAGCCACTCCTGCGGGTAACTTTGCTGCAAGCTCAAGGATGATGTCTGCTATGGATTTGGTGTCATGCAATGGATTCACTACAGGCTGCTTTATCTTCAATTCAGCAAACCCTGAGCCGGCCGGACAATGATCATATCCCCATTCCTCAAGAAAGGTGCCTGTGGGGAGGATTATGTCTGCGTATTGGGCCATCTCACTGGGGAAAGGCGCGATATGCACATAGAATGGCACTTTGGCCAGAGCATTATCCCATCTGCCGGTTCCTGGTGCGGACATGTTAAAGTTGCAGTTAAACCCTATCGCCATCTCAACCTTGTAAGGAATATCCTGGACTAAGGAGTCAGCAACTTGATTCGTGGATACTTGCGCATTGGGGAATGTTGTTGTGCCAGCGAAGTCTACTCGGTCTTTTCCAAGCCCTTGTGTTGCGATGCTGTCTTTAGCAACACCATCCTCCGGATTCCAAGTGTAACTGGGGTATTCTTGGTAAATAATACCCCCCTCCACCCCTATACTCCCTACCAAGGCATTCAGACAAAATATGGCATAGGCATTATATGAGCCATTGGGACGATTGTTGGGCCCTCTGCCGCTCCAAGCAATGGCTGGGTGCATTTGGGCAAATTCTCTGGCTAGCCTTCTGATAGTCTCACTGCTTATTCCAGTGATTTCTGACACACGATCCAGGCTATATTCGCTCTTCTGGGCCTCAGCCTTATATTGATCAAATCCCTGTGTTTGTGATGCAACAAAACTGCTGTCATATAATCCTTCATTGATTATGACCTGAGCTATTGCCATAGCCAAAGCACCATCAGTCCCCGGATTGATAGGTATCCATTCATCGGCCTTGGAAGCGGTTAGCGAGTACCTAGGATCAATGA
>Ga0209345_10007056_pt1 | contig 10022 bp, 12 predicted proteins | sample Cruoilmetagenom7_FD_187294 | JGI IMG/M metagenome (GOLD analysis project Ga0209345, IMG submission 187294) | Oil polluted marine microbial communities from Coal Oil Point, Santa Barbara, California, USA - Sample 7 (SPAdes) (version 2) | ecosystem: Environmental > Aquatic > Marine > Oil seeps ... | reverse complement strand
TTGCTGGAATCGTCAGCCCAAATGCGTTCAAGATTATAAAACTCACGCACTTCAGGACGGAAAAGGTGGATAATGACATCACCTGTGTCGATCAAAATCCAATCCGCATTGGCCATGCCCTCAACATTTGCAGGGCGGCCTGTAATTTTCTTAGTGGTATGCAGAAGGCTATCAGCCAGTGATGAGACATGGCGACTTGAGCGTCCCGAAGCAATGATCATGAAATCGGCAAGTGAGGATTTTCCTTCAAGCTCGATGAACATAATGTCTTCGGCTTTATCATCCTCTAGGCATTCGACGAGCGCATCGGCCACAACACGAATGTCAGAAAGGCTTACACTTTTGCCGGTTGCGATCCGGTTGGCGCGGTTTGTCAGAGTCTTATGTCCTTCTATCATCATTTAAGCCACATATTAACACGAGCGGCCCAGCACAACCAGTAAAAACACGTCAGCCACCATAAGACGAATTGAGCGATATATCGGCAACGGTCTTTGCCGCGCGATCATAAATGGTTGAACTCGCGTTATACGGTCGTTGACCTCTTGCTAATCGGTCAGAATTTCGCCCTAACTTTATCGTAGGGTATAAGGGCTACCATACGATGGCGTGTACACAATCAGGAGTTTTTAATGTCTCACAAACTAGCCCTAGCGAGTCTCGCGCTTGTCTTGCCATTGAGCGGTTGTGTCGTTGCCGCTGTTGGAACCGCTGCATCCTTAGGTGTGACGGCTGCGCAGGAAAAAACGCTCGGTGAAGCTGTGGATGACGCAACAACAGGCACCCAAATCAAGGCAAAATTACTGGCTGAGAATACGCAGAAATTCCAAGAAGTAGATGTTGAGGTCGCCAACGGATTGGTCTTGCTCTCTGGCCGGGTCAATGACCCAGAGGATCGCGCCAAGGCCGAAGGCATCGCTTGGTCCGCATCTGGCGCAAAAGATGTGGCGAACGAAATTCGGATTGAAACGCCCGGTGGCTTCATTGCCAATCTCTCGGATGAAGTGATTACTGGGCGTGTACGCTCTCGCCTTGTTGGGTCCAAAACAGTCAAAAGCGTGAATATCAACGTCGAAACCTATGGCGGTGTCGTTTATCTAATGGGCATTGCGCGCTCTCAAAAGGAGCTACAACAGGCTGCAACAGAAGCCAGTGTTGTCACTGGCGTACGGCAAGTCGTGTCCTATATGCGCGTGCTCAGCGGGGCGGCTGTTCCCGGTAATCTAAATTCCCAAGGGTCTGCCCCTTCTCAGATCAGTCCGGGAGGCACATATGAGACCGAGATTGAAACCGGAGAACTTTCCGGCGGCGTTTACTGACGGCTAGCCACTCATATGCGATGGAGGGCTGTGTCATCAAACAAGACAGGGGCAATAAGCCATGCGCGTAGCCATACAAATGGACCCAATGGAAGATGTGGATGTTGGACATGATTCCACATTTATGCTGGCCGAAGCTGCCAAAGCACGCGGCGCAGATATTTGGGTCTATGGGCCAAATGATCTGACCTTTTCAGAAGGCCGCGTTGTTGCACGTGCGCGCCAAGTTGATGTTCAGCGTATCGTTGGCAACCCAGCCACATTCAGCGAATACATGACGCTTGATCTGGCGGTCGATGTTGATGTGATCCTAATGCGGCAAGACCCGCCTTTTGACATGAACTACATCACGCTGTGTCACCTGCTAGAGCTGATCAGCGATCAAACGCTTGTTGTAAATGATCCGGCCTATGTGCGCGGCAGCCCGGAGAAGCTGTTCCCGCTGCGCTATCCAGAGATTATGCCGCCGACCTTGATTTCACGTGATGTGTCCGCCATTCGCGCTTTTCGGGACGCCCATCAGGATATTATCCTGAAACCGCTTTATGGCATGGGCGGAGCGGGTGTCTTCCGGCTGAAACCCGGTGACAGCAACTTCGCCTCTCTGATTGAGATGTTTTTCGGTGCTTCGCGCGAACCGATCATTGCGCAAGCCTTCCTTCCGGATGTGAGCGAAGGCGATAAACGCATCATTTTGATTGATGGCGAGGCTGTTGGCGCCATCAACCGCAGGCCGCAGGCCGGGCAAACCCGGTCTAATATGGCTGTTGGCGGCACAGCAGAGAAAACGGAACTGACAGACAGTGACATCGCGATCTGCAAAACGATTGGGCCAGAACTGAAACGACGCGGACAAGTGCTCGTCGGCATTGATGTGATCGGCAACAAGCTGACCGAGGTTAATGTCACCTCCCCAACCGGATTACAGGAAGTAAAGCGCTTTTCTGGCATTGATGCAGCGATGATTTTCTGGGACGCTGTGCAAGAGAGGCTTGCAGCCCGCTAAGCCCTGCCGCAGACTGGGATCATGATAATGAAAGCCATAACATCACTTGCCGTCGCTACCTTTGCCTTTGCAGGGGCGGCTTGCTCACAAGCGACTGAAACTGAGACAACTGCAGACATGTCTGGCGCCATTGAAGTGCAACCCACCTCTGCTGAAGACGATACAAGTGGGGCAATCAATCTCGCCCTTCCAAGTACGGCAGAAACCAATGGAACCACATCTGGCGTTAATCTGAGCCTTGGCGGCGGCGCGCAAAGAGATGGCCTGCTGATCGGTGGCGGTGGCCTTGTGGACACAAGTCTCGGCAGCGATTCAGAATTTGTCTTGGATTTAGGCATTGCGCCTGAGGCTACACCTGAAGAAGATGACGGCATTATTCGACTCGAAAAGAAATAGGTCGCAACCGGGGGGTAAATATGCGCAAACGCACTTTTTTGGCGGGGGCCGCCGCAGGGCTTGGCGTAAGCGCTGTTAGCCTAAACCGTGCATGGCGCGCCAGTGGAGAACTTCCCAAGCCTGCCAATGTGCCAAATGGCACGTGGATGAATTGGGGCCGCAATCAAACGGCCGCGCCAGCCAAAATTGCGCAACCTCAAACTGTTGAGGCTTTACGCACGCTAATCACAAGCACTGACGACACTGTGCGTGTTGTCGGCGCGGGTCATTCTTTTACAGAGCTTGTCCCTACAGACGGCACGCTATTGAATCTTGATAAAATGGGCGGCGTTCTATCGGCTGATACTCAGGCCCAAACCGCTTGGGTACGCGCGGGCGCACGCTTGAAAGATCTTTCCCCTGCACTCGAAGCAGAAGGACTAGCCTTTAAAAACCTTGGCGACATTAACGTGCAATCCTTAGCGGGTGCCTGCGCAACCGCCACGCATGGCACAGGCAAATCCCTCTCTTGCCTGAGCGCCGAGCTAAACGCCGTGCGCTTGATGACGGCTGATGGTGAACTGATCACAATTTCCCCTGATGAGAATGCTGATATGCTGCCAGCCGCGCAGGTCTCTCTGGGTACTCTGGGGGTATTGGTCGATGCAAATGTCAGCCTAACCACGCCGTATCGGCTGAATCGCAAAACATGGACTGAGCCGATTGCAGACATCTTATCAGCGGCAAAGACGCGGTGGGATACATTGCGCAACTATGAATTTATGTATGTCCCGTTTTCCGGTCATGGCATTTGCATCTCTCACGATGAGACAGACGCAGACATCACGCCGCGCCCGGAATCAGATGATGACGCCGCCGTGATGGGCCTAAAGCAAGTGCGCGACTTTACCCACCATGTCGGGCCTTTGCGCCGCGCCTTGATAAGCGATGCGTTTGCAAATCTCGAAGGTGAGGATGTTGTCGGCGATAGCTGGCGGTTACTCGCCTCCCCGCGCAATGTTCCCTTCAATGAGATGGAGTATCATTTGCCGCCAGAGAACGCTTTGTCTGTGTTTGAAGAGGTCATGGATATTATCGAGTCAAAACACAGCGACGTGTTTTTTCCAATTGAAGTGCGTCAGACAGCCAGTGACACGGCTTGGCTCAGCCCGTTTCAAGGCGGATCGCGTATCTCAATTGCGGTACATGCGTATTATGCAGACGAGCATGACTGGTTTTATACCGATGTGGAGCCTGTCTTCAGACGGGCCGGTGGGCGGCCGCACTGGGGCAAGCTGCACAGCCTAACTGCTGACGAATTGGTTGAGCTTTATCCTGATTTTGAGCGCTTCCAGACGTTGCGAAAGCAATTGGATCCAAATGGCAAATTCATGACGCCCTATATGGCACGCTTGATGAATGTGAGTGCTAGCTAATTCTTTTTGCCTTTGATTGCTTGCATCTCCTCAAGCTGGCCTTCTGAATAAATTGCATTCTGAAAAGCAGATCGGGCCTGAGCAAGCTCGGCCTCTAATCCTTCACGCGACGCTGAGAGTCGCTTAATCTTGTGTAGAGCGCCCTGAATGATTGCACTTCGTTGACGAAAATCAGCCCCCACCTCTCCCCTATCGTTTTCATCCAAACGGGTGAGAGCTTCGCGCGCCAAATTGATCTCTTTATCCAGATCACTGATTTCGTTTTGAACCTTTGCAACGCGCTGCTCAGCATGTTGGCGCTTCAAGCCCACAAGCCCCGTTAAAATGTCCGGTGTCTTGGCCATACGAAACTCCGGTTAGCTATGCTTGCGAACGCTATCAACAAACTGGATAGCAGCGGCGACAGCGGCGAAATGCTCGGCATGGATTTCCTCATCAATATCAACAAGCCGATAGATTGATCGTGTGCTGGGCGGGTCACGATAGATCGGGATGTTATTCTCAAGCGCAATCTCTCTGATCTTAGCCGCAAGGTTATCGACGCCCTTTGCCACCACAACTGGCGCTTTTTGGGTATCAGGATCCCATTTAAGCGCGACCGCATAGTGTTCTGGATTGACCATAATGACAGTTGCATCTTTGACGTTCTTAATCATCTCACCGCGTGATATCTTCGTCGCCTTTTCCCGGCGCTGCTGCTTAACGTGCGGGTCCCCTTCACTTTGCTTTTGCTCTTTTTTTACTTCCTCGCGGGTCATCTTGATTTTGGTCGCGTGTAAGTTTTGCTGGAGCGGGAAGTCGATTACAGCGAGGGCAAATTGGAAAATACCAAATGCGATAATCAAGTTCAGCACTTGCTCAAAAGTGAATTGAGCAATGTCGCCGCTATTGATCGCGCTACTCGCATAATAGTTTCGGGCAAACTGAAATAAGAACACCGACGCGATCAATCCAGCAAAGATCATTTTTGCTGTGTCTTTCGCAAAATCGGTCAAACCGCTTTTGCCGTACTTTTTCTTTAGATTGTCGATGGGTGAAAGCTTCTTCGGATCTGGCTTTATCTTCTTGGTTGAAAACGCAATCGAACGTGAAGCGACCAATGTAAGGATGACAATGACGAAGAGCAGCGCCAGAATCGGCAAAATGTAGAGAAGGATTGAGATAATCCAATCGCGTGTCTGCTCCCCCTCAGCCGTGAATGCGTCCAACGCGAAAGCGTCAGAGTGATAAAAAATTGCCGCAAGTTTGCTAAAGATTGGATCTCCGAGCACAGAGTTGAGCAACAAAATACTGCCGATGATACCGATGACGACCGCAAAAGCGTTCGTCTCCTTGGACATTGGGACATCACCGTCCTGCCGAGCCTGCAGCTTTCGCTGCTCGGTGGCGTCAAATTCCTTCTCGCCACTGTCGCCTTCTTCAGCCATATCCTAAATCCAACCTACCAGATCAACGACGTGATCCGCCCAAACGATCAAAAGACTCATGATCGAAATTGCCAGCATAAACAAACCGGCCCCCACCAAAAATGGAGCGCCCACAAACGCCACCATCAATTGTGGGAGTGCTTTGTTGATGAAGCCAAGACAAATATTATAAATCAAATTGACCGCCACAAACGGCCACGCCAGCGCTACGGCAAACCCCAATGATGCAAAAATACTCTTCAAATAGAAAGATTGATTCAACAACTCATATCCTCCCACCGGAATATCTGAGTAAAGACCAAGCAGCGCAACAAATGCTTCGACATGGTAGTTCATCGTCAAGAGTAATGCGACACCCGCCATCGACAAAATATTGGCTGTGATCGTCTGGGCTTCATTATCCAAGGCGACGCCCAGAAATTGCGATAGGCCAATAGATTGCGCCACAATGGCCCCCACAATACTGAGCAACCAGATGGCAATCCGTAGGCTGACACCCAAAACAAACCCGATAAAAATCTCACCAAGCATGAGCGTCAGATAGTTGCCGATTGGCATGAAATCGACCGCGCCCACGACGCCTGTACTCGCAAAGGCAACGGCTAGGCCGAGCAAAAGAAAAACGCGTACTCGCGCCGGCACCGCATTCTCACCAATGCCTGGCATAAAGAAGACTGGAAACGACAGGCGCGCCACAATCAGCATGAACTGCGCCGCATAATCAGCCAGCGGCACAAACTGAGTGGCGGTGCTCAGCATCAGGCGACCCCGACGATATGTGGCCTCGTTTTCGCGCTGATCTCTTCATAGGCCAGCACGGCGTTGCGGATGCCCTTACTGGACAACACAGTTTGTAGGAAACGCCGACGCCGGGATGATGTCGCCACTGATGCAACGATACCCTTTTGCGCAGACTCATTTAGCTTTGATTGGATCGCACTGATCAGCTCATTGAACAATTCTGGCGGGAGCGCGATGTCTGAGCCGCCTTGATCATTGCCGATTTCATATTCAGCGAATTTCTGCTCCCAATCTGCAGACAGTTGAACCAGCGGCAGGCGGCCATCTGCATCAGAAAGACGGTCAACGATCTGGAAAGAGAGACGCTGACGCACACGTTCAACAGTGCGCGTAAGGTCAAGGTTTTGTGTTTTGGCTTCAGCCACAGTCTCAATAACAAGAAACAGATTACGAATGGATACGCGCTCGTCTAGCAAGGCACGCAGGACAGACAGTAACAGTTCAGGCGGCACTTTGTTTGGAATGTATTCATCCAGCAAACGTTGGTTAGCTGAGGCACGTTCTGGGTCACTTATTTTTGTTAAAGCATCCAGCGTGTCTAACATGACAAGACGCGTGAAGATCAGTGAGAAATTCGACTGGATAATCTCCAGCATGTGTGTCGCCAACACTTCGATAGGGTCAATCACGGGAACGCCTGACGCGGCGAGTTCCTGACGCTTATTGCTGGTCACCCAACGGGCCGCCGCTTTATACACTGGCTCTTTAACCGCCTCGCCTTGCACGTGCGGCAGCTGGTCTGCTTCCATCAATGCCAGAATACAGCCGGGCCGGAGCAAGCCTTTATCAAGGCCGACACCCTGTATTTTCAGACGGTATTCATTGCGCCCAAGCGTAGGGTTATCCGTCATGCGTATAGATGGAAGAACAAACCCATATTCCTCGGCAATGTAACGCCTGATCTTATCTATCCGTGTCTCCACACTTTGCTCACCCTGCAGGACAACACCGACAAGGTCTGGGGCCACTTCAAGATGGATTTCATCGGCGTAGATAGAGTCACCAATTTTGGCCGGCTCTGGCACAGCATCAATCTCAGGGGAGTCAGCTTTGACGGACTCTTCCTTCTCACGCTTGTTGATGAAGTAAGCCATGATCGCCAGCCCCAACGCCGCCGCAGTAAATGGAATGAAAGGCAGGCCCGGGAAAAGCGCGAAGACGAACAGGATGCCCGCAACGATCATGAGTGCAGTCTTATTACCCGCCAATTGAAGACCGAGTGCTTGGTCAATCGCGCCCTCTTCCCTGCCCTTAGACAGAAGCAGCGCCGCAGAGACGGACACAATAATCGCGGGGATTTGTGAAACCAGTCCATCACCGACAGTCAAAATTGAATAATTAGCAATCGCCTCACTAAAGGATAAATCATGTACGGTGAGGCCGATACCGATACCCGCAACGAGATTGAGCGCGGTGATCAAAAGACCCGCCACTGCATCGCCTTTTACAAATTTGGATGCACCATCAAGCGACCCAAGGAACGACGCCTCTTCCTGTTCGCGCTGCCGCCTGATTTTGGCTTCTTCATGTGTGATGGCCCCCACAGCTAAATCGGAATCAATCGCAAGCTGTTTGCCCGGCATCGCATCCAACGCAAAACGCGCGCCGACTTCCGCCATACGACCCGCACCTTTTGTAATCACCATGAAATTCACGATGATCAGAACACCAAATACGACTAAACCAACGAACAGGTTTCCGCCCATGATGAACATGGCGAAGCCTTCAATCACGCCCCCCGCAGCATCCGTGCCCGTATGGCCCTCACTGATGATTAGCTTTGTCGAGGACACATTCAGCGCCAGTCGCAAGATCAAGGACGCGAGCAAAACGCTGGGAAATGAGGAAAAATCAAGCGGTCGCTCAATAAAGATCGACGTAGTGAAGATCAAAATCGCGAATGCAAAGGAAAGCGTCAGGCCAATATCCATGACCCATGCAGGCACCGGCAATACCATCACCAGAATAACGAGCATTAAGCCAATCGCGAGAAGCGCCGTTGGCTTTGAAAGATCAAAAAAGCGGGAACTATCCATCTGGCTTAACTGCCCACAATCGGAAGGACAGAATTATTGAAAAAGTCCAGACAAACACGCGTCATATAACCAAGCGTCAGGAAGAAAACGACGACGACGGCCAAAATCTTCGGAATGAATGTGAGGGTCATTTCTTGAATAGATGTCAGCGCCTGCACGAGACCAATCGCGAAACCAATCACGAGTGTAACGCCCAAAATTGGCGCACTCATCATCACCGCAGCCCACATGGCCCCGCGGAGAACTTCGAAGATCTCAGCTTCAGACACTAAATGTAGCCTCCTAGGCTTAAACAGGCATCCTGAGGAGTTCCTGATAGGCCTCAACAACTTTATCGCGGATCGTCACAGCCGTATCGAGCACCAATTCTGCATTGGCGAGCGCCTCGACCATCGCATGCGGGTCAGCGCCCGTTGTTGCGGTGTTGATCGTTGCCTGCTCGGCCTGCTGGATGGCGGAGCGAAAGTCAGCGACACCTTCCGCGACAACGCTTTTCTCTGCACCTTTAGCTTCAGGGGCTTGGGCTGCCTTTTCAGGCTGCAACGCCTTAAAGCTAGCGTATGGATTAACACCAATTGTAGACATGATGGTTGCCCTCTATCGCCGGATCACATCAAGCAGAGACTTGTACATTGTCCGTGCTTGCTGGAACGCGTTCAAATTTGCTTCGTACATTCTGTTCGCTTCGCGCATATCCGCCATCTCAATGACCAAAGAGACGTTTGATCCTGTGACATAGCCCTCTGCATCCGCCATTGGATGGGTCGGGTCGAACGATGTCTCACCGGCCGTTTGATCAAGCACGACAAGCGCTTCACGGAAACCTGACGGATCAATTTGCGCATCCGGGATAACCATTTTGCGCTTGTAACCCGGCGTATCTGCGTTGGAGATATTCTCCGATGTTACACCAATACGCTTGGTTTGAACGCTCATGCCGGAGACGGCTTTTTGCATGATGTCTGTTAGCGGATTCATGATCTATCTCCTACCTGCCCTTGCCGAGCGCTGTGCGCATGAGATCGAGTGATTTGGTATAGACGGTCAGCGCCATATTGTGCTGGCCCATCGCTTGGGCGGAGCTAAAAACTTCGTGCTCAATATTGACGCTATTACCGTTTGGTGATTCCGGGCCAGAGGCCTCAAATGTGCGGAATGGCAGTGTTTGCACAGACGTTGAGCCGGAATCCTTGGCCCGGGTCATATATTCTTCGAAAGACTCAACTTTTTGCGCTTTATAGCCCGGCTCACCCGCACGCGAGATATTCGTGGCGCTCACGCGCTGCGATTCTGCGGCGTGGCGGGCCATCGCGCTGTAAACCTGGAAAATGGGTAGATCGGAAAGCATTACCAAATTCTCCCTAAAAATTAACTCTTTCACAAAGATGCGAGAATAAGCTGAACAAACTGTTAATGAGTCGACGAGGCAACGGGCCATGCAAGACCGTAGAAATACGATCCCAGAAGGGATGTTTCAGCTGTGGGGAACCGTGTCTGAAGTCGGCGCTGGACGGATTGTTATCAAAGGTCTGTACCATCATGCGGGCATCGGCAATGAGATCGCAATCCGCAAAGATGAGGAAATTGTTCGCGGGGAGATCATGAGTGTCTCCACCGACTCA
>Ga0209345_10007055_pt1 | contig 10022 bp, 9 predicted proteins | sample Cruoilmetagenom7_FD_187294 | JGI IMG/M metagenome (GOLD analysis project Ga0209345, IMG submission 187294) | Oil polluted marine microbial communities from Coal Oil Point, Santa Barbara, California, USA - Sample 7 (SPAdes) (version 2) | ecosystem: Environmental > Aquatic > Marine > Oil seeps ... | reverse complement strand
TCCGATCTGGATTTCATGCCCTTATGCGGGTTGCCACGATCACGACGCCGAACCTTCCTGAACTGGCCCGATTAACTTCTTCGCGGCTCGCTTCCGCCTATGAAATGGAGCGCGATGCCCGCCGACTTGCGCGCGATGCTAACTCCATGGTGTTGGCCAAGGGCGGACATCTCGAAGGTGATCTGATTACGGATATTCTCGTCCAGCCCAGCGGCAAGGTCGATCGGTGGAAGAATAGCCGCATTGATACCGCGCATAGCCATGGCACCGGGTGCACATTGTCGAGCGCGCTGGCCACAGGTCTGGGGCAGGGATTGGGCCCGGTGGAAGCCACAAACCGCGCGCGGGGGTTCGTTCGCGCTGCGCTCAAAGCAGCGCCAGGTCTCGGTAAAGGCAATGGACCGCTGGGCTTTGCCGATATTGGAGAATTCTGGCCGTGAACGTAGTGGCGGGTGTCGATGAGGCGGGCAGGGGGCCGTTGGCTGGGCCCGTCGTCGCGGCGGCGGTGATCCTGTGCGAAGGTGGCATTGATGGTGTCGATGACAGCAAAAAGTTGAGCGCGCGCCGCCGCGCCGAGCTGGAAGAGCAGATTCGTGCGCGCTGCATAGTGGGCGTCGGCATGGCGGAGCCCGGCGAAATCGACCGGATTAATATCCTGCAGGCGACGCTGGTTGCGATGCGGCGCGCCGTTGAGGCGCTGGGTGTGGAGCCCGGCCATATCCTTGTGGATGGCAATAAGCTCCCTGCATGGCGTTATTCGGCAGAGGCGGTGATCGGCGGCGATGCAATCCACCTCTGTATCTCGGCTGCATCGATTATCGCCAAGGAAACTCGCGATCGGATGATGCGGGCGGCTGCGCTCGAACACCCCTATTATGATTGGGAGAACAACAAGGGTTATCCGACCCGTGCACATCTCGAAGCGTTACGTGAACATGGTCCGTGTCCGTTGCACCGGCGGAGCTTTACACCGGTCGCCCAGTCATTACTCGATCTTTGAGTCTTTCCCGCCACACCGCAGCATCTTGAGTCTTAATCATGGTACCAAGGGCCATATCTGGTGGCGGACTCTTTTCGTTCTCGCTTCGTTAACCATATCCTCATTCTGTTCTCCGACTATGTTCGCCTTGACCCGGGAGTCCGCATGACTCAGGCTCCCGTCTCTTATCGCGAGGGGCATGGCGAATGACGGTTATCGAGAAAATCGGCACAGCAAAAACGGCGAGATCGAAACGATCCAAACCGCCGGTCGAATTGGAAACTGATCGCATTCTTGAACAGGATTGCGTGTCCGCGATGGCATCCTTGCCCGATGCCTGCATCGACATGATCTTCGCCGACCCACCCTATAATCTTCAGCTTGGCGGTGATCTGTTCCGTCCTGAAGGCAGCATGGTTGATGCCGTCGACGATGATTGGGACAAGTTCGACACCTTTGCCGCTTATGATAAATTCACGCGCGCCTGGCTGAAAGAGGCACGCCGTATCCTGAAACCCAATGGAACGCTTTGGGTAATTGGCAGCTATCACAATATATTCCGGGTTGGTGCTGCGTTGCAGGATGAAGGCTTTTGGATCCTGAACGACGTTGTCTGGCGCAAGGCCAACCCCATGCCGAATTTTCGCGGGACCCGTTTCACCAATGCCCATGAAACGATGATCTGGGCATCGCAGGGTGAGAAAGCGAAATACACATTCAACTATAAAACGATGAAATCGCTCAATGATGAACTGCAGATGCGGTCTGATTGGTTGATCCCGATCTGTGCGGGTCAGGAACGATTGAAGGAAGACGGCAAGAAAGCCCATCCAACGCAAAAGCCCGAAGCTCTGCTGTACCGAGTCATGCTTGCCAGTACTAAGCCGGGCGATGTCGTTCTCGACCCGTTTTTTGGAACGGGCACGACAGGCGCAGTGGCGCGGCGGCTAGGCCGTCACTGGCTTGGGATCGAGCGCGAAAAACGCTATTGCCGCGTCGCTCGCGAGCGGATCGAAGCTGCACTGCCGCTCGATGAATCGTCCCTCACGATCATGAAATCGAACACCGCGCAGCCCAAGGTGCCGTTTGGTTCGCTGATCGAAACCGATATGCTCAAGCCTGGAGCGATCCTCATGGATTCAAAACGGCGCTGGAAAGCTGAGGTCCGCATCGATGGATCGCTGGTGACGAAGAATGGCAAAGAAGGCTCGATCCACAAGCTTGGCGCACTGCTTCAGGGCGCACCGTCCTGCAACGGCTGGACCTTTTGGTATTTTGAGACTGCGGACGGGCTGAAATCGATAGATGATTTGCGTGCCGAATACCGGCTCGCCCATTTCCTGTAAGAGCCATTCAAGATCTGGGATGCCGTTCGTGGCTTTACGATCGGTCTGCGTTAAAGGGATGGCATGACTGATATCTCGCCAAGCTCCAGCCTCTATTTCCGCCCCACTGCTTTTGTAGACGCGCCATTTGACCTTGATGGAAAGGTTCTGCGGCTAGCCGGAGGATTGCTCTGGTTTAGCGCTTTCGATGTCATAGTCGTTGACGGCGGTGAACGCGGGGCACCGCGCCTTGTGACCGTTAAGGCATTGGACGATTTTCTCGCCACGCTGTCCGACGAACAGGCCGCAGCCGCGCGCGTTACCATTTCGCGGATTTCAGACGTGCGCGCGCCTTTCCAGCTGGGCGAGCGGATTTTGCGGCTCGATGAGCCGCGCATTGCTGGTATCTTGAACATTACGCCTGACAGCTTCTCTGATGGCGGACGGCATAGTGACGATCCCCAGGGCGCGGCGGATGCCGGGTTCGCGATGAGCGCGCACGGTGCGGCGCTTATCGATGTCGGCGGGGAATCGACCCGGCCTGGCTCTGCCGATGTCTGGGAGGGAGATGAGATTGAGCGTGTGGTTCCCGTGATTGAACGGTTGGCGGCATCCGGCGTTGCGGTTTCAGTGGATACCCGAAAAGCCGCAGTGATGGAGGCATCGCTGGCGGCTGGGGCGACTATCGTCAATGATGTCAGCGCATTACGTTTCGATGATCGCGCGCTTGAGATTGTGGCGAAGGCTGGCTGCCCCGTCATAATCATGCATCATGCCGGTAAGGCGCATGAGCTTCATGCGGCCCCCAATTATCGCGATCCGCTCATTGAGGTTTATGACTGGCTGGAAGCTCGCATCGGAGAATTGGTTGAGGGCGGCGTGGCGCGTGACAAGATCATTGTCGATCCGGGTATCGGTTTCGGCAAGGCGCTCCAGCATAATCTGTCGCTTATCAACGGGCTCAGCCTGTTACACGGGCTTGGTTGCCCGATCATGCTCGGCGCTAGCCGCAAACGATTGATCGGCGCACTTTCCAATGAAGCCGCAGCTGAAGACAGGCTTGGCGGTTCGCTGTCCCTTGTAACGCTTGCCGCTGCGCAGGGCGTCCAGCTGATCCGCGTTCATGATGTACCGGAAAGCGTTCAGGCTCTGCATGTATGGCGCGGTCTAAGAGACGCAGCGCTCGTACCGGCGCACTAGGCGGCGTTGTCGATCCCGAGTTCCGCCAGCTTGCGGTACAGCGTTGAGCGGCCAATGCCGAGGCGGCGTGCTACTTCGGTCATACGGCCGCGATAATGGCCAATGGCGAGGCGTATAACATCTGCTTCGATATCCGAGAGCGGCCGCAAATTGCCATCAGGTTCATACAGCGCAACGCCAGGGCCATCTGCAAAAGCGTGAATGGTAGAGGGATGTTCTACGCCCCGAGTTTCGGAAAGACGGACGAGATCGGCGATCTCCGGAAAATCGGCTGATGTCAGGGCTGCTCCCTCGCAACCGATAGCGGCGCGAAACAGGGTATCCTGCAACTGGCGGACATTGCCCGGCCAGTCGTAGCGCATGAGCACGGTAAGTGCGTCGTCTGTAATGCCGAGCGCATTCATGCCTGGCTGGCCTGCTATCCGCGTCAGTAAATGCCTTGTGAGCGGCGGAACATCGCCTGCGCGTTTGCGCAAGGGCGGGATCGTCAGTCCGACGATATTGAGCCTGTAATAAAGGTCTTCGCGGAAATTGCCCGCCTTAACCTGTTCAAGAAGGTCACTATTCGCACCCGTGATCAGGCGGACATCGACCTCGAAACCACGAGGAGATCCGACCGGGCGGATGATGCCAGTTTCGATTGTGTTGGCGAGCTTCGCCTGAACTTCCAAAGGGATTGCCGCGATTTCGTCGATGAACAAACTCGCGCCGTCTGCTTCTGCGAGCTTGCCGCGATGCTTTTCGAATGCGCCGGCAAAAGACCCTTTTTCATGCCCGAAAAGTTCGGATTCGATCAGGTTTGAAGGCGTTGCGCCGCAGTTCAATGTAAAGAGCGGCCTTTTCGCACGGGGGCTCGCCGCGTGAATGGCCCGCGCGAAAACCTCTTTGCCCACGCCGCGCTCACCATCGATCAGTACTGGAACGCGAGAGCGCGCTGCTTTTGCCGCGATTGCGAGCGCAGCCCTGAATTCGGGTGCCGATCCGACAACCTCGTCAAAAGGCAGGGTCTGTGAAACTTTTTCGCTTAGCGGGCGCAGTTCGCCGCGGTGCGGATGTGTTTGGGTTGCGGCATCCAGAGCGGCGATAAGGCGTTCTGGCGCTATTGGTTTTGTAAGAAAATCAGTTGCGCCGGCGCGCATCGCTTCCACGGCGATCGAAACTTTTGATTGTGCCGTGATCACCAGAATCGGAAGATTCGGACGCGCTTCCGTCAATTGCTGGATGAGGTTGGCATCGTCGGAATTTGGGGCCCAATAGTCGATCAATACCGCATCAATCGCTTCGCCATCGTTTGACCCGAGCAGGAGCAACGCGTCATTGCCAGATTCCGCGCGAAGGCTTTTCCAACCTGCACGCGCGGCGATAGCGGCGATAAGCCGACCCTGGGCCGGCTCGTCGTCGATAAGCAACAATGTTTTTGCCTTCTCTGGCAGCATTCACGACCTCGCATGGTGTTGAGCCAAAACGCCATAGACCATGGGGAGTAAAAGCCACCTTAAGGACCGCGCGCAGCTAAGCTTGGCCGCAGTTCAGAAAAATCATCGGCAAAATCGCTTGAGGCGGGTGGAAGCGGCGGTTAGACACAAGCCGAAATCGATTTACGATATTTGCAGGGGTAGCACTGATGACGAATGAAAACGGCCATCCGGATATGGATTACAAAGCCCATGGGAACACCTATTCGCGCTTTTTGGGTATTCTGAAATGGGGATCGGTGCTTTCGATCATTGCAGCCATCGCTGCGATCATTGCGATAACCTGATCAGGAGCCAGATCTTTTGAAAATAGCTGTCCTTAAAGAGAGCGATCCGCTCGAAACCCGTGTGTCTGCAACGCCGGAAACAGTGAAAAAATTCATTGCTTTGGGCGCCGATCTGGCGGTTGAGGCGGGCGCCGGCGCTATCGCTGGCATTGCTGATTCGGAATATACGGAAGCGGGAGCGACAGTTGCTGGCCGTGCCGCCGTGGTTGGCGATGCTGATGCAGTCTTCTGCGTGCGGGGCCCGGATGCTGGAGACCTGGCATCGGCGAAACCCGGTGTCTTGCTTGTTGGTGCGCTTGATCCTTTCGGCGGGCGCGAACGGGTCGATGGCTATGCGCAGGCCGGGATCGATGCATTGGCAATGGAATTCATGCCCCGGATAACGAGGGCTCAGTCAATGGATATATTGTCGAGTCAGTCCAATCTTGCCGGTTACAAATCGGTGCTCGACGCTGCGTCTGAATATGGCCGGGCCTTTCCGATGATGATGACCGCTGCGGGGACCGTTTCGGCGGCCCGCTGTTTTGTCATGGGGGTCGGTGTCGCCGGTCTGCAGGCCATTGCGACAGCCAGGCGGCTAGGTGCGCAAGTTTCAGCGACCGATGTTCGGGCGGCTACGAAGGAACAGATTCAAAGCCTCGGAGCCAAGCCGATTTTCGTTGAAGAAGTCGAGGGGATCGAAGGCGAGGGCACGGGCGGTTACGCGACCGAAATGTCCGAAGAATATCAGAAAGCTCAGGCTGAATTGGTGTCTTCGCATATCGCCAAACAAGATATTGTGATCACGACAGCGCTCATTCCGGGGCGGCCAGCGCCACGGCTTATTTCGGACGCGCAGCTTGCGACAATGAAACCGGGCAGCGTGATCGTTGATCTTGCGGTCGAACAGGGCGGTAATGTCGAAGGCGCGGTTGCTGGTGAAGTCGTTGAGCGCCATGGCGTCAAGATTGTTGGCCATTGCAATGTGGCGGGCCGACTACCGGCTGATGCCTCAGCCCTTTATGCTCGCAATTTGTACAATTTTCTCAGCGCGTTTTGGGATGCAGAATCCAAGGCGCCAGTGTTGCCGGATGACGACGAAATTGTTCTGGGCGTACGCCTGACCAAGGACGGACAGATCGTCAACGAGCGGCTCACGGCGAATTAGGGGTTATTCATGGACTTCATTTCAATTCTCTCAATCTTCGTGATGGCCTGTTTTGTCGGCTATTATGTTGTCTGGTCGGTCACGCCGGCGCTGCATACGCCGCTCATGGCGGTAACGAATGCGATTTCATCGGTCATCATCGTCGGGGCGCTGATCGCAGCGGCCGCTGGCGGTGCGCTGGGCGGTGAGGAAGCCAAATGGCTCGGCCTGATCGGGATCGTGCTGGCTTCGGTGAATATCTTCGGCGGCTTTGCCGTCACTGAACGCATGCTTGCGATGTACAAGAAGAAGGAGCGCAAATGATGAGCGCCCTTCCTTTCACAGTCAAAATTGCTTTTTCCAGTGCGGCTGTTTTGATTGCCGCGCCGGCTTTTGCTGCTTCTGGCGAAGCGACCGTCAATCCTCTGGCAGCGCTGGCCTATCTCGCGTCCGGTGTATTGTTCATCCTCGCCCTGCGTGGGCTCTCCCATCCGGAAAGCAGCCGGGCTGGCAATCGTTTTGGCATGATCGGCATGACCATTGCCGTTGTCACGACGTTAGTGACTCATGACATCGCCAGCATATGGGAAATTCTGATTGCAATAGCGATCGGCGGGTCGATCGGTTTCATTATAGCGCGCCGCATCGCCATGACGGATATGCCCCAGCTTGTGGCCGGGTTCCATTCGCTGGTGGGCATGGCGGCCGTGCTCGTAGCAGCCGCTGCCTATGTTAATCCAGCCGCCTTTGGTATCACGGATGCTGCGGGCATTCTCTTGCCTGTCAGCCGGGTCGAAATGGGTCTCGGCGCGGCGATTGGTGCCATAACCTTTTCCGGATCCGTGATCGCGTTTCTAAAGCTCAACGGTAATATGTCGGGCGCGCCGATCCTGTTGCCCGCTCGCCATGTGCTGAACCTTGGCACATTGGCCGCGATACTTGGCCTGATCGGCTATTTCTATTTCGTCCCGTCGCCTCTTGTTGATACTCCATGGTTGTTCTGGACTGTAATCGGCCTCGCTTTCGCCATCGGTTTCTTGCTGATTATCCCGATCGGCGGGGCAGACATGCCGGTCGTTGTTTCGATGCTCAACAGCTATTCGGGCTGGGCAGCCGCCGCGATGGGCTTCACGCTTGGTAACACCGCGATGATAATCACGGGCGCTCTGGTGGGTAGCTCGGGCGCGATCCTATCCTATATCATGTGCCGTGCGATGAATCGCAGCTTTATCAGCGTGATTGCTGGTGGTTTCGGCACGGCGAGTGGTGATGGCGAAAAAGGCGAAAAGATCGATAGGCCATGGAAGGCCGGATCGGCCGAAGATGCCGCGTTCCTGATGAAGCAAGCCGAAACGATCATTATCATCCCGGGCTACGGGATGGCCGTAGCGCAGGCACAGCATGTGCTACGGGAGATGGGGGATTTGCTGAAAGAGGAAGGCGTTTCCGTCAAATATGCAATCCACCCGGTCGCAGGCCGGATGCCGGGGCATATGAACGTACTGCTCGCCGAAGCGAATGTCCCCTATGATGAGGTTTTCGAACTTGAGGATATCAATAGCGAGTTCTCGCAGGCCGATGTCGCCTTCATTATTGGCGCAAATGACGTTGTGAACCCGGCAGCGAAAACCGACAAAAGCTCGCCGATCTATGGCATGCCAGTGTTTGACGTCGACAAAGCTAAGACAGTTTTCTTCATCAAGAGATCGATGGGCGGCGTCGGTTATGCCGGCGTTGATAACGAGGTTTTCTATAACGACAACACGATGATGCTGCTTTCCGATGCCAAGAAGATGGTCGAGGAAATCAACAAGAGTCTTGGCTAGATTTGAACTGAAAATATTCCTGAACAGGGAACGTTTTTCATTATGTATCGTTGGTTGGCGGTAAGCCAGCCAACGAACAGGGGTGTTGTGATGCGTAAACTGGGTTTGATCGGCGGAATGAGCTGGGCCTCGACCGCAATATATTATGAGCAAATTAATCGCGGCGTTCGGCGGAAGCTTGGCGGCCGACACAGCGCGCCATTGATCATCGAGAGTTTGAATTTTGAGCCGATCGCCGAAGCGCAATCGCGCGGCGATTGGGATAGCCTCGGCAATCAACTTGCAGAGAGCGCCCGGCGCCTTGAACAGGCGGGAGCCGAGGGCCTTATCTTGTGCTCGAATACGATGCACAAGCTTTACGACTATCTTACCGATGCCGTTGCCATCCCAGTTCTGCATATCGGTGATGTAACGGCACGGGCAATGCAGGCCGAAAATATCACCCGGGCTGCGCTGCTCGGAACACGCTTCACAATGAGTGAGGGGTTCTTGCGAGACAGGCTCAAAAGCCATGGCATTGAAGTGGCCATTCCAGACCCAGAACGGATGGCCGAGATTGACCGGATCATTTTCGATGAGTTGGTGGTGGGTGAAGCGACGATTGAGTCCAAGCGCACGATGAAGACCTTCATTACCAATCTGGATAAGGCCAAGAACGAGGCTGTCGTGCTGGGTTGCACAGAGCTTGTGATGGTCGTCAATCCGACCAGTAATGTGCTGCCGATATTTGATACGACAACCCTGCATGCCGAAGCCGCAACCGATTGGATTTTGCAAGTCAGCGGTTAACGCAGGCCATCTTCCACCATTTTGACTCCAATTCGGACATAGTCGAAACCACATCTTGACGCGGTGGCAGATATTGCTTCCGGCTGCGGGCCAGCGGCGCTCCCTCCCCATTCTATATGTCGCTCAAAATAGGGCATTATGCGCGTTTGTGGCCGTTTTGGAGCAAGTCTGGGCTTCTCTGTCCGCAATGGCATGAATATAGAGAACATAGATAGAACGGGGAGCGAGCATGATACAATCGGATGAGCAAGGCCAAGAAAAAGACGGCCCCGCTTCGATATTGATCGTCGCGGACTCTCCTGGAGGGGAGCAGCGTTGCAAGGTTGCAGTCGAGGCGATCGGCGCTCGGGTTGTGGCCATGACGAGCCCCTCAGAGGCCATTGTCCGGATTGGTGAGCAGATTGCACCCGATGCCGCGCTTGTAGACCTTGTACAGGATCATGGTGACGCTCTGGATGACTTTCTAAAGGAGATTGATCGCGGAGCCCGGGCAGGGCGCTATCGCAGCGTTGTCTCTGTTTCCATGAACCTTCTCGATATCGTCGATGCGCAGATTAGCCATGGCGATATCGCCCTGCTTTGCGCAGCGCAGGGAATTGATCAGGCCGCGGCGCTTGGCCTTGCCGTTGCCAATCGCTCGCTCGCGCTGCAGGATATCAGCCGCGAACGCGATGAAGCGCGCCTCCTCCGTTTGAGCGAGGAGGTCAGCCGTATCGCCAAGGCGCTGGCCGAGCTGTCGCATGAGGACCGCGCCAAACCAAACGGCGACGACAGGCGCCTTGCCGAAGCTCCGCTAGCTTTCCGTACCGAGCCATCGGAGCGCGCTGCGCTACAGCCTGAGCATATTCGCGCGATGATCCGGATGCGGCGTCTGCGCGATCGTTTCTTCGATGTTGACCTGTTCGCCGATCCCGCATGGGATATGCTGCTTGATCTGATGGCCGCGCGGCTTGAAGGGCGGCAAGTCGCCGTCTCCAGCCTGTGCATTGCTGCCGCCGTCCCGCCGACCACTGCG
>Ga0209345_10007054_pt1 | contig 10024 bp, 9 predicted proteins | sample Cruoilmetagenom7_FD_187294 | JGI IMG/M metagenome (GOLD analysis project Ga0209345, IMG submission 187294) | Oil polluted marine microbial communities from Coal Oil Point, Santa Barbara, California, USA - Sample 7 (SPAdes) (version 2) | ecosystem: Environmental > Aquatic > Marine > Oil seeps ... | reverse complement strand
CCAACACAAAATGATACTGAGGCTTACCGTCGGATTGACTAGTTTGTTCTATAGCTCCATCTATCACTGCCTTAATTTTTACTTTTGGATCAGATTCATAGCGCTTCACTAACTTCTCAAAAATACAGGGCAGGTGCCCACGCACGTGCAATTTAGCCATTGGTGTACGAGTAAAATTACCCTCTGCAGACTCAACATGAATTAAACGTTTAGTTAAGAGAGAGACTGTATCCCAACCATCGCTCGCCCACTCACCCAAGCTAGTACCAACAGCCACAACCAAATCCACATCAGAATCAGACAGCAAGTCTCTTGCACTTTTATGCCCGGCAAAACCTATAACACCCCTAAAAAGCGGATGATAGGGGCTAACCAAACCTTTTCCGTGTGGAGTAACCAGTAACTTAGCATCAAGATCAACAGCCAAGCTCAATATACTGCCTACAGCTTCACTCGCTTCATCGCCTATCAAAAAAACTGGCTTATTAGCTTTAATCAAATCATCGTAGAAAGAAGCAACGGCAACATCATCCACCAATGACGGCTTATCGAGAAGGTTTCCAATATCATAGCTAGGAGTTTTTGCTCCCCATTTAGCTCTCATGACATCTAAAGGTACGCTGAGATGCACCGGCCCTGCCGGTGACTGAAAAGCAGTCATAATGGCTGATGCCAATTTATTTTCAAATTGTGCAACATGAGAAACAAGGGTGTTATAACGAGTACAGTATTCAAACAAACCGACTGTATTTATGCCGGTACAAGAAGACTCCTGAAAAGCTCCACGACCGAAAGTAGAGAGTGCCGTTTGCGCAGTAATAACCAGCATTGGCACATTATTCTCATAGGCTGACGCAACCCCAGTAATCAAATTCGTAGCACCCGGCCCTGTGGTCGCACAACATACACCCAGCTTACCGCTGTTTCGGGCATAACCATCAGCCATAAATGCAGCACCTGTTTCATGCCTGGCTACAATGGCTCTTGGCCCACCTCGTCGCTCACTTCGGGCCAAGGCATTATAAAGAGGCTCGATAGCTCCACCTGGAATACCAAACACATATTCCACACCAAGCTGCTCCAGATATGAAACTAGCAAATCACCTAATTCAGCTCCTTCTTCCATCAAACTCCCCATCCTTGGTTCAACTCTCACGGCATCCATAATTTTTTACCATTAAAATCAGTCGATTATCGGGTTTTCTTAATTTTGTTGTGACACTTTGGCCATTATTGCCTTATTTTAATAGGAATTTCAACTTTTTGATTTGATACTTGTGATAAATAACCCAACTATTTTTTCACCCAAAAATCCTATGATCCTTGCTCGATTAGTACCTAACGATCACTTACAATGGCGCCTATTCAAAATATGAACCAGCCTTGCTATCGATGAATTCACCTATACAAACAAACAAGACCCCTAAAAATAATGGGAAAAGTGAGAATTTATTACTCAATCTTGCTTTCAATATCATTATCCCCACCCTGATATTAACCAAACTAAGTGGTGAAGATTACCTGGGAACAAAATTAGCAATTGTTATTGCTTTAGCATTCCCCATTATTTACGGTCTCAAAGATTTCCTAACATCAAGGAAGCTCAACTTTTTCTCTGCATTAGGCGTAATTAGCATTCTCCTCACAGGAGGAATTAGCTTACTTGAACTAGACCCAGCTTATATCGCAATAAAAGAGGCAGCAGTTCCTGCTCTCTTTGGCGTGGCAACCCTAATTTCTCTTAAGACGCGCTACCCTTTAGTTAAAACTTTTTTATACAACGATAAAATATTACAAACTGACCTTATTGCTGAGACCTTAGAAAAAAATAGTAATAGCCAACAATTTGAAAAATGCTTGGTAAATGCCTCATGGTTGGTGGCCGGTTCCTTTTTTCTTTCATCTGTACTTAACTACATTCTTGCCACTGTATTGATCACCAGCCCAGCGGGAACAGTTGAGTTCAATGAGCAATTAGGCAAGATGACAGCACTAAGCTTCCCAGTAATTGCCATTCCAGCAATGTTGGTTCTAATGGGAGCCCTATTTTATTTATTTCGTGGAATAACTCGTCTAACAGGACTCAAACTGGAAGAAGTTATCCATCACCACGACAAGCAAAAGGATTAAACCCATGTGGTATTCTGTTAGCAGCCAAGATGTAGAAAATAGCCTAGAAAAGAGGTTGTCAGCCCGCCCTGCACATCTGGCACGCTTAGAAGCTTTAAAACAACAAGGTCGTTTACTTCTTGCCGGCCCTCACCCTGCCATAGACTCAGAAACACCAGGAGAAGCAGGATTTACCGGCAGTTTGGTTATTGCAGAATTTGATTCTTTGGATGCTGCGCAGCAGTGGGCTAACGAAGACCCTTATATAGATGCAGGTGTTTACGCTCAAGTCACTGTGAAACCTTTTAAGAAAGTCCTTCCATGATAAGCTTCCAGAAAATACTCTATTGAATAAGAATATTGTTTCAATATTAACAAGAATACCTTTAACAAAAGCTCCAGTTTACGAGAACACCTAAGCTTAAGAGAATCCTATGAGAATATTCCTAGCCACTATTTTCCTTTATTGCTTTGCAATATCAGCTCAGGCTCAAACCGTCTACATCTCTGATGAATACCGGGTACCACTTCGCAAGTCCCCATGCCCTCGTTGTTCAATTTTACATCGAGGCATAAAAAGCGGTTCTGCTATGACCCTGGTAGAAACCAATGATGAAGGATGGAGCCATGTCACCACTAAAGGAGGGATGGATGGATGGATGCCCTCACACTACTTACAAAAACAACCTACAGCGCGCGATCAACTAGCCAGTACAAAAACAAAATTTGAATCTCTTCAAAGTAAACACCTTGCACAGGGCGAAGAGCTTAAAGCCTTAAAACAAACACATTCTCAGCTGGTGAAAGAACTGAAAAGCACTCAATCAACCAAAGATGGAATTAGCAGCGAACTAAAAACTATAAAGAAAATTTCATCTAATGCCATTTCTATTAACCAACAAAATCAGGAACTCTTAGAGCGAAACGGCCTATTACAAAGTGAGATTGATATCTTAAAAGCAGCCAATCAACGACTAACCAGCAGTGAACGAAACACCTGGTTTCTCTATGGAGCATTTGCTGTTGTAATGGGTGCATTACTATCGGTTCTTATTCCCCGAATCAAACGGCGTAAACGTTTCTCTGAATGGGGCTAATCTTTGAATTAGGGAGGCCTCTTAGCAGTGCAAATATTCACAAAATATGTACTTAATATAAACAAGAGAAAATTTAATGTTTAAAAAAATCTTTACTGTTTTGTCTATGATGATTCTGCTATCTCCCTGCTATGCAAAAGAGGCTACTGTTCAGCTCACACTTAGCACTGACATGGGGAATATTCAATTAGAACTTTATCCAGAAAAAGCACCAGAAACTGTAAAGAATTTTTTAAGCTATGTAACAAGTGAATATTATGACGGGCTGGTTTTTCACCGAGTAATAAAAGGCTTTATGATCCAGGCCGGTGGATTTGATGAAGAGCTCAATACCCGAGAGCCCGCAGGAAAACCCGTTATTAATGAATCATTCAATGGTTTAAGAAATACAAAAGGTACTATTGCCATGGCTAGGCAGTCTGACCCTGATAGCGCCAGATCCCAGTTCTTCATCAACGTAGTAGATAATTGGAATCTCGATCCCCGTAACCATAAACCTGGTTATACTGTGTTTGGCCGTGTAATAAGTGGCATGGATGTGGCAGAAAAAATCTCCAAAGTATCCACTAAAGCAACGCGTCACATGAGGGATGTCCCTGAAAGCCCTATCCATATTTTAGAAGCCAAAGTTCTAGAAACCAAATCTCCAGCCAACTCCCTAGAAACTAAAGCCCAAGAGGATAAATAAGCCCTTGGGGATCGCACTGAGTGTTAATCTCAACAAAATTGCCCTAATACGCAACTCACGTGAGGGCAATTACCCCAACATCGTCGAGCATGCACGAACCTGCATTGATCATGGTGCCGATGGTATTACCATTCACCCTCGTCCCGACCAAAGACATATCAGACCTCAGGATGCACGAGACTTGAAAAGGTTTCTTTCTGAGATCAACAATACCAATTCAACGTCAATCGAATTTAACATTGAGGGAAATCCGTTCGCAGGACCAAAAGGAGATTGCCCCGGGCTAATCGAACTAGCGGAAGAAACCCAGCCTGACCAATGCACTCTAGTACCAGATAATGATAACCAGCTCACCTCAGATCATGGCTTTGATTTAACTCAGAAAGGCAACACCCTTCGCCCAATCATAGAGCAATTACAATCACAGAAGATTCGGGTCAGCCTGTTTATGGATCCAGAACCCGCACAAATTGAATTGGCAGCAGAAATAGGTGCAGATCGTATCGAGCTTTATACCGGACCTTATGCTGCTGCATGGAAAACAGATCAGCTAGAAGATGTTTTTGAGCAACACTACAAAGCTGCTGAGTTAGCGCAAAAACTCGGTTTGGGATTGAATGCCGGACATGACTTAAACCTAGAGAATTTGGCTAAATTTGCCACGATACCTGGACTACAAGAAGTCTCTATAGGACATGCTCTTACCGTTGACTCCATCGCCATGGGGATGGGGAAAGCAGTTCAGTCCTACAAAACGATTCTATCTAACTAGGATTGCTCAGCAGTTTCCTGACAGCCAACACAAAACCTTGATTCAGGCTTAACTTCCAGCCTGAGAATATCAATTGCATCGCCACAATGTTCACACCAACCGTACTCACATGAACCTGAGTCATCCCGCTTAATACTTAACAATGCATGCTGAACATCTATTAAACGTTTTTTATAACTCATACGACAGGCATTAGACATTTCTTGCTGTTGCATCGCATCCATTCTAGACAGTCGCCCCACCTTGGTTTGATCCAATACCACAGTGTCGCCAGCTTCTGCTGACATATCCAATAACAGCAATAGCTCTTCTCGAAGTTCAATCAAGGATCGATTAAAACTCTTTAGCTGTTTTTCTGTTAAACCAACCATAAGCGTATAATAATCATCTCTACTGGAACCCCATAAATATGAAACACGAGTGCCTTCTCAAGTGACCGATTCTCCCGACCACCTTAAACGTAAACGTTTTTTCGATCGACTTCTGACCATCTATGGTCGCAAGCCTGTCTTAGAAGCTTTGGAAAACCCTAACATTCCCTGTTATCGCTTACATCTAGCAGATACCAACAAGCCCGGCGGCATCATTAAACAAATCATCACCCTGGCTGAGCAACGAGGAATAGAAGTTGCCTACCATAGCCGACAGGAACTCTCGAGAATTTCACGTAATAGCAAACAAGATCAGGGGATTGCTGCTGACCTGGAATGCCCAAACCATCAACTATTGGATGATTTTATAGCGCATCCACCCCAGGAAAATTTTAGCCTTATTGCCCTTGATGGCATCACCAATCCACAAAACTTAGGGATGATTATTCGTTCTGTCGCGGCCAGCCCCTGCCATGGTATTTTGCTACCTCAAAAAGGGACTGCCGCCATATCACCACTCGTCATTAAAGCCAGTGCAGGAACCTTGTTTAAAAGTACATTAATTCACTGTGACAGCCTGGAAAAGGCTTTACCAAAACTAAAAGGCACAGGGGTAATATGTTGCACCCTATCCTCCCACAGCAATCAAACACTCAAGGAATTTACAACAGAAGCACCTGTTGTTTATGTATTGGGTAATGAAACAGAAGGAGTATCAAAACAAGTCAGCGCGCTCTGTACTGAGCATATACGCATTCCTATGAATAATGGTGTGGAGTCTTTGAATGTTGCTGTCACTGCAGCACTGTTAGCTTTCCATAATTAGCTTATCGTAGCCAATTCTAAAAATTATTTAGCTCAAACACCGTGAGATTTTATTGGCTTCCATAGTTCACTGAACACCATTGCAATAATTGCAGCTAATATAGTTAAACCACCTATAACACCAATTGCTGGTAAAACACCAATGGCGGTAATGGTATGCCCACTAACCCAAGCTCCAATAGGTGCAGCGCCAAACAAGGCTAACTGATAAACCGAAACAACACGAGCACGGTAAGGTTGGGGAGATTCCTCATGAGTCATAGAGCGTCCCAGCATCATTGCAACACCGGAAGCCATCCCCCACAAAATGACCAAAATAAATAATAGCCATGGTGCTGGGTGCATAGCAATGGCAACTAAAAATCCTCCACGAATGAATAAACTCAACAATAACACTCTGCCTGGCTGAGTGAAGCGACCTATAAATCGAATAATGTAAACATTGGATAAAATCACGCCAAACATAAAACTAAACTGTATCCAGGCAAAAAAGGCAGCACCCTGTTGATAAACTTCCCTGGTTAAAATAGGCATCGCCACCAGATACAAGCCAAACCCCAAAAACCCTGTTGCGGCAACCACCATCATCAATTGACGTAATCGGGTATCACCCCGCACCACCCTTAGGCCTGCCGTCATATCCTTCCAGGTAGACCGCCTTTTCTCACGAGCCTGTTTTGGCTCAGCACTCAAACATTTACGTAATAACCACCCAGAGCTCAATAAAAAAATAATTTGCAGTACTATAAGAATCAATAAGCCCACACGATCCATATAACCCGCTAGAACAATACCAATACTTTGTGCCGAAAATTGAATAAATGAGGCTTTAGCTACGGCCTGCTGAAGCTGATGATCTGCCACTTGGGATAACAGGCTTTCTCTGGCAGGTTGAATGAATGCCGTTATTGTCCCGAAGCAAATGCCAAACAGCAGCATCAATTCGAACGATAAATAGCCTTGCCATACAGCCACCAACAATACAAAACAGGGCACACAATAAAATAAGTATAAACGGAATAAGTGATGTCCAAGATGACGATTATCTGAAACCACGCCACCAATGAGAATAAAGAACAATTGGGGCAACATCAGCGCCATCTGAGCATAGCCAACACGCAACGCTGATTCCCCCAACACCCCGACTAATAGCCAGGGAAATAAAACAATCTGCAACCCCTGGGCCAGGGAGCTTGCACCTACACCCCCGAGATAAGTTTGAAAACTGCTAGGCTCTTTGTTATCGGGACCCTTATCACCTAATAGATGGTTACCTGATAGATTGTTATCAGATATCTGATCACCACATGTATTATCGATAGTTGAAGTCATTACTGATTCAGGTGGCCCACAGGTTAAAACAAATTATTTTCTGTGAGCAATTTAAGGAAGGTAGTTTCATCAAGTACAGGAATATCGAGTTCCTCTGCTTTTTTTAACTTAGAGCCTGCGCCAGGCCCTGCCACAACACAATCGGTTTTTGCCGAAACACTGCCTGACACTTTGGCACCCAACAATTGTAATTTTTCCTTGGCCTCTGACCGTCCCATCACTTCCATAGTCCCAGTGAGCACCCAGGTTTTTCCCGATAGTGGTAACGCTTCATCGTCGCTGACAACAATATCTGGCCAACGAACGCCTTGATTACGTAGCCCCTGTACTATATTCAGATTATCACTCTGATCAAAAAACTCGTGGACAAAATGGGCAACTACCGGACCCACATCAGGTACTTCTTGTAATTCATCCTGGCTAGCGGCCTGTAATGCAGACAAGTTACCAAAATGCTTAGCAAGGGATCGAGCTGTTGCTTCACCTACTTCCCTTATCCCTAATGAATAGAGAAAATGCGGTAATGTAGTTACCTTAGTTTTATCTAATGCCAACAATAAATTCTCAGCAGATTTCTTGCCCATTCTCTCTAAACTTTCCAGCCGTTCAAGTTTTAACTGGTATAAATCTTCCACCGAATTTACCAACTGCTGGTCCACTAATTGATCTACCAGTTTGTCGCCTAACCCTTCAATATCCATAGCCTTGCGAGAAGCGTAATGCTTAATAGCTTGTTTTTGTTGTGCAGAGCAAACCAAGCCACCAGAACAGCGAGACACGGCTTCCCCCTCAATCCGTTCTACCGGTGAATTACAAATTGGGCAATGGTTGGGAAATACTATTTCAGTCGCAGTGGAAGGGCGTTTTTCCAAAACAACTCTTACAACCTGTGGAATCACATCGCCAGCGCGGCGAATAATAACTGTATCACCTACTTTTACACCCAAGCGTTTTACTTCATCCTGATTATGTAACGTGGCATTACTGACGGTTACTCCACCCACAAATACAGGCTTTAACCTTGCCACTGGGGTAACAGCTCCGGTGCGCCCTACCTGAAACTCTACATCTTCAAGGCATGTCATCTCTTCTTGGGCGGGGAATTTCCTGGCGATGGCCCAACGAGGAGCTCGAACAACAAACCCTAGCCTTTGTTGAAGTGCCAGGCTATCAACCTTGTAAACAATGCCATCAATTTCACAGGGTAATTGATCACGAATATCCGATATTTTCTGGTAATAATCCAAACAACCATCAATATCGGCAGCGACTTCAACATGGGGGTTAACAAGGAATCCCCATTGCTTTAGTAGCGCCAAGGTACCAGAGTGAGTTTCTGGCTGTTCTAGCCCTTCAATCTGCCCCAGACCATAGGCTGCCATTTCCAGAGGCCGGGATGCAGTAATTTTTGAATCTAATTGACGAAGACTTCCTGCAGCAGCATTTCTCGGGTTAACAAACAGCTTTTCATCAGCAGCTTTTGCCTCCCGGTTAATTTTTTCAAAGCCCGCTTTGGGTAGATATATTTCACCTCGCACTTCCAGCAAAGTTGGAGGAGTTGCCGTTAGCAGTTTTAACGGAATAGAATTAATAGTACGAACATTTTTAGTAATATCTTCTCCAGTGAAACCATCGCCACGGGTCGCTCCTTGAACCAAGATACCATCTTGATATAGCAGGCTGACAGCTACACCATCCAACTTTGGTTCACACACGTAAGCCAAAGCCCCGGATAATTTTAATCGCTCAGTAACACGGCGATGAAATTCCAAAAGTTCTTCATCATTAAAAGCGTTATCCAGCGACAACATAGGCACTGCATGAACCACCGAATTAAATGCCTTGAGTGGTTCACCCCCTACCCGCTGAGTGGGCGAATCCACTGTTTTTAATTCAGGATATTGCTCTTCTAATTGCTGAAGTCTTCGTAGTAAACGATCGTATTCCGCATCGGGAATAGAGGGGTCGTCAAGAACATAGTAGAGATGATTATGATGATTGAGCTGCTGTGAAAGATCAGCGGCTTCCTCTCGGGCCGCCTGTTGTGCCTCAGGCATTACTCAACCCCAGATAGCTGGGCTCGACTAAAATCGGCAACTCTCTGACGGTAATGATCTTCCGTTTGGCGAGTGAATGCGCTGCGGCTTTCATCCTTAACTTCACCACCAAGTTCAGCTGCTATTGCTTTGGCTGAAGCCAACAAACTCTCTAGAGTTGCCGCCGGATCAGACACATCTTCCATGGCATAAAACAGACTAATGCCAGGGGTTGTTAACTGATCCATGTTGTTTAAATCAAATGTACCTGGGTTCACCGAGTTAGCTACGCTATAGATAACAGGGCCGGCACCGTCTTCTTGTTCATGGCGGTGAAATATCTTCATGGAACCATAGCGCAAGCCCTGTTTCAAAAGGGCTTCAAGTAGTTTATCACCTGGGAAAAAATCACCCTCTTTCGTCATTAAATGCAAAACCACCACGCTGGCAACGGGCACTTGCTCACGTTCAGACTTTCTTGAGGTATTATTACCCACAGAGGTATTGGCACTAGAGGAGTCATGATTGGCTTGCTGGGGTTCATCCAAGTTCAGACTAGACTGTTCTGGTTCACCAATAGGAAAAGACAATTTTGGTTTGTTCGCTTCTGCTCTTTCACGAACGTTCTTACCTACCTGCTCAATATCAGCTTCATCCCGATAACTGACGACCCTCGCTCCACCACTAGGTAGTTCACTGCCATATTCATCGAGATCATCACCCTCGTCAAAAACGGGTTGTTTGCGGCGTGGCATGTGAATTTTTTCATAGCGGGCACTACGGACACGACGAAC
>Ga0209345_10007052_pt1 | contig 10024 bp, 9 predicted proteins | sample Cruoilmetagenom7_FD_187294 | JGI IMG/M metagenome (GOLD analysis project Ga0209345, IMG submission 187294) | Oil polluted marine microbial communities from Coal Oil Point, Santa Barbara, California, USA - Sample 7 (SPAdes) (version 2) | ecosystem: Environmental > Aquatic > Marine > Oil seeps ... | reverse complement strand
TGGTTAAAGGCCAATTGCTGACTGGTCAGAAGTTTTTGCAAGCGCGCCAGACGTTCGGATTTTACGTCTTCTGGGACTTGTCCGGGTAAGGCCGCGCCCGGTGTGCCGGGACGAGCGGAGTATTTAAAACTAAATGATGAAGCAAAACCGATCTCTTCAACCGCCTCCAATGTCTTCTTGAAATCCAGTTCGCTCTCCCCCGGAAAGCCAACAATGAAATCAGATGACAAAGCCAGTTCTGGCTGAGCGGCACGTATTTTGGCCACCAAATCTTTGAACTCGGCAAATGTATGGCCTCGGTTCATAGCTCTGAGAATGCGGTCACTGCCCGCCTGTAAGGGCAAATGCAGATACGGCATCAGCGTCTTTTCTTGCTTGTGAACCTCTATCAGCTCATCATCCATATCGCGGGGATGGGATGTGGTATAGCGCATACGGTCCAACCCACCGATTTTTGATAGGTGTGTAATCAACTGACCAAGCCCCCAATGCTCTGCGTCGTCCAGTTTCGGTGCAGCGCCGTGATAAGCATTGACGTTTTGCCCGAGCAAAGTGATCTCGCGAACCCCTTGAGCTACCAACGCACGTGCTTCGGCAACAATCTGGTCTACGGGCCGGGAAAACTCTGCGCCGCGCGTATAGGGTACGACACAAAATGTGCAGAACTTATCGCACCCTTCTTGGATGGTGAGGAATGCAGTCGGCCCAGTAACCGCGCGGGTAGCGGGCATCAAATCAAATTTTTCTTCCGTGTCAAAATCCGTCTCTAACCGTTCGCCAAATTCGCGGCTGATCTTGGCGATCATTTCGGGCAGCTTGTGATAGCTCTGCGGCCCCAACACCAAATCAACAATAGGCGCACGGCGCATAATTTCTTCGCCCTCGGCTTGGGCCACACATCCCGCCACGGCAACTTTCATGGTGCCGCCAGCGGCTTCCTTTTTCTCTTTCAGCTTACGGATACGCCCTAACTCGGAATAAACCTTCTCCGCCGCTTTTTCGCGGATATGGCATGTGTTCAGCACCACCAAATCTGCACCGTCGGGACTGTCCACAGGGGCATAGCCCACAGGCGCGAGCACGTCGGCCATACGCTCACTGTCATAGACATTCATCTGACAGCCATAGGTTTTGATAAAGAGTGTTTTCGTGTTCGCGGTGACGCCCTTATTGGGCTTGCTGGATTGAGAAGCTTCCACTGATGTCTGGTGGCTCATAGGCCAATTATCCTGTAAAAACCGGTATCCTGTTAAACCGGATCCTGTAAAAACCTGTATAAAGCCTAAAACCCGCCATTTAGCAAGAGACTTTGGCGGCGGCTCCCTTACGTATCGGTGCGACCCTTGCTCATATAATATATGGGTAAGCCCAGCAAAAATAGAACGACACCCCAAATTATCAGTTGGAGACCCGAACCAAGGATAGCCACTGCAGAATAAATAACAGCGAGCAGAGCCACACCGGCCCACCCTTTGGCACTACGCCATGACACGCGTAATTCTGCTAAGGCAGACAACATGTAAGGCAACAGCAAGCAAAGCGTGGACATGGAAATCAGAAAAGTAAAGGCGGCGAGCAAACCATCCAAATAATTAAAACCAAGCAACACAGTTGATATAACCGCAGAGAGCACCAGAGCCGTCACGGGTGCTCCACCGGCATTTCTACGCGCTAAAAATTTCGGGGCAAGCCCGTCAAGAGAAACCGCCAGAGGCATTTGCCCCGACAATAAAATATTACCATTCGCAGCCCCCGCAGTTGCCACCAATGCACCCAGAGCAATGAAAGTACCGCCCCATGGTCCAAGCTTCGCCGCAGCATCAACAAAAGGAGCCTGTGACGTTGCTAACATATCAACAGGAACGAGCATCATAACCGCCGCAGTTGCTGCTATATAGACAAAGGTTGTCGTCAGTGTGCCAACTACAACCGCGCGCGGGATCGTCCGTTTCGGCTTGTGTACCTCCGCCGCCGCCACTGTTGCTGATTCTATGCCCAAAAACGCCCACATAGTTAGTAGGGCTACGGATGCAACCGCACCTAAAACCGGCTTATTACCCGGATTAAAGGGCGGAATATTATTCGTACTTCCCACAGCAACACCGAGCAAAATTATGACAATTAGCGGCACGAGTTTGAGTATTGTTGTCAACAACTGTACACTGGCACCAGCACCCACACTTTTGATGTTGATAGCAACCAATGTCCATGTGAGTACAACTGCGGCGACAGCCTGCATCACAGGATTGGTACCGACCGCCGGAACTATGGCACCCAAATACCCCGCAAAGGCAACTGTAATCGCGGTGGTCGCGAAGACAATGGACAACCAATATCCCCAAGCAACAATGAAGCCGGTAAAATCACCAAAGGCTTCTTGCGTATACACATAAAACCCACCTGATTTTTCAGTACGGCTTGCCAAACGACCAAGCACCAAGGCTATGGTTATGGCGCCTACACTGGTCAACAACCATCCTAAGAAACTAAGCGAGCCATAAGGCGCCAGTAAGGCAGGCAACATAAACACGCCTGAACCAATCATCACACCGACCGACATAGCCCAACATTTCCAAAACCCCATTTTAGATTTTGCATCGATGTTCTGCGTTTTCTCAGTCATGTATTAGCCCTCTTGTGTATTTAATGTTATATTGTGGATATTATTTTCCGTCTCTTGGATGTGGTAGCCGCCGCCCCACGGCAATAAAGGCCGCACCGCCGACTACATAGAGCGCCAAAAACCCGGCCATATTGATAGTGACCCCAACCAAGCCAAGCTCGGTGACGTTTAAAAACGGATAAGGATAAATCCCGCTGAGCGCCCCGCGCATAATTGTGTAAACACCATATAGGCAAGGATACACCAACCAATAAGGTATCTGGGCGAAGCGCAATGAACGCTTGGGGGATAAGAAAACCCAATCCAGCACATACATTATGGGGAGCACGGTATGTAATGATATGTCCGTGATAAGCTGTAAGCCTTGCGGATCCCACAAATCCCTGAGCATGATGTGATACACAACGGCCACAAATGAAATATACAGCGCGATGGCGGCACGCACGGCGGGCTTTGTGAAAAACCTGTGTAGTTTTGTAGTCGGTGCTAATAACGGTGCGGTAAAGGCCAACACCACCAAAAAATTAGTCAAAATAGTAAAATAACTAAAATAACTAATTGTCGCGGCCGCTAAATTTGCGTGCTCTGCATTGTTGGCCGCAAGGCCGTATTGCGCCACTAATGTAGCCCAACCAATCCCCGCCCCTAATATTCTGTATAAAGTTTTCCTCGACATTATTTGGTTTCCTTCATTGGTTTTCTTCCTGACTTTCGGTGCCTAGCTCAGTATCAATTTTGGCAATCATGTCTGTGGCTAATTCCGCGCGGTCAACGCCTATGATTGTGGCAATCATCATAGTCGACATCCAGTATCTGAGCTCTGCCATCAACTTAACATCGCCAGCAATTAAATTAACAATTTCCTCAGACCGTTCCGGCGAAATTGGGGCGGAGCAAGGCAATATTACTTGCTCTCCAGTAGCATCTGTGCCGTAACAATTTTCCCAAATATATGATTGCACAGCAACAGGAACAATGCCGCGAACATTCTCGCGGTATTTGGGACGTTCCGACAAGACCGCATTTCCAGACTCTAAATAGTATATTGCCAAGGCATCACGAAGTTCTACACTAATCAGGTTTTGATCGCCAGCATTCGTCAGTTCATCATAAGTTGTGCGCGTGGTGGTAAATTCTGCCGCTTGGCTTGCTTGGAAAAAAGCAATTAGCAACTCCCAATACGTTAAACTGCCCACTTGGCCCGTATTGGCATAATCTAATCCTGAAGTGCCGTAATCAGAAACCTGTTTCCAGAAGTCGATTCTAAACATCAAATCATTTTTATCAGCATTTAAATCATTCTGGGTACGGATTAAATAAGCTTTGGCACGCCCTTCATCGTTCCGCATTTCATTCCATTGCTGCACTTGCAAACCAACAAACACACCAAACACAACAATAAAAAAATCAAGCCCAACCGCGAACCAATTTTGGTCTTTGACGTGCTTTGTCATACTACGCAGGATCATGGTTTTGCCTCCTCTTCGGTGTGAACAATACCAAGCTCCGCGTCTAGCGCCGCATGTAGCCGGACAAGGCTTTCTGTAACCGGCTCCACGGCAAACACCGCATAGTGGGCATAGCGGTCTCTGTTATCGACAAATGTATTCATGAACTGCGGGTTGGCTTTCATTATGGTCGCATCGCACCGCGCCGCAGTTCTAATGCCAAGAGGGGTATCGGCATCAACAGTCTCAAGCCGAATAAGCATTGGAAATTCGCGGGCTAATATAAGGATGTTTCTATTCACCGCATCAATAAAATCACCCCCGACTAAAGCGCTTTGGTTGAGCTGTGTAATTGCCGACTTGACGCCTTTGGCCTGTAACGTATCCAAACGACCGCTGGATAAAAGCTCATTTACAGTCGGCAAATTTGCCGTCGGGTTTGAATAGATATGTGATTCGTGAATAGCGGCACATTCTTGCTCTGTCAGCACTTGTCGATCTGATCGATTATGCAAAACAGCAACGGCATTTGATAATCTCAACTGGTTTTTTCGTATATTCTCAACAAGCCGCGCCCTGTCTTGGGTCAACTGTACGACTTCGCTGTGTAGTCTGACTAGATAACTTCCCTCACTTGCCCGTTGACTTTTCTCAGAGGCCCATTCCTGAACCTGAAAACCCATAAACACACCAAAGACAACAATGATGAAATCAAGCCCAACCGCGAACCAGTTTTGGTCTTTGACGTGTTTTGTTATACTACGCAGGATCATGGTTTTGCCTTTGTCGGTTCAGATTTAACGTCAGGATTGGTGATTACGGATATGGAGAGATCAGGTGTACAAGATTTTCCGGACTTCATTGGTGTTCCTAATCGTTTGACCAAACATGCCGACCAAGCTCGTAGACGGACATTTTCGTCTACCCAGTCTTGTAGCCTGTCCATATTGGCTTCAAATTCAGGCTTGAGCCGTAGCCCATCTTCGCGGTAAAAATAGCTTGGGTTTTGTTTGAGGCCCGGCAAGATTTCGTTCTCAACAAAAATAACATATCTTTTATATTTCTCCCCGACGCCATCAAGCTCGGAATAATAAAAACCGATATCAAACAGCAAATCGGGCGCAAACATATCTGTCAACTGATTTGGAGGTAACGTAGACCAGATGTGTTGCGGCGGTATATCAGAACCGGGAATGCGGTGGAAGAATGGCGGTATGATTTCGCCGCTTGCTCTTTTCGCTGCCCAATCATCAAACCCTTGGTTTATGTCACGCGTAAATGCAATATCGAGCGCCAACACATGTTGCATATCCAAACGCAATGTCTCGACCACTTGCGCCTGCTTTGCACGTAAAGATGCACGCTCTTGGTAGCCGCTCACCCAAACCCCGATATACACACCAAACACCACAATGAAAAAATCAAGCCCAACCGCGAACCAGTTTTGGTCTTTGACATGCTTTGTCATACTGCGTAGGATCATTTCACGTCCTCCGTTGCGAACAATTTGTTGATGCCAAAGGTTCTGTCCGTCTTCATATAAAATGAGACAGATTTGCATCTAAAGAATCGGAATTTGCTATAGCTCTAGTTTCTAACGCCTTACCTTCAAGGTAAGCTTCATAAGCGGGAATAGAATTGGTACCGACATCTGCCATTTGCGCCAATGCAGCTGGGTCCATGGCCGTTTTCAGAGCCGTGGCGATTTTAATGGCAATATCTTCTTGTATCTCGATAACATCGTCAGAGGTGCTGTCATAGGTTTCGGACCAGAGGTGAAAACCATCATTGGCACGTATAAGCTGCGCCGTAATCCGCAAGCGGTTCCCGCCGCGCCGCACTGACCCTTCGAGTACATGCGCCACACCTAATTTATCTGCGATGATCGGGATTTCTTCATTGGTGTTTTTAAACTTGAACGATGATGTGCGTGAAGTGACCAACAAATCAGGTGTACGGGCCAGCGAGTTGAGAATTTCTTCGGTCAATCCGTCCGAGAACCATTCCTGATCATTGTTTGGTGAAAAATCAACAAACGGCAGGACGGCTATCGATTTACTGCGATCAATGTCCTGCGTCATTTTCGGGACAGCGCTAACAGGCTCAGATGTAGGCAGTTTTGTTTCAGTAACCACCGTTTGGGTGGGGTTGCTACTAGATTGCTGCGTGGTTTGCCAAACCACCAAAGCGCCGACAATTACAAGGCCGCCGAGGATAGCAAAATCTAATTTGCGTCCTGTCTGCCCTGCGATGCTGTCACCGTCCGCAATGTTCTCCGTGCGCTTCACGCCTTCGGGTGTCATCTCGAACGCCCACGCCAATAATACGGCAATGGGGAAACCTATAATCAGAGCAACAGCAAAGAAACTATCAACCCAATCAGGCAGGTGCAGCGCCGGTGTCATCACCGCTACAACCTGCATTAATATCCAACCTACAACAACATATACGCCCGCGACACGGAAAATATTCCTGCGCTTTAACTCAGAAAATAAATTATTCATGTTCACTCATATTTCTAATCACATCTCTATTCGCATCTCTAATCACAGGTAAAATCACCCGCGCCAACTGCACGGCATTGGGGCGGGAAACCATTTTCGCGCCAAAATTCTGGCAAGCCGGCCTCAATCATCCAACGCTTCTGATGTGTGGTTTCTTTAAGCTGGGCCGGATATGGAGCCCACCAATCCATATTATAAATACCGGGATTTTTTACGGCTTCATAGTTTCGGTAAGCAAAGGCCAAAAATTGTCCTGTTGGGCTTTCCCAATCCAAGGCTTCGCCGTTTGCGCGCACATAGGCCGATTCTATATTGGTGCGCTCTTTTTCAAAATCGAAATCCGGGTCCATATAGGAACGATAATTAAGCTCTATGAGATGGGAAAAATTGGCACCAGAATTATTCTGATACACATAAGCCAAGACGGTAGACGCATCGCCTCTCGCTGCATATGCTGGTATGAAAACTCCATCTTGGGCACGGTTGCCTTTTAGCCTGCCTTGTTCAAACAGTTCCAATGCACGCTTGGTGTCGCCGCTATATAATTTGGCGACAGCCATGTGGCGGCGGCACATTTCGTAAGCGGGGTCAATATCAAGACAGCGCAAGAAATCTTGCTCTGCTTTGTCAAAATACCCAACGGTGTTATAATGTATGCCGCGCCACAAAAATGCAGTGGTCTCCTTTGGATCAATCTTAATGGCCTCGTTAAAATGCGTAAACGCAGCCGCATAATCAGTGTTAGTTTTATTGGAAACAACATTGCCAAGTACAGCATGGGGCATAGAAAGATTTGGGTTTAAGGTTATGGCTTTTTGTGCGGATTGTGTTGCAAGATAAAAATAATCTTTATCATTTACATTCCAAGATGGCGCCACCGAGTAAACGGCAGCAAGCCCGGCCCAAGCACGGGCAAAATCTGGGTCTGCTTCTACGGCTTGCTCAAACAAAGCCATCGAACCCTTTAGATCATCGCGGGACAAAAACTTACTGTGCGCCTGTAGATATAGCTCATAGGCGTTCAGGTTTTTCGTATCTGCCTTCACAGAGACAATCGGCGCATCAGCTTCGCCGCTCTCACTGCCCTCACTGCCGTCCATCACAATCCCCAATTGACGGACAATCTCGTTGGCAATTTCATCTTGGATGGCGAATATATTTTCTGCGGTTAATTTACGGTCATAAGTCTGTGACCATAAATGTTTATCATTGCTGGCATCAATAAGCTGCGCCGTAATCCGCAAGGTTTCTCCGGATTTACGCACGGAACCTTCTAATACATGACGGACTTTCAACCTTTCAGCGATTGTCGGAATACCCAGTGCTTCTTGTCCTTTAAATCCAAACGCCGATGTCCGCGATGCAACCTTTAAATTATCGACGCGCACCAAAACATTGAGAATTTCTTCGGCAATACCGTCCGAGAAATACTCCTGGTCACTAGAGGGCGATAAATCAGCGAACGGAAGTACAGCAATGGAGGCATCTTCAATAGCTTCACCTATTTGCTCAGTTCTCTCTTGAACGATCACCTCTGGCGCAGATATCTTCTGCGGCATAAGGCGGTTACCCATCACCAATGCAGCCACAAGCACAAGCCCGCCGACGATGGTGTAATCGAGTTTGCGCCCGGTCTGACCTGTAATGCTATCATCTTCCGCCACGACCTCCGTACGCTTAACGCCATCAGGCGTCATTTCAAACGCCCATGCAAATAAAACGGCTATAGGGAAGCCGATAATCAGCGCCACGGCAAAAAAACTATCAACCCAATCGGGTAAGTGCAGCGCAGGCGTCATCACCGCTACGACCTGCATTAATATCCAACCTACAACAGCGTATACTCCGGCCACCCGAAAGATATTACGCCGCTTTAACTCTGTAAAAAGAGTACCCAAAGCGCGTCCCCGTATAATTTTTGTTTTTGATAGCACAACGGGTAAGTCGTGTCTTGTTCCAATTTAAAGGGGAAATGCCCATATTACGGGTATAAATGACGTTGATACCTCGTTTAATTTCGGTATTTTAGGGTGCTTTTTTATTTCGCCGTTTTATCTCACTGGGAGAACGACGATAGGTCTCAAGAAACACCGCATTAAAACGGCGCAGAGATTTAAAGCCTGCTTGATAGGCGATTTCGGTCATGGGCAGATTTGTCTCGTCGAGTAAGCGTTTCGCCCGCTGCACCCGTGCGGTTCTGGCGGCTTGTCCGGGCGTGGTGTTTAAGTGTTTTTGAAACAGGCGTGAAAGTTGCCGCGCACCTAGACCTAACCTGCCAGCAAAGCTCTCCATGTCCGTATCGTCCAACGCACCTTCATTGATAAGGCGCAAAGCCCGCTCAACCGTTGTCTTGGTTCCGTTCCAAGCAGGTGAAAAAGGTGCTGTTTCCGGGCGGCAGCGCAAACACGGACGGTACCCCGCCGTTTCACAAGCCGCCGCGCTGGGTAGGAAACTGATATTCGAAGTCTTGGGCGCAGGCGCAGGACAGACGGGGCGGCAATAAATTCGCGTGGTGCGCACAGCCGTAAAAAACACACCGTCATAGTCCGTGTCTTTGCTGAGGCGCGCTTGATTGCAAATTTCAAAATCTGGTAAAGTTTTTTCCATGATGCCTATATACACACAAAAACGATCCAAGCCTAATATATCCGAACAGTGATGTCCGTATGCGGCTAATGAATATGCTCAGGAAAGATTTATGTCATGACAAAACATGAGCACAGTAGTTTACCGTGATTGATGCGCAAAAATAGGGCTGGATAAGTTCATTGCTTTTATGTCAAGCTCTGCCAATGTCATTATTCAACCACTTAAAACAACTTAACCTGAATGCACAAAATTACGCAATTTTTGGCAGCGGCCCCTTAGCCATTAGAAAAATAATCCCCAGCTCAAACGACCTGGACATTCTTTGTAGACGCGACGTTTGGGACACAGTTTGTCAGCTTGGGAAGTGTGAATATCTAGAAGAATACGATGTAACTATTGTCAATTTACCACACCATGAAATTACCTTTGGAACGGTGTGGGGAATTGGAAATTTTAATGTTAACATGTTGATTAATACTGCGGAAATAATTGACGGGCTACCATTTGTGCAATTGCAACATGTTGTCCACTATAAAAAAATTCGTGGAAGCGCAAAAGATTTGGCACACCTCCAGGCCTTAAAAAAATCTGGCAAAAATTTCCGATGATGCCCGTATATGGCGAGCGACCAGTGGTCGGCTAACCCTCTTTCTGGTCTTTAACAGCACTAGGTTTTGCAGTTTTTACGAACTCTACAGGACCTATATTCTGCGACAAATTTGCTTTCCTCGCTCTAAAGAAAAACAGTATTGAGCCAATATAGGCCAATATAATCATGCCGCCGACAAGTTTTGGAAGGACATATAGAAAATCCGGAGAACTCGCCACCGGACCAAACCATCCGAGTGCGGTATCCGGCT
>Ga0209345_10007051_pt1 | contig 10025 bp, 10 predicted proteins | sample Cruoilmetagenom7_FD_187294 | JGI IMG/M metagenome (GOLD analysis project Ga0209345, IMG submission 187294) | Oil polluted marine microbial communities from Coal Oil Point, Santa Barbara, California, USA - Sample 7 (SPAdes) (version 2) | ecosystem: Environmental > Aquatic > Marine > Oil seeps ... | reverse complement strand
CAGCGCCCGCCACAGGGGAATCCTCTGACCCAGCGCCCGGGCCGTAAGCCGCCAGCGCAGCGTGGAAAGCATGGTCTGCCCCGTCAAGGCCAGCACTGCGGCCAGCAGCCAGAGTGGCTCTGCCTGCAGCAGGAGGTTCAGCGCGACAGGGCCATCCACCGCCTGCCAGAGCAGCACCAGCAGAACCAGCGTCACCGCCAGCCGCAGGAGTTTCATCAACGCGGGCCGCGATGGCATGTCATCAGCCTCCGTTCAGAGGTGCGGCGGGCAGAGAAGCCCCCGTCGGCGGCGCGGAACTGAAGGCTTCCAGCAACAGATCACGCATCGCTTCCATGGGAAGAACGGGCGCGTTTTCGGCGGGAATCATGCCGCGCGTCCAGCCCCAGTCCGCAACATGATCCAGCAGATCCGGCGGTCCTATCAGGTGGACAGGGACATCGCTTCTTTCGTCCAGCGCGATGAAGCTCGCAGCCTGATGATCACCCAGGACAATCATCAGCGGCGGGTCCTCGGCCTGGCGGGCGGCATAGTCGACGACAACCTCAAGCGCATAGGTGATGGACATCCGATACTGCTCTCGCACGCGGTCATGATCGCGCCACACGACATCGGGCCGGTCGCCCGACATGGCCATCTCGTTGAAGACTGCGCCATCGCCCAGATCCTCCCAGGGGATCAGGCGGGGGATCGGGACCCAGGGGGCATGTGACGAGATCAGGGCCACCTGCGCGAACAGCTTCTGGTCCGAAGGCGGATCGCGCAGCAGCCGGTCCATGGCCGCGAATGTGAACTGATCGGGCATGGTCACCCAGTTGAAAGGCAGCCCGCGATAGCCGAGATCCGCAGCGGGCAGCACGGAGTCGAAGCCCATCAGCGCAGCTTCGGGCCAGTCCAGCGTGATCGCTGGCATGACAGCGGCGGTATGGAACCCCGACCGGGCGGCGATGTGGAACAGCGTCTCGCGCCCGCTGGCCAGTGCCGCTTGGTACCGCGCCTGACCATCGACGCGCATCCCGTTAGCGAAGGTGGCATGGGCCAGCCAGCTTTGCCCGCCCCGCGTAGGCGATTTCAGGTATGCCGACTGCGTGGCCAGACCGGCTTCTTCGAGGCGGCGCGTGGCATCCGCAAGCAGGGGGCGGTGTTCTTGTGCGTAAAAGGGCGTGTCGAGGCTGGTGCGCCCATAGCTTTCAACAAAGATCACCAGCACATCACGGTCGATCCGGTCCAGAAGGCCGCTCCGGTCTGCAAAAGGATCGGCGCGTGCAAGGTCGTTGAAGGCGCGCAGATCGGTGAGTGTGTTGCGGATCAGAAGTACCCGCTCTACCCCAACCCGGGCGGTAAAGGCGGTTCCAGGCGGATTGAAGGGAATGGCCCAGCGCGCCATGATCGCGCCGATATCCATCACGGCAAAGCCCAGCACCAGCACCGCTGCGCCTGCGGAGAAGACGTTTGCCGGCCGGGGCAGGGGCACTCTGGCCCAGACGCCCATGGCCCACCAGAGGCTGGCTGCCAGACCCAAGATCACCACGATCACGCCGATCACCGCGCCGATGGCTGGCAGCAGGCCCACCGACCCCCAGAGAAGGCGGAAGGCTGCCTCCATCAGGGGCAGATCGCCCACCGGGTTGAAGCCACGCGTGAACGACGTGAACATCCCGAAGTCGGCGGCTTTCAGCACGGCAATCACGGTCAGGGACGCGACGAGTGCACCGCGCAAGCCGCGTCCGATGCGCCCATCCCCGATGACCGGCAATGCCAGCAGCAAGAAGACCCATTCCAACGACAACACCGACAGCGCCGCCCATGTCATAGCCGCTGGGTGATTGGGCTGGATCAGAACCACATGAAGCAGCGCTGCAGCAAGGATCGCGGCCCCGACGGCGCGCAGGGTGGCTGCGGTCACGTCCGATACCTCCAGAGCCAGAGAATGTCGCGCCCGAAGGACCAGATCAGCGCCAAGGCTGCGCCGAGTACAATGGAGAGGGCCACCGATCCGGTCACGATCGGGGCCTGCAGGGCGATCAAGGCCGCGATCTGGATCACGCAGACCACCTTGCGCCCAAACCTGTCCGGAAGCGGTGCGGCCATCCATGGCAGGACCCAAGAGGCTGCGACAAAGGCATATCGCATCAGGCCAAGCACAAGGACAACCGGGCCCACCGTGCCAGCGGCAAGCGCCAGAAGTGACAACAGCAGGGCCAGAGCCGCGTCCACCTCCATGTCGAAGCGGGCGCCAAACGCCGAACTGAGGCCACTACGGCGCGCCAGCCAGCCATCGACCCCGTCAAGCGACAAGGCCACCGTAGCCACAAGGGCAACTGCCCAGCCGTTCATGGCGTTTTCCGCCAATCCATCCACGAGGATCGGTGTCAACAGAGTTGCCCCCAAGCCTGCACGGAACAGGGTCACCGCATTGCAGGCACCAAAGCGCGGATGCGGGTAATGCCGCGGCAATTGCCACCAGAGCGTTCCCACGCCCAGCAAGAAAAGCATCAATGCGGCGAGGCTGGACACGCCCGCCGGAAAGACGCTCACATGCAAGACGACCATCGCTGCAAGAGTGATAGCCGCCGCCAATGCAAGCCCGGCTCGCGGCGACATCGCGCGAGGTCGGAAAGCAAGAACGGCATCTGGCGGCATCATGGTCATCCGGCATAGATAGTGTGCTAAGAAGGCCGTCAAGCATGGCACAGCACTGATGCGGCGTGTTCAAGCCGACGAGGCACCGAACCACGCATCTGTGATCAGCCAAACTTGACCGGGACGGCGATCCGGCTAGGTCAATCTAATGTGCATAGCGAGGGAACCATGCAACCGCAACCGGAACACTACAAGGCCCCTGCCCGATGGCTGCACTGGTCAGTAGCGCTTCTTGTTCTGGCGATGCTACCGGTCGGTTTCCTGATGGTGCAACAGGGTCTGAGCCGCCCGCTACAGAACAGCCTTTTCCTGTTTCACAAGAATACAGGCGTCATCGTGGCCCTGCTGGTCGCTGCCCGTCTTCTCTATCGCTGGCGCAATCCGCCGCCGCCCCTGCCGGCCGGGCTTCCTGACTGGCAACGTCGGGTGTCCACCTGGACTCATGGCATACTCTACGGGCTTATCATCCTGATGCCCGTCTCCGGTTACGTCCGCGTCAGGGCTGGCGGCTTCCCTATCGAGATGCTGGATGCGCTGGGTATCGGTACCTTCCTGCCCAAATCCGAGGCTTTGGCGAATGCGGCCAAGTCCCTGCACTATGCGGGCGCCTGGGCCTTGGCCTTGCTGGTCGCTCTGCATGTGGGTGCAGCGCTGCAACATGCGCTGATCAAGCGGGACGGGATTTTTCAGCGCATGTGGCCCACCCGCGACTGACCATTCTCATCCCGGATCCATGTAAGGACAAACACTGCCCGTGACCTATCAGGCCAGCCAGTCAAAATTCCTGCGCGCGCCGAGCGCGGTGCTCGCGGAGCAGACCCGGCCATCCTTGCCAGCGGCGCGGCGTGCTTTTTGTCTGCTGACGCTGGGCATGACCATGATGGCCGCGCTGACGGTGGCGGCGTTCATCGCGGAATGGACGGTCTGGGCGATCCTTGCGATGGCACTGGTTGTGCCGAGCCTCTTGTGGATCTCGGGCGGGGCCGCCACGGCGTTGACTGGCCTTTTGCATCCCGCTGTAGCGGCCCATGCCCCACCACATGGCTGGCAGCCGAGCGGGCAGACTGCGGTTCTGGTGCTGCTGTGTCGGGAAGAACCGCAAGCCGTGGCGCGGCGGCTGATGGAACTGTCGCGGCAGATCAGGCAGGCCGGCCTCGGGCCCTTCACCAAGCTGATCGTGTTGTCAGACACCTTTGGAACAAAGGCCATCCTTGAGGAAGAAGCCGCGCTTGGCCCGCTGATCGAGAGCGGTCTGATCCGGTATCGTCGCAGGCTGGATAACGGCGGTCGGAAGCCGGGCAATATCGCGGAATGGTTCGACCGCGAGGGACAGAGCTACGCCCAGATGCTGGTGCTGGATGCCGACAGCCGGGTCAGCGGGACGCGGATTGCGCGGATGATCTGGCGGATGGAAGGCCAGCCCACGCTTGGCCTGTTGCAGGCAGGCATGGCGCTGGCCCCGGCGCGTAGTCGCTTCGGACAGGTGCAGCGCACCGCGTCACGGTTGCTGGGGCCACCTTTTGCTGCAGGGCTGGCGTCCTGGGCTGCCGATATGGCCAACTACTGGGGACACAATGCCCTGATCCGCACAGCGGCTTTTGCCAGCGCCGCGCATCTGCCGCGCCTGTCCGGTCCTGCGCCCTTCGGCGGGGATATTCTGAGCCATGATTTCGTCGAGGCCGCTGTGATCCGACGCGCCGGCTGGACGGTTGAATTCGACCCTGATCCGGCGGGAAGTGCCGAAGACGGGCCACAGCAGCTTGCGGAATTCCACAGGCGCAACCGACGCTGGTGTCAGGGCAATCTGCAACATATCCGCCTGATCGGCTGGAGGGGGCTGCATCCCCTCAGCCGATTGCATATCGCCTCGGGCATCTTCAGCTTTCTGGCGGCACCCGTTTGGCTGGCGCTTGTGGTGCTGATGGGATCGGGGCTTGTCATGCTGGAAAGCGGTCTGCCCTTTATCCTGATTTTGGCGGTGCTGATCGTGCCAAAACTCTGCGGCGCCTGGCGGTTGGCCGGACCAAGATCAACGGCGTGGCGCAGACGCGTCACACTGCGCGCTTTCGGGGGCGAGTTGGCGCTGTCGAGCCTTCTCGCACCCATCGTGATGCTGCATCACAGCGCTGCGGTGCTTTCTGTGCTGTCCGGGCGCGATTGCGGCTGGAAAGGCCCGGAGCGCGCCGGGATTGCCTTACCACAGGGGGTGCCGGAATCGTTGGCCGGTCTGGCGCTGGTGGCGCTGGTGATCACGCTTAACCCGTCGGCTGCGGTCTGGATCGTGCCCGTGGCAGGGCCGATGATCGCCGCACCGCTTCTGATCCGCTGGATGGACGCGGTCCGGCCGGAGATCAGCCTGCCGCGCCACCAAGGCTGACCCGCGCTGCCACCGGGCGGTGGTCCGACGCGATACGGATACCGGGGCCATCGAGGGCGCGCATCCCTTCAACCCGCCCGGGTGCCGTGGTCAGGATGCGGTCCAGAGGCAAAAAGGGACGCCGGACCGGAAAGCTGGCGCATGCGGGACCGTGCAAGGCCTGTCCCAAGAGGCGCCGCGACAAGGCCAGCCCACCCCATGGACGCCATTCGTTCAGATCGCCGATCAAGACTGTCTGTCGCGGCATACGGCGGCGCAGATGCTGTCCGATGACCCGCATCTGGGCGATCCGCGCAGGCTGACCCAGAGACAAATGCGTGCCGATCACACGGAACGACTTGCCATGACGCAGGGCGTCGATCACCACCGCGCCGCGATGGCAATGGCCGGGAAGGTCCAGCAGAACCGCGTCCTCGATCTCGATATCGGGGGCGAGGAACAGGATCACTCCCAGAAACCCGTGGCTTTCGGCGCCCCAGCGAAGATGCGGTTCGGCATGGGCATGGCGCAGCCCGGTTGCCCTCTCGATCCGCGGAATGTCCAGAAATCCGCGATGGGGCCGACATTCCTCGTCGGCTTCCTGCAGTACAAGGACGCCCGTGTCTGGCAAAGCCACTTCGGAGAGCAGGACATCGGCGGTGCGGACCGGATCAACGCGCCCGTCATTGCCCTTGCCGCGATGGATGTTCCAACTGACGCAGGTCAGCGCGGGATCATTATCCGTGGTCATCCGGGTTTCAGGACAGGAACGAGGCCGCACGGCGCGGCACCGCCTGTGCATTGTCATGAACCGGCAGCAAAGCCGCACTTGCCTGAGGCGAGAGCCCGCAATCGAACAGGATATCGGAACCCAGCGCAAAGACCCGCATATCCGGACGGATGCAATCGGCAAGTTTCAGGCATGGTGAGGATGTCGTCAGCGCGGCAGGTCCAGCCCCGATCAGCAACGGTGCGACGGCAACCTGCATACGCGTCAGCAGATTGGCCTCCAGAAAAGTCGAGATCGTGATTCCGCCACCTTCTATCAGCAGCGTTGAGAGACCGGCCTCATGCAGGGCGTTCAGAATCGCGCGGGGACGAAAGGCACCGTCGATCAGAGGCAGGCGGATCACCTCAACCCCGGCAGGGCGCGGGCGATCCACAGCTTGGACGACGAAGCGGCGCGCGCCATCGGCGCGCAGCACAGGTGCGTCATCGGGCAGGCGGCCCTTGGGGTCGATCACGATCCGCGCAGGGTTGGGCCCGCTGCACAGCCGCACGGTCAGGCGCGGCTTGTCATGCAAGGCCGTGCCCACGCCGATCACGACACCATCCACAAGTGCACGCATCCGGTGCAGATGCGCCAGACCATCGGGGCCGGACACGTCACGCGCATCGCCCGATACCGTGGCCACACGCCCATCGAGCGACTGACCTATCTGGGCCACGGTCACGGGTCCAAGATCGCGCCGGGCCAGTGGCGCGTAGAGAGCAAGTGCCGCGCGTTCCCCATCGGACCAGTCGCCACAGCAAGGGCAGGCGCGTCCGGATCGCACGGCAAGGATGCGGTCCCAGACTTCCGGGGTCACGGTCACGCTGTGCATCGCTGTCCTCCTTGGTTACGGGTCAAGTTACACCCCCGGGCAAGGCCAGAAGATCACGGTGGCCAATATGACAAAGCGCGCGCTCGGCCGCAGTCGTTCGGGTAGAACCCCAAGACCGCGCCTCGGCCGCGCCCGCCTCATGTGCAGCCTCTGCGATACCCTGCACCAGTTCGCGCTGAAGTGCCGCGTGATCTGCACCAAGACGCCAAGGGCTCTCGGCCTCGACCACACGATAACCGGCGGCGGCGAACACGTCGGCGATCGCGCTTGCCGCATCCGGGCCCAGCGCCGGGCCAAAGCCCTTGTCGCCCCGCTGGTGGCGGTTGAAAGCAAGCGTGACAGCATCGTCAGCATCATCGTGAGGCGTCCAGTTCATGACACCATCATAGTTCAGAGCAGCATAGAAAGGCAGACCGCGCGCAGCCAACCGTTGCGCCAGACCTGCAACCCAGTCACGCGAGCACAGGTCAAGAAGTGCCGAGGCCGTGACAAGGCTTGCCCCGTCAAGCGGCAATGCGTCCAGATCGCGCAGGTCGATCTGATGGGTGGTGGCCTTGCCGCCAGCGGCACGGGTGGCGTGGGTCAAAAGATCGGGGTCATTGTCCACCAGTCGCCAGCTTGCGGTCTGTGCCACGTGCCCACCAAAAGCGCGGACCGTCGATCCGGTGCCGCAGCCCAGATCCACGATCACGGGGGCGGGCCCCGCTGCAGTTGCTGCAGCAGACAGCAGAGCCTCGTCCCGCGCCGCATGGTCGGCGGGTTCACGCAGGGCAAGCCAGTCGGCGGAAAAGCCCATGAATCAGATCTCCGCCTCGAACCAGCCGCGCGCCATATGGCTTTCATGCAGGGTAATGCGCAGCTTCTTGACGCGGCCATCATCCTTGAGCGCACCGGACCGGACCTTGGCAGCCATTTCGCGGAAGATGTGACCCGACAGGAATTCAGTGGTGGTGAAGATGCCCTTGAACTGCGGCGCCTCATCCAGGTTCTTGTACCGCAGCGGTTCCAGCACGGCAGCCAGAGCCTCGATCGCCAGACCAATATCGACGACCAGACCGTGCTGGTCGATGTCATCGGCAAAGAAGGCCGCATCGACAGTGAAGGTCGCGCCATGCATCCCCTGCGCGGGCCCGAACAGGGGCGAGGGGAAGGAATGGGCGATCATGATATGGTCACGGACTTCGACGGCGTACATCTGGGCTCCTTCAGGGGGAATCGTTCAGTGGTTGATTTCAATAACGGATACGGTGGCAAAGGGTTCCGGGCGCGGCGAGAATACCGGCATAGGCGGCAGGCAGATCAGGGAAATCGGTCTCGCCTGAGATCAGGGCATCAAGGCGCGGATCGCAGAGCAGGTCCAGCGCCTTGGCCAAGCGACGGCCATAGGTCCAGCGCGGCAGCCGGGAGGCGGGAACATGCCCGACTTGGGAACTGACCAGACGCAGGCGGCGACTGTGAAAGGCCCCGCCAAGCGGCACTGATACGGGCGTATCGCCGTGCCAGCTGGCCTCGACCACCGTGGCCTCCTGTCCTGCCAACGACAGGGCCAGCGTCAAACCGGCCTCTGACGCGCTGGTATGGATGACAATATCACAGTCCTGAGGTGCCGCGTCTGGCAATGCGAAATCCAACTCCAGCGCCGCGGCGAGGGCGGCACGGTCCGGATTGATGTCCACCAACGTCACCTCGGCCCCCGGCAGGCCTGCGGCAAGGGTAGCAACAAGCGCGCCCACGACACCCGCTCCGATCACGGCGATCCGGTCACCGGCACCTGCACCACTGTCCCACAGGATGGTGAGCGCGGTTTCCATGTTCGCGGCCAGCACTGCGCGCGCGGGGGGCAGGTTGTCGGGCAGAGGGGTCAAGGCGGTTTCCGGCAGGCGGTATTTGTCCTGATGCGGGAACAGGGCGAAAACCGCGCGGCCCGCCAGGTTGCCTTCGGTCACATGGCCGACGCTGCAATAGCCGTATTTCACGGGGAAGGGGAAATCTCCTTCCATCCCCGGACCGCGCATCCGGGCGTGTTCCGACACCGGCACGCGGCCCGCTGCGACAAGCCGTTCCGTGCCCCGGCTGATACCTGAGAACAAGGTATTGACCAGAACCCCTTCGCCGATCTGGCCGGGTCTGATCTCGACCCTGTCAGGGGCCATGCACCATAGGGCAGAAGCAGTCATTTCAGCAGATGTCCTGACTTCGCAGCCTTGGTTGCCAGATAGCGTGCATTCTGCACGGTCTGCCCGACCTGCAGCGGCACCCGTTCGGCAACCGTGATCCCCTGCGCCTGCAATATTGCGACCTTGGCCGGATTGTTGGTCAACAACCTGACCGAGGCGATTCCCAGCCGTGTCAGCAGGGCCGAGCCGATCCGGAAATCGCGCTCGTCATCCTCGAAACCAAGGTGATGATTGGCCTCGACCGTGTCAAAACCCTGATCCTGCAGCGCATAGGCGCGCATCTTGTTGGCAAGGCCGATGCCACGCCCCTCCTGATTGAGGTAGAGCAGAACGCCACCGCCCGCTTCCGCCATGGCGGCCGTTGCAGCGTGCAATTGGGGGCCGCAGTCGCATTTCAGACTGCCCATCACATCGCCTGTGAAACACGCGGAATGGAGCCGGACCAGAACGGGGGCAGTCCGGTCGGGCAGGCCGATCTCAATCGCATAGTGTTCAATACCGCCATCGTCAGGACGGAAGACGTGGACACGCCCCGCTTCATGCGCGGCCATAGGCAGTCGAGCGTTTGCCACGGGATGTTGTATCCGGGCGCGTGTCAGTTCAGACAGGACCAACTCCGCATCCATGATCGACAGACCGTGATGCATCGCGTCCTCCAGTCCATCGGCGACAGGCAGGACGAGAGCTGCCGGCAGAAGCTGCGCGGATTTTGCCAGCGCAATGGCGGCGTGGTGGATCGTGTTGCCGGGGCGAACAGGGTGCTGCGACATTCCCACCGCATGGATCACCGTACGCGCCGGATCGGCCATCGCCAGCAACCAGTCACGCCCTGCCTGTTGCGCCAAGGGGACAGCGATCACATCGGTCTCAGGCAGGTCCGCCATGTCCAGCGCGACAGCCCGTTTGCGCGACAGAACCATCTCGGCTGTCGCACCGCCCGCCATCAATGCGCCGTGGCGTTCCATGCTCATCGTTTCGACCGGGACCACGACGCAAGCCGCACCGTCACCCGTCAGGATAACGGGCAAGCCAAGACGCATGTCGCTCTTGAGGCGTGTCAAACGTTCGAGGGCGCTGGGCGCAAGAAGAGAAGCGACGGAACTATCCGCAGCGCGAGCAGGTCTCAGTGCATTCATGTCGTAACCAGATTTCCAAATATCACCGTCAACGTAGTGTTACAAAACTTCAGACAAGCCCATGGGCCTTATTTCAACGCCAATCGGCTGACCATGCGCTATCTTGTGCTTA
>Ga0209345_10007050_pt1 | contig 10025 bp, 8 predicted proteins | sample Cruoilmetagenom7_FD_187294 | JGI IMG/M metagenome (GOLD analysis project Ga0209345, IMG submission 187294) | Oil polluted marine microbial communities from Coal Oil Point, Santa Barbara, California, USA - Sample 7 (SPAdes) (version 2) | ecosystem: Environmental > Aquatic > Marine > Oil seeps ... | reverse complement strand
CGGAACTATTTACCCCTTGATAAATAAACATACGCTTTTTATTAAACAAGATTATTGTTCCTATTTATTAACCTGTGACATAAATCAGATGTTAATAGCTGATCACTCGGTTGATTTCCTCCAAGCTGGTCACCCCTTTGATCACTTTGTTAAGACCAGCTTGCCTTAACGACACCATGCCACCGTTTACCGCTTCTGTTTGTATCGTTAATACATTGGCCTGTTGCATGATTAACTGTCGGACGTTTGCGTTTGGTTTTAATAATTCAACTATGGAAGTGCGCCCCTTATAACCTTGATTACAACGTTTACATCCCTTTGCTTTATATAAAGTGATTGCGTTTAGCTGAGTCTTATCAAACCCCTGCTTCACTAACTCTTTAATTGGGATATCCGTTTCAGGCTGTTTACAATAATCACACAAACAACGAACCAAGCGCTGTGCGATGATAAGTGAGATAGCACTTGCTAAGTTGTAAGTTGGGATGCCCATATTGGTTAAACGATTTAATGTTTCAGCCGCAGAATTAGTATGCAAAGTAGAAAGGACTAAATGACCAGTATGGGCCGCTTTTATCGCTATTTCTGCCGTTTCTAAATCCCTGATCTCACCCACCATAACCACATCCGGATCCTGGCGTAAAAAAGCCCTCAAACTATTGGCGAAATCTAACTTAGCTTTGCCATTTACTTGCACCTGATTAATACCTTGTAAATGGTATTCCACCGGATCTTCAATAGTAGATATATTAATGTCTTCCGTGTTTAACACGTTAAGACCGCTGTACAAGGTCAATGTTTTGCCAGAGCCTGTTGGCCCTGTAACTAGGATCAATCCTTGAGGTTGGGAAAGTGCAGTTAGATACGTTTGCTCCTGGTATTTATCAAAGCCTAAAGATTTAACATTAGCTAAGTTACCCTGGGTATCTAAAATTCTTAATACGACTTTCTCTCCCCATATAGTAGGTAATGTACTGACACGAAACTCAACGTGTTGTTTATCAAAGGTGAATTTCAACCTACCATCTTGTGGTTTACGTTTCTCAGCAATATCCATATTGGCCATGACTTTGATACGTGCCGCTAATCGACTATTTAAACTTTCCGGCGGCTTACCTTTATTATGTAATACCCCATCAACTCTGAATCTGATGCGGTAACTGTGTTCATAAGGTTCAAAATGTAAGTCAGATGCACCTTGTTTTATTGCTTGTCGTAATATTTTATCCACATAACCTATGATGGGTTCTGTCGGCTCATTAAGAGTATTTGAACTCTGGCCGGCATGTTTTTCCTCCTTATGTGTTGTTACATGATTAATATTACTTGTTGCAGGACTTTGTGTTTGGCTTACTTGATAAGCAGTGGTTGACGGCACTTGCTGTTGAACAGACTGAGATTCCGATAACGTGTGCACCTTGCCAGTTAATAACTCATTCAATTTTTGCTGTAATAAAATAGGGTCGCAATACACTAACTCAGTATGAAATCCGCTATTAAATTCGAAGGTCGTCTGCACCGTTAAGTTGGAGGGCTCAGCCGTGGCTAACGTCACAACTTGGTTATGGATTGAAATAGGCAAAATCTGATGTTCTTGCAAAAAAGCCGATTGCTCTTTTAATAAAGAATGATGTTTAAATTGCCAACTATTAAAATCGAATGTACTTAGCTCAAATACTTCAATATCAAATAAAGCACAATTCCATTGCCTAAGCTGATCACAAGTCATAACTTGTTCCGTTACCAAAGCCAATGGCACCGTTAAGTATTTATCTACATTTTTTGTTAATAATTCAATGTCACTCTGATTTATCGCGCCTTGGTTTAATAAGTGTTTTATTAAAATACCTTCCATGATTTTTGCCATGACGCTCTCCTTTTCTCCTCCCAAATCCATGGTTCAGGAACATTTATAAACTAGGTAAAAAACCTTTAAACTTTAAATTGGCTTCACGGCTTGGGTCTAATCGTATATTGACAGACCCATTGTTACTTAGAATAACGGAGACTTCTGCGGTCAGGGTTTGTAGTGCTTTCGGTGCTATTTTATTACAGCCTGATCCGATAGAAGTACACGCAAATTGCACACCTAAAGTGATGTTGTTTGTCGTATCACTGGGGAAATCAACATCAATACCGGAAACTGCACCATTAGCAAAGTCACTTGCTGCATCGTATTGTTTGCCATCATTATCAACAAAACCAATATTGGCCAAATCTGAAAAACTAGTCGGTAATACTCCGTTATAAGCGACGTATTCGAAGATGGCATTTTGTAATGGCCGGATGGCCGAGTTGACTTGAGTTGAGACCGTGGCTTTTAAACTGTAATTTTGATATTTGGGAATCGCAAACCAAGAAAGGACGCCTAAAATAGTGACGACTATCATAAGCTCAATGAGTGTAAATCCCTTTGAATTTGAAACTAACATAACCGTCCCTATTATCTACCCTGTCCCCAAAATAGATAATAGTTCAGATTTATTCAGATGCCAGTTTGTGGCGAGAATTTGTTTATATTTCAGAAAAGCGCATAGATAAATCAATGGCTTCAACATGTTTTGTTAAACCACCAATTGAAATAAAGTCCACATTCAAACGAGCGTAGTCTTTGAATTTCTCACCATCCATATTGCCAGACGCTTCAAGTTTAACGCGACCATCGGCTAACTCTTTAGCACGTAAGGTTTGTTCAACATCAAAATTATCTAACATCACAATATGTGCCCCCGCATCAATCGCTTCAATTAACTCTTGTTCGGTCTCAACTTCCACTTCAATGGTTTTACCAGGATTTAACTCTTGTGCACGAGTTACTGCTTGTTTAATTCCACCAGCGGCTTGGATATGATTTTCTTTGATCAAATAAGCGTCAAACAAGCCAATTCTATGATTTTGGCCACCACCACATTTTACCGCGTACTTTTGCGCTAAACGCAGACCCGGTATTGTTTTTCTAGTGTCTAAAATTTTAGTCGTACTGCCTAATGCTTTAACTTCGCACACATATTGATGTGTTGTTGTCGCGGTAGCTGATAAGGTTTGTAAAAAATTTAATGCCGTTCGTTCTGCTGTCAAAATAGCGCGAGCTGGGCCTTTTACAATAAATAAAGTTTGATTAGGCTTAGCGACATCACCATCTTTAACAAACCATTCCACCTCAAGACTAGAATCTACTTGCTGCATAGTTTCATTAACCCATTCTACACCACAAATGATGGCAAATTCTCGGGTGATGACTTTACCAATGGCTTGTTGAGTTGGCGGAATAAGTTGTGCTGTAATGTCTCCATCAAACGCACTCTGTCCATTTAAATCTTCACTTAATGCGCGGCTAACTTGTTGCTCTATATAAGGTTTATGCATTTCAATTACTTACAATTTTTGATTATGTGTTTTATCGTTTTTATTATCTAACATGGTGTTTTAATGTAAGTTGATCGCCCACTTGTCGAAACTCAACTTGTTTTAATACACTCATGCCCAATAGAATTTGTGAGCCCGCCATGCCAGGTACAATACTGGCTTTTACATCATACAATTGAATCTCACCTAGATTTAACTGGTTAATAACCGTTGTATAAGCGGTGGCAGTGCCATTCGCGGTATGCACTTGCACGGCTCTGCCTTTTCGTAACCCAACTTTATCTGCCACACCTTGCGGCACAGCAACATTGGTGGCACCAGTATCTAACATGAATTCAACGTCAATCTGGTTTATCAAGCCACTTGTCACATAGTGGCCGTAACGATTACGTTGTAACTCCAATACCTGCACATCCCCCACTTGGTATGAGTTAGGCTCTGAATTAGGGTTAATTTGTTCGGCTAATTTATCTTCAAAAAAATAAACCAAAGAAACCAGTAATAACCCCCAAAATATAAAGGAGAACGTCTTACCAAATTGTTTAGGCTGATCACTCATAAATATTAAAGGCCACTTGGATTCAATTTACTTTTTCTTCTTTTTCGCAGCTTTAGCCAATTTCTTTTTATGTGGCTTTTTACGTTTTACCGGTACAGCTGCTTCTTTATGTTTAGGTTCTAACCCTTTAATTTTTCTATGTTTAAAGGTTTGGTCTGTATAACGTTCAATTTTTTTCACAACACCCATTTCATGGGCTTCAATTAAGCTTATCGCATAACCTTTGGCGCCAGCACGAGCGGTACGACCAATTCTATGTACATATACGTCGGCACTTCGTGGCATATCAAAATTAATAACATGACTGATATCGACAATATCCAACCCACGCGCTGCTATATCTGTTGCAACTAAGATATTTGAACGACCTGACTTAACACGCTCAACGGCTTTTAAACGCTTATCTTGTGGCATATCGCCTTGCAAATAAGTTGCAACAATATCTTGAGATTGTAAAAACTGAACGACTAATTCCAAACGTTCTTTGGTTTTAACAAATACAATGGATTTGGTCACTTCTTCAGACTGTAAGTAACTCATTAATAAAGCAAACTTATGTTCTATATTGTCGGCTAAGTGAGTCCACTGTACAATTTTCCCACGCTCTCTACGTGGTGCATCTGCATCAATTTGAGCTGCTTCATTTAATACTTGGTTACTAAACTCAATAATACCGCGACCTTCAAGCGTGGCCGAGAACAACATAGCTTGTTTACGGTTACGAGATTGCTCTGCAATGGTCGACATGAAACTTCTGAATCCCATATCTAACATACGGTCAGCTTCGTCTAAGACTAAAATCTCAACATTTTCACAGTGAAAGCTTTCCGCTTCCATGTATTCCATTAAACGCCCAGGAGTCGCAATTAAGATGTCATTATTTTTTTCAAAAATTTCTCTGTGGCTGCCGTAATTAATTCCACCAGTAACCACACCAGATTTTAAATCAGTAAAACTTGTTAATTCCTGTGCGACTTCAAATATTTGATAAGCCAATTCACGGGTAGGTGCTAATACTAATACACGAGCAAAACCAGGGGAATTGCGAGGGAAGTCCAACAAATATTGAATAGCTGGAATTAAAAAGGCCGCGGTTTTACCTGTCCCCGTTGGCGCACTGGCTAAAATATCAAGTCCTTCCAAAGCCTCAGGAATCGCTAACTTTTGAACCCGCGTTGGTTGACTATAACCAATTGCGTGAATGCCTTTTTCAAGGCGGGGATCTAAATCAAACTCACTAAACGACATTAATATTCCTGAATAACTAAACGATGGATAAAACACAATATTGATGTAAAGCTGTCACTAACGACTAACTTACAAAACATCAATGCAAAATATTTTGCTATTATAGCGGAATTAGTTACAAGACGGATACCCTAATCTTGAGAAGTCCTGCGCCAGCCGACTTTTGTTTTAAACAATTTTCTATTTGGCATCAACAATGTGCAATGAAAGTGAATACCGACGGGATTCTATTAGGCGCATGGGCCCATATTGGTCATGCTAAAAACATTTTGGATATTGGCACCGGAACAGGGCTGATTGCATTAATGTTAGCTCAACGCAGTCAAAGGTTAACGGATATACCAAATATATCAGCATTAGAGATTGATTTAGACGCTTATCAACAAGCTCAATTTAATGTTGATCAATCACCTTGGGCTTCACAAGTTACTGTATTCCACCATGACTTTTTAACTTGGCAACATGAACAAAAAATTGAAAAACAGTGTTTTGATCTTTTAGTTTCCAACCCGCCTTATTTTGAAGATTCATTGTTAAGCGCCAGCCCAAATAAAAACTTAGCAAGGCATACTAAACACATGGGGTTTGAACAGTTATTGCAAGCTGCTGATAATTTGTTATCTGACGAGGGAGAATTTAATTTAATCTTACCGATAAAGCAGGCTGAGCTAGTTATCGAATTGGCTTTATCGTTAAACATGCAATTAACCAGACAAACTCGGGTTAAGACCACTCCTAAAAAACCAATCAGCCGTTTATTATTTTGTTTACGTAAAACAACATCACCTCTGAGCGTGATGTCTAACGACCTAACAATCAGAGATGAGAATAATCAGTATAGTGCCGAGTATAAGGCTTTATGTAAAGCCTTCTACGTTAAAATGTAATTGACTTAACTAGCTTCAATATCAAGCGGCTTCGTCTAATATTTCTTTTGCTAATTCAATAGCCTGAACCGAGGCTTTGGTTTTATGTTGAAGATCTAACAACTTAGCTTCAGTGATTCTTTTGGCTTTTAACATCAAGCAGTATTCACTAATGTTACTTGCATCATAAATGCATTTAGCTTCATCACTAAATTGCGATTCATCTTTGCCCAACTCAATTAATACTTCAATTAAGTGCTGAGGTAGCTGCCAATGTTTAGCAATTAACACCGTCAGTTTATGTGAGTTTTCGGCCATTAAAATTTTAAAATGTTCACTGTCAGGTTTTGCATCTGGGTCAACATATTTAAATGCATCTATCATTAACTGAAAGATCACCATATCCCCTAAGTTTTTTAATAACCCAACCAAGTACATGCTTGGCGCTTGTTCTTTTGGTAAACTTTTTAATGCTAATTGTTGTGCATAGGTTGCTGAGTTTAAGCTATGCGCCCAAATCTTCTCGCCAAACAATTTAAAGTATAAATTTGAACTGGAAGCAAAACGTTTTAAATGAACTTCAATAACACCGGCTTTCAGCCCTTCCGCACCCATATACATAAAGGCTTTATGTAAGTCGGTCACTTCTTTTGAACCACGTTTATAACGAGTTGAATTAGCTAATTTAATGATCTCTGCCGCCATACTCGGTTCTTGCTCTATGATGGTTAATAATTCACTCAAATCAAATTCAGCAGAACCAATTAGCGACATCACTTTTACCAGTGAATTAGGTTTAATTGGCAATGCATTTAATACATCCGTAGGATCATATAAAACTTCAGCTAATTTAGAAGCAACATATAAACTCAACTGATCTTGAGAGTTCGCTTTTTTAGATTCACCAAATAGATAGTCATAAAATGGGTTGGTATTCACCCTTTTATCGGCTTGAACATCTCCCGCTGAGGCTAGTTTTTCAGCAATATCTTGTTCGGCCTTGCTTAAACGTCTTCCACGTTCAAATGACACATAATCGGGGATAAAATCTTGATCCACAAAGGATGGAAATACAGCCTGAATTAAGGACTTAAACATCTTGTTCCTATTAACGACGATACTTAACGACTAAGTATTCGCTAAACATAAATTTCTTGCTGCCATTTGTCCAGTAAATACCTTGATACAGAATAAGCTTTTGTTCAATTTTAATATTCCTCTGATAAATAGTGTTGATTATCTCAAATCTGTATATTGGTAATTTCATCCATCAACATACTCTGGCATCATCCAGTTCAATATGAGAACGACGCGTTCTGATAAGTATGAATTACCCAAACATCAACAAATATAAGAATGAACTATGAAACAATTTATAAACATATTACTTGTTGCATTGATGGCATTGTCATCCGTTGTACAAGCCGAAAAAATAAGTTTAGAGCGCATCTACTCTGATCCTTCATTGTCGGGCAAAACACCTAGAAACCTCACCGTTTCTCCAGATGGACAACGCGCAACATACATCCAATCTCGTGCCGATGACTATAACCGTTACGATTTATGGGAATATAATGTTCAATCAGGTAAACGTTCTATGTTGGTTGACTCAGCCGCATTAATGTCTGGTGAAGAAAACTTATCGGATGAAGAAAAGGCACGTCGCGAACGTTTACGTATTTATGGTAAAGGTATTCTTCAATATACATGGTCTGCTGACGGTAAAGCCTTAATGTTCCCTTTAGCGGGGGACGTATATTATTACCAACTCTCTACCAAAAAAGCCGTTAAGTTAACTAACTCAGAAGGTTTTGCCACTGACGTTAAGTTCTCGCCAAAAGGCAATTACATCTCTTATGTGTTAGATCAAAATCTATATATTATTGATATCAAATCAGGCAAAACGAAAGCCTTAACCACACTTGGTGGCGGTAATATCAAATTTGCGATGGCAGAATTTGTTGCCCAAGAAGAAATTGACCGAATGACTGGTTATTGGTGGTCTGGCGATGAATCTAAAATTGCATTAACCAAGGTAGATATGTCTCCAGTAGAAGTGGTCACTCGAAACGAAATATACGCTGATAGCATTAAGCTTGTTGATCAACGTTACCCATTTGCCGGAACACCTAATGTTAATATTGAATTAGGAATTATGGATGTTAATGGTAAAGCAGATGATATTCGCTGGATTGATATGGGAGCAGATAAAGACATTTATCTAGCGCGTGGTCATTGGTTACCAAATAATAAAACCTTTAGTTATCAGTGGCAAAACCGTACTCAACAATTGCTTGAATTACGTTTTGTTAACTCTAAAACATTAGAACAACAAGTGGTTATTCAAGAGAAATCGGATACTTGGGTGAACATCCATGATTCACTTAAATATCTAGATGATAGCTTTATTTGGGGCTCTGAACGTGACGGCTTTCACCACCTTTATCAATTTGATTACAAAGGTAAATTAATCGCACAACTGACTAAAGGCGATTGGGTTGTTGATGCATTAAAAGCCGTTAATAAAAAGACAGGGGATATCTTTTTTACTGGCCGCAAAGACACGCCACTTGAAAGCCATGTATATAAAGTAAACCTGAACAAACCTAACAAAATCACTCGTGTTTCAAAACGTGACGGCTATCACCGAGTTAGCTTTTCTAAAGATGCCAGCATCTACCTAGATTCGTACTCCAACATTATGCAGCCAACTCAAGTGAGCTTACATAAAGCCAATGGGCAGCACATCACTTGGATGGAAGAAAATAAAGTTGATAAAGATCACCCGTTTTATTCATACAAGTCTGACTTTATTAAACCTAGATTTGGTACGTTAAAAGCAGAAGACGGACAAACTTTGTATTACCGTATTTTTGAACCAGTTGGGTTTGAAGGGAAACGTCCGGTGATTAATTTTGTTTACGGTGGCCCAGGTTCACAACAGATCACTAATAGTTGGAGCGGCCGTAACGCTTTATTCCAACACTTAACCCAAAAAGGTTATGTAGTATTTACCTTAGATAATCGTGGTTCGGCTAATCGTGGTAAAAAGTTTGAAGATCCTATCTACAAACATTTAGGTGATGTAGAACTTAAAGATCAATTAACCGGCATTGAGTACGTTAAAACCTTAGACTTTGTTGACCCTGAGCGTATTGGTATTTATGGCCATAGTTACGGTGGTTACATGACTATCATGGGTATGTTTAAAGCGCCAGACGTTTATAAAGTTGGCGTATCAGGCTCACCAGTTACAGACTGGGGTTTATATGATACTCACTACACAGAACGTTTTGCTGGACACCCAGGTAACAACAATGAAGATTACGACATCAGCAATGTATTCCAATACGCCGACGGCCTTTCTGGTGACTTATTGATTTATCATGGTATGGCAGACGACAATGTATTGTTTACCAACTCAACTAAGTTATTTAAACACTTACAAGACTTAGGCAAGACTTTCGATGTAATGACCTATCCGGGTAGCAAACATAGTATTCGTGGTAAAAAAACGGGCTTACATTTAGCCAAAACCATTGTTCGCTATTTTGATAAGAACTTATAAGCTCTGAGAGCTGGAAGGCTGAAAGGTATGAGTGCTGGAAGTTTTAGCTTTACCTCCTTACAGCTTATAGCTTATAGATCTAAAGCCTTAAAGCCTTAAAGCTTTTTCGCCTTATAGCCTTAAAGCACAAATAAAAACGCCCTAATTATGAAATTAGGGCGTTTTTTTATAGCTATATTTTATAACTTAATTTTTAGATTTTTCTCTCATATCTAAAATTGGCATATTGCTGCTGCCTAATATGGTTGCAGGTAATTTGCCATCCCAGTTTTGGGCTTCAGTTAACTTAACAATTAAAGGGTTATTTACAAGTGCTTTTGCTTTAGCCGTAATTGACTCTGCTTCTGCCAAGCCTTTAATTCTGATAGATTCAGCTTCAGCAATAGCAATCAAACGAATACCGTCTGCTTTGGCTTTT
>Ga0209345_10007049_pt1 | contig 10025 bp, 9 predicted proteins | sample Cruoilmetagenom7_FD_187294 | JGI IMG/M metagenome (GOLD analysis project Ga0209345, IMG submission 187294) | Oil polluted marine microbial communities from Coal Oil Point, Santa Barbara, California, USA - Sample 7 (SPAdes) (version 2) | ecosystem: Environmental > Aquatic > Marine > Oil seeps ... | reverse complement strand
GATTCCGTAATGTAGATTTCGCGCCGCGAAAGGCGCAAGCTGCCGTCGCCGATTTTGCGAAGCCGGTCTTTGCGCCGCGCCATCAGCCAGTCTTCTTCTGTCTCATTGCGACCGCGAACATTCAGGATGACCGAGTGGACGATATATTCGTCGGTGTCCTCGACCATTTCGACCTGAATGTTAGACACCATGTAACAGGTGCGCGTGCGCGGGTCTTCAGCCCAGGCAGTGTCATCCAAGAACCGGGTGACGCGGCGGCGCATATTCAGCATGTCGTCGTCGAAATGTGCCATTCTTGTGTGAGAATATCGGGGCGCTTTGTCTTTGCGATAGCGTGCCTGAATGCCGGGCATCCAATAGTGGATGTCTTCCGTCATGGTGCCCAGCCACTCCTCGTACTGCTCATCTTCAAGCAGCCGCACCTCGCGGTAGAGAAATTGCTCAACTTCAAAAACGACGTCCCTGGGAGGTATTTTTAGCTCTCCGGGGGCTTTGGGCACACGTAGGGCATCGTTATCACCTAGAATGAGAGCCATCGAAATTCTCGCTTATTAGGGCGCCGTCGCGGCGCAGGCTTTTGTAATATTGAATCGGGCAATTCGAGGCGCGAATGCACATCGGACTGTACATTTATGTATGGTTTCAAAAATGAATTGTCAATCTCTCGATTTCTACGAGGTGGCCAAAAAAAAATAGGTAAAAACAATATATTAGGACTGATATTGGATCGTAGGCGCTGACGAAGTTTTCCTTTGGCTTCTAAAAAAAATTCGGATATGTATGTAGTTGTTGTCGATTCAATTTGCGCTCGAAGCACGCGTGGAATTTGGGCAACCGTTGATTAATACTGAATCAACTTCGTTGCGCCGGGGTAGGGGATTCCAACCTCTGATCCAAGAATTTTAGGAAGATACAAAATGCCGGTTATTGATGGTTTTGTGGCGCTTTCACACGCCCCGTTCTGGGACACGGATGTGGTGGTCGAAGGGCCTGGTGAGGCTTTCGTCAAGGGCGTCGACCGCGCGCGGGCAATGGTGCGCGACAAGAAGCCGGACGTGTTTGTTATTTTTGGCCCGGATCATTTTCGGAATTTTTTCTACGATGTGCTGCCATCGTTTTGCATCGGTTTGGAAAAATTAACAGGTTTTGGTGACTACGGCACACCCAAGGGCGATTTGCCGGTCGATGAGGATCTGGCCCGGGCAATCCTTGGTTCTGTCACCGAGGCCGGATTTGACCCGGCCTTTTCGCTAAATATGGGCGCCGATCACGGGATCACGCAACCCTGCGCGGTGCTCGACAAAACACATAATACGCCGATCGTACCGATCATGATAAATTGCGCTGGTGCGCCGCGTCCGTCAATGCGCCGGTGTCATGCCTTTGGTAAAGCGGTTGGTGACGCTATTCGCTCTGCGTCAGGCAATAAGCGGGTTCTCGTTGTGGGTTCTGGCGGGTTGTCGCATTGGGTTCGCCCCGCATCGGCAGACAATCCGGAAACCACGCCGGAAACGTTGGAATATGCCATAAACGGTCGTGACCGGGCGGTTGAATATAGCGCCGAGCGGGATGCGTTTTTGCAAGAGCGCATCGACAAAGGCATTAACGGGCGCGTCAATGCGGAATGGGACAATTGGTTTCTTGAGAAATTGACCGGCGGTGACCTAGAGCCGCTTCTGGCCCTTAAGGATGCAGAAATCGATGAAATCGCGGGAAACGGCGCACATGAATTGCGAAGTTGGGTTGCCGCAGCAGGCGCTTGGGGCGGATCAAGTGAGGTCTTTTCCTACGAGCCGGTGCCCTCATGGGTCACGGGAATGGGCTGCATTGGTGGTTCTACTCCGGCCTGAGCAGAAAAAAGTCAAACAATCGTAAGGCGAATTTCATGAATGAAAGCCAAACACCCTACCGTAGCATCTGGACCCATCTGTTACGCACCTCTTTCACTCAGGGTTGGGTGGATGCCGATGGAATCAATACCCGATACGTACAAGCGGGAGACCCAGATGCGCCGGCGCTGATTATGTTGCCGGGGACGGCTAGCAGCTGGGAATGTTTCGCGGCGAATTTGGAATCTCATTCAAAACATTTCAACTGTCTCGCGCCGGATTTCATCGGCTGCGGGTTTACTGACAAGCCGGACCGGGACTACGAGATTGCCGATTATGTGGGGCATCTGCTGGCGTTTATGAAGGCGATGAATGTTGAAAAAGCATCGCTTATCGGGGTGTCTTTGGGTGCCTGGGTTGCGGCGCGAACAGCCGTTGATCAGCCGGACAAGGTCGAGCGGCTTATCCTGCTTGCTCCATCGGGAATGATTTCGCACTCCAAAACTATGAATCGTATTCGTGGCGCGCGCACCAAAGCCGTTGATGATCCGAGTTGGGAAAACATCGAGACTATTTTTTCCTCATTGATGTATGCACCTGAAAATCGAATTCCTGACCTTGTTGCTATCCGTCAAGCGATCTATCGGCAGCCAGAAATGAAAGCTGCGATGGATCATATTCTGTGCCTTCAGGACCCGGATGTTCGCGCGAGAAACAACATTGGGGAAGAAGAATGGAAATCCATTCAGGCACCAACGCTGATCTATGTCGCCCCGGATGATTCCGAGGCGTTTTACAATACAGCCTTACGCGCCAAAGAATTGATCCCCAACGCCCAATCGGTTGAAATGTATGGCGTCAAGCATTGGCCGCATTTTGAAAAACCTGATGAGTTTAACCCCGTCAGCATTGATTTTTTGTTGGGTAGGGGCTGACAGTCGAGGCCGTTCGCAATCCAAACCCTCAAAAATTGGAAAATATGATGTCTGGAGAAACCAGCCTGCCGCCACTTCGCCGAATTGTAACCGGTTATGATGCCGACGGGCAGTCGAAAATCCTTAGCGATGGGCCGCCGCCGGCGCAATTTGTTGCCAATGAACTGATAACCGCGACCCATCTTTGGGCCACGGACCGGACACCAGCGGATATTCTGGATACGGGCGACGGTGTAAACCTGCTCACCGGCACAGCACCGCCAATTGGTGGTTCGCGCTTTCTTATATTGGACATTCTGCCGGGAGAGTTGCAGGGCGGCGACCATCAGACCGATACGCTTGACTATGCAGTTTGTCTGGTTGGCGAAGTTGATGCTGTGCTTGATAACGAAACCTGCACAATGAAGGCGGGTGACGTTCTTATTCAGCGTGGCACCATGCACAATTGGGTCAATCGCAGTCAGGCGCCCGCCCGGCTGCTTTTTGTGATGATTGATGGCGGCCCGAAACGCGCCGCCTCTCTGGGATCGGGCGAGAATACCGGCTAGTCGTCCCGGGCCACGCCTATCAGGATTTTTCGCGCCGCTGGATGATCCCGTCGGCTGCGAGCCTGTCCAGCGTATCGCTGTCCATTTTCAGAAGATCGCCCAGCACATCTTCGGTATGCTCGGCGAGCATTGGCGGCGCCCGGTAAGTCAGTTCTGCCTCCGAGAACCGGATTGGGTTTGCGATCATCGGGATTGATCCGCCTGCGGGATGCTCGACTTCAAATTTCATGTTGCGATGTTGAACCTGCGGGTCTTCAAAGACATGCGCAATGTCGTTGATCGGCGCACAGGGCACACCAAATTCTTCGAGCTTTTCAAGGAAACTGGCCATCGAGCCTTTGAGGAACAGTGCCTCGAGTTTGGCAATCAGCGGTACGCGATTGCGTACTCTCATCGGGTTGGTTGCAAACATGGGGTCATTTGCAAGATCGGGCAGGTCCAACGCGCGGCACAAGCGGCCAAAAAGATTGTCGTTGCCAGCAGCGACGACGATGTAGCCATCCTCACACTCGAATGCCTGATAGGGTACCAGATTGGCATGTGCATTTCCCATACGTTGCGGCGTATTTCCCGAATAAAGGTAGTTCATGTTCATATTGGCCAAGGTGGCGACCTGAACATCCAGAAGCGCCATATCGATATGCTGGCCAAGCCCGGTTTTTTCGCGATGGGCAAGGGCTGCCTGAATTGCGATTGTTGAATAGAGCCCGGTCATCAGGTCGGAAACGGCAACGCCGACCTTTTGCGGGATTCCGCCCTTTTCACCAGTGATGCTCATCATTCCGCCAAGTGCCTGAAAAACAAAATCATAACCGCCGCGTTTGGAATAAGGCCCGGTTTGTCCGTAACCGGTGATTGAACAAAAAATCAGACGCGGATTGATTTTGCGCAGGTCTTCATATCCAAGGCCGTATTTTTCAAGGGTTCCGACAAGGAAATTTTCGATCAACACATCGCTTGTCGCTGCGAGCTTGCGAATTATGTCCTGCCCCTCAGCGACGCTGATGTTGACCGCAACAGATTTCTTACCCCGATTGGTGCTTAGGTAATAGGCAGCATCGGTCAGTTCGTTGCCATCACGGTCTCGCATAAAGGGCGGTCCGGCCGAGCGGGTTTCGTCGCCTTTGCCGGGCCGCTCGATCTTGATGACCTCGGCCCCAAGATCAGCAAGTATCTGGGTGGACCATGGGCCTGCCAGAACTCGAGTCATATCCAGAACCCGCACACCGTTCAAACATCCGTTCATCGTATTTTCCATCGTTATCGTTTCTAAATGAACGCGCGGCAGAAGCGCGCAAGAAAGCACCGCCCCAAAAAAACGTGGCGGCGCATGATAAGGTCGTAAAACTACGGCAAGGGTGACCCTGACCGCAAGAGCCGTCGTGCAAAGCTGGCAACCAGTTACACAAGGAAGGCTATTCTGGAATTGCTGCCGGAGCCTTCCCATTTCGCGGCGACCACGTCCACCCCAACGTCCGGGAATTCCGGAACAACCATACATATGTGTCAAGTTGGTAGATGCTAGTTGGGATATAGCTGGGTTAAAACGGCATCGGGTTTTCGATTTGAAGCCCGTGCGTCAGGAAATCCAACGCTCAAGCAAATGTTGGTTAGCTGAGCTTTAGGAAGCGTTTTTGTCCGCGAATGTCGCCGCCTGCATTTGAATCAGCCGGCTTCGGCATGCATCAATTTGTGCGTCGGTCATATTCTCACGCAACAGCGATTCACCCAGTGAGTATGCATAGGCGGTAATCGCCTGATATTGGGCCTCGTCGGCCGCTGTTCCCGCTTCGACCAAAAGGCTGGTGGTAAAGTCTATCCGCTCGCGGTCAACACCCTCGACAATATGGCGGGCAACGGGATCACGGCGGGCCCAGGCGCGCACGGCAAGTTCCAGTTCAGATGCGTCCTTTGTCGCTTTGGAACGTGGCGGAAGCGTGCGCAGTTTAGCCAGTTGATCTGCTGCAGACAGCCTTCTGTCCTTACTTATCCGGTTCATCAGACCGCGCGTCTGGGTTTCGCGCCAGCGGATCAGAATGGCTTCGAGCAACTCGGCGTGGTTCTTGAAATGCCAATAGAAACTGCCGCGACTGACGGACATCGATTCCGCCAAAGATTCGATCCGAACCGCTTCAACCCCTTGGGCAAGCAAACGCTGGGTGGCCGCCTGAATCCAGTCGTCGCGAGTCAATCTTTTCCGGGTTGTTTTTTTGGCTTCGGACATAGGGAATCCTTAAAATATCCGGTCTGGAAAACTTTGAAACGGACTGACGTCATTTATTGACGAATATGGTTCTGTGGTCCAGTCGCATCTTATTTTGGCAATTCAAAATTGATATGTTGGATGTGTTTCTTTTCCAAAATGGTTCCACAAAAAATAAGACTGGCAGCTTTGCTGTGGGCGAAAAGAGGCCCCGTATAGGCCGAATAGGTAAGTCTGGCAAATACCGTACACATGTGTACATAACGTGGTGAATCCGCAAAGGAGCTTGTCGGTGTCTGCAAAGTTGAAATTACCAAAAACGAGCCGGCGCGTTCTGGCGCCGCTCGTGAAAAATATGCGTATTCCGGTAATCGTTGCGCCAATGTTTCAGATATCGGGACCGGAGATGGTAATCGCTTCTTGCCGCGCCGGTGCGATTGGCAGTTTTCCGGCCGCCGGTGCTAGAAAAATTGAAGATCTGGACGAATGGTGCGATCAAATAACGCGCGGGACGAAAGATGCCGCGCCCTGGGCGCTGAACCTACTGACGCATCCAAGTTATACCCGGCATGATGAGGAGTTGGAGGTCATCTCTCGCCACCGCCCGCCTTTGGTGATTACCGCTCTGGGCTCGCCGAAAGTTGTAATTGATGCGGTGCATGAATATGGCGGGTTGGTGTTTGCTGACGTCGCTCGGCCCAGACATGCGCAAAAAGCGGTGGCTGCCGGGGTTGATGGTCTGGTCTTGCTGTGCGCCGGCGCTGGTGGGCATACCGGCACTTACAGCCCATTTGCCTTTGTTGATGAAGTGCGTTCGTTCTGGGACGGCCCGATCGTTTTGTCAGGGGCGATTTCCAACGCCCGCAACATATTGGCGGCGGAGGTCCTAGGGGCTGATTTTGCCTACATGGGCACGCGTTTTCTTGCCGCCAAAGAAAGCCTTGGCGTGCCAAAACGCAAGGACATGGTGGTTGAGGGATGCATGGAAGACATCATTGCAAGCGCTGGCATTTCCGGTGTGTTGGGAAATTGGTTCCGGCAAAGCCTTGAAGCTGCCGGGGTGACGGATGAAGATCTGCACGCCACACGGAAAATGAATATGTCTGCTCCCGAAAAGTCCAAGCCGTGGAAAGATATCTGGGGTGCGGGGCATGGTGTCAGTTCGGTCACGTCAATCGAAAGTGTGGCGGAAATCATAGAAGACTTAAGACGTGACTATATCGAATTGGGCGGAAGCTTTGGGAACACCTGACTGACCTCAGAATGATTTGGTGACAAAAAAACGGCGGGCAAATGATGCCCGCCGAACTTTTTTGGTCTATCCGAAATTTTTATGGATAGCTGGCGAAATCGATCTTGGAGTAGATTTCCTGGTCCAGTAGTTTTGCATAGGCGTCCGTGTCGTAACCGATTGGCTCCAACAAAGCTGTCCACTTGTTAACCAGTTCCAGATACTTCTCGATCAGAGGCTCTGGGTTTGCAATGCCATGTTTGGTTTTTGCGATCTTGGCAACTTCTGCAAGGTCGTTTGTGCGAAACGACACCATATCCGCTAGGAAAGCGGGATCGGGTTCATGCACGGTCAGGCCCAACTCGCTGGATTCCACAAGCACAGTTTGGTCATCGTCGTAATAGTTTCTCTCAGCGATTGCCAAAGCTTGCGGGATATTGGCCATGACCTGGCTGCGCTGTTCGGCGGATAATCCCTTCCAGAATGCCGGGCTGGCGGCAAAGATCGAACCCGAGTGGTACGTACCCAGCGGTAGTTTGGTCAAATGCTTGGTCACTTCGAGAAGGCTGTGACCCTTAAGGGCGCCGATCGGCTGAATGGCTGCCGAAACGATGCCGTGGCTTAGCGCATCATACATTTCACTTGATGGCACGTTAACCGGAGACGCGCCCACATGGGTTGCCCAGCGGTCCCACGCACTGCCTGCAGTCCGGATTTTTACACCCTTCATGTCGTCGATGGATGTGATTGGGTCGGACGTCAAAAGCACATAAGGAGCAGTTGAAATACCGGTCAAAAGAACGATGCCGGCTTTTTCGAACTCTGCTTTGCAGGGATCGCAATTCATCATTGCGAATTCGGTAGATGCAGCAGCCATCACAAAGTGGTTGTCACCAAGCAGTGCCATGTCAGCAACCAACTGAGCATAAGGCAGCTCTGCCGGGAAGTAGGTAAAGGCCAGAAGTCCTATTGAAGCAACGCCATCACGCAGACCCGACAGGGTTGGTTTCGCGCCCAAGAGTGCGCCACCGCTGAAGTATTTAAAGTCGAATGCGTCCGGAAATTCCTTTTCGGTCATCTCAGCATAGGCGATGTGCGCCCGTGATGTTGCGTGCTTGGGCGATGTCCAGGTGCTGAGCGTTACGCGATCTTCAGCGCTCGCCGGTAGGCTTGCGGCTAGAAAAGCAGCGGCCGCAGTTGCAACCAGTGTTTTGTAGAAAGTCATGTGTTTCCTCCATTTGGGTTTTGTTCCCATGCCGCTTGGTGGCACAGGGGGTTAGTTATCCGGGCGGGCCGGATATGGTGTTGCACCGGTGGGCCCGGCGGCATTATTGGCCCAGTTCCGGCAGGAACAGGACGATTTCAGGAAAGGCAATCATAAGTGCCAGTACGAACACGTCGGCCACCAGGAACCATATGACGCCTTTGAATATCATGCTAATGGGTATCGCGTCTCCGACGATGCCCTTGATAACAAAGACGTTCAACCCCACAGGTGGCGTAATTAGGGCCATTTCAACCAACTTTGTTACCAGTAGGCCAAACCATATCAGGCTGATACCGCTCGCTTCAAAGATCGGCAGCAGGATTGGCAATGTCAGCAGCATTATGCCCAGCGGATCAAGAATCATTCCGAGCAAAAGAAAAATTATTGCTGTGCCGAGCACCAGGATCAGATAGCTGGCCCCAAATTCGATGACCGTAGCTGACATTGCCGCAGGGACACCGCTGATGGCCAGAAACCGTGTGAACAGGTTTGCCCCCACGGCGATGATAAAGATCGCCGCAGTAGTTTTGGCGGTATCAATCAGGGCAATGCGCGCGACCTTCCAGTTCAATTTTCTGTTGGCCGCGCCAATTATGAATGACATTGCTGCCCCGGTAGCGCCAGCCTCGGTTGGTGTAAATATACCTGCAAAGAGCCCGCCAAAAACACCTATGATCAGCAATATGACCGGCCAGGTTTCCGTAAGCGCCATAAACCGGTCCCGGTTGGTAATTTTTTCTTCAACGGGCGGGGCCAGCTTGGGGTTGATCGAGCAGCGGATCAGGATGACGATCGAGTAACCCAGCATGGTCAGAATACCGGGAAAGATGCCACCAAGGAAAAGTTTGCTGATCCCGACCTCGGCAAAGATGCCGAACAGGATCAGAATTATGCTGGGGGGAATTAGCGACCCAATCGTGCCCGCTGCTGCAACGACTGATGCACTAAGGCCGGGGTCATATTTCCGTTGCAACATTTCGGGCACCGCGATCCGGCCCATTGCAGCAGCACACGCCAAGCTGGAACCCGCTGCGGCGGAAAATAGTGCCGCCCCGAATATGCTGGCAATCGCCAGACCGCCCGGAAGGAACGACAGCCAGGCCCGCGCGGCCTTGAATATGCCCTTAGTCAATTCGGTCTGATAGCAGACATAGCCCATCAGCAGGAACATCGGGATCGAGCTTAGTGTCCAGTGCGCGGCAAAATCATAAGGAACCGCTGTAAGCAGCCCCCATGCTGCAGTGCTGCCCAGCATGAACCAGAAGCCAACAAAAGATACCAAACCCAGTGAAACTGCGATTGGCACACGCAGTAAGACCAGAAGGATAACAACAACGATGCCGGTCAGGCCTGTTTGGAAAAACGACATCAGATACCTTCCTCGGTCGGGATGTGGTGGGGGTCAGATTTCATGTGTTCATCAGTAAAGGGGCGCCGGATCAGCTTTAGCAGCAGAACAAGTGTCAGCGTGCCGCATCCGATGGGCAGGGCGAAACGCCCCGGCCAGATCGTGACGTTCACGAGGCCCATGGTGTATTCACCAAGTTGATATTTCTCGATCGCATCTATTCCGGACTGATAGGTCAGCAGGCCAAAATAGATCATCGAAAAGGTCAGAGCCATCAAATCAAGCGCCTTTTTGCCGCCTTGAGGCAAAACTGCGTGGATAAGGTCGACATCAATGTGTTCGTTTTTGGTTTCCACGAATGCGAGCGGCAAAAACACCAGCCCGACCATGTAATAAAATGACACAAGATCAACCGTGGCCGGCATCGGCTCGGCAATGAACTGGCTCAGCAGGACGTCGATTGTCACATGAATCATCATTACTGCTGCCAGAACAATAGAGATTGCCATAAGTATCTGAGCGAACCTATCCACGATTTTTACTAAGGTCTGCATCTGAGTTTCCTCCCTCGTCTGCTTTTTTATAGGCCCTTGAATTCCGGGGCTCTTTTTTCAAGGAATGCCTTGGCACCCTCGCCGTGATCGCTGCTTTTTATTACCTGCCA
>Ga0209345_10007048_pt1 | contig 10027 bp, 5 predicted proteins | sample Cruoilmetagenom7_FD_187294 | JGI IMG/M metagenome (GOLD analysis project Ga0209345, IMG submission 187294) | Oil polluted marine microbial communities from Coal Oil Point, Santa Barbara, California, USA - Sample 7 (SPAdes) (version 2) | ecosystem: Environmental > Aquatic > Marine > Oil seeps ... | reverse complement strand
TAGTCGCTAAATTTTTTATTTCAACATTCAATAGGTCTAAATCTAATCGAATAGTTTTAGAAATTTTTGTTGAAGATAAGTAGCCATTAAACACATAACCAATATGATTTCGGGTTTCAACTTTTACCCATTCTCCGCTTACTTTTTTTCCGCCATCAAGCACAACTAATTTTTTATCTGTTTTCTCAAGGACTCCAATGGCCTCGCCATAGGCTAATTTGCTTAGCATTTTGCCACTTACATCGGGTTGGTTTCTAAGGGATAATCCGCTTTCTGCTGCTACGTAAGCATTTTGTTGTGCTGTTACTAATGCGACAGTGAAGAGCATTCCGATCGCTAAAATCTGCTTTAAATTTCTCATAATTTTGTGATTTAAGGTTAAACATTTTTAGCGGTTTTGTTTCTAGGATTCTTGCCTTCCGGACGGCGAGTATTTAGTTTAATTGTTTTGTCATTACGAGGACGTAGGATGTGGCAATCTTATAAATGGTAACGTAATTGATAAACAGATTGCCTCGCTATGCTCGCAATAACGTTTCTTCATAACAGACCTGCTAGGTTTTTAAAACCTGCAAGGCCTCGTTCCATCGACTTACTTCTCAACAGTAATCCATTCTCCTTTGTTTCTCACCAAATAGTCATTATCATACATGGCTTCAGCTTGTGAGCCTGGTAAATAATAGGTGCCTAAGTAAGAGGCATTCAGCAATACGGTAAACGTTTTGGTACCATGTTTGCCTTTCGGATTCATATCGAAATAGAAATTCACTCTGTCATCTCTAATATCTGTGTATCTCGCTTGACTTACTGTGGTATCTCCAAAAGCTGTAAATCTTGTATTGACAATATCCCAACCTGAAGGGAAAATTTGCGTTAAGGCCACATCGTGTACATAGTCATTAGTTAAGTTGGAAATACTTACCGTCGCTACAAAATCTTGTCCTTGTTGAAGCGTTTTAACATCAATTTTGTTGCCTTGTAAATCTTTGTATACAGTTGAAATAGTAAAGCCACGTTGTTCTGCTAATTCTTCGCCTAATTTCAATTTACCAGAATTTAATACTCTCACATAAACTAAATTGTCTTTTGCGTTCGTAATAGTAAGTTGATTAGTACCATCATTAATAGGAATATGACGTTGTGCAATGGCATTTTTAGTGTCTATAGTTTCTGATTTACCATTAATACTATAGGTCAGTTTTAAATCTTTACCTCCATTTTTAACAACCATTTTCCCCATGGCTAATAAACTATAAGCCGTCGTTTGCGTACTCATCCAATTATTGCCTGATAAATCTTTAGCAATGGTTTTCGCTAAATCTCTAGCTTTTGGGTTGCCCGTAATAATCATCGTTTCTAAAGCCATAGCTCTATTTCGATCTACTGAACCATAGGTGTAATAATTAGATTTAGACGGTTGGAAATTGATGTTTGCTGTTTTAGAAATCGCATCACTCGCTTCTTGTTGTCCTGCTAAAGCATAAGCTGCTGCTAATCTCCATTTGGCTTCGTTAGATAGTTCTTCAAACTCACGCAATCTATTCATGCTTGCTAAATCTGGGCTACCAGCTAAAGCTAAGGTGTATAAACGATAGGCTTGTGCCAAATCGGAATGATAAACACGATAGCTAGGTCTCCAATTTCTAGAGGCTTGTTTTTGGTACGCAATCCAGTTGCTCTTAAACGTTAATGGCAATACAAAGCCTTTTTTCTCAGCTTCAATCATAAAGTGACCGGCATAACTTGTACTCCAATCATTAGCGGTGTTTTCTCCCATCCAATAGCTCATGCCTCCATTAGGTTGTTGGAAATTGCCTAAACGTTTAATACCACTTTCAATATTACTTTGCACTTCTTTTTTCTTCTGAGGAGTTAAATCAAATATATCAGCTAAGAATAGTTGCGGGAACACACCAGATGTGGTTTGTTCTAAACAACCATGCGGATAGCGGATTAAATATTGTAATCTACCCGTAAAGTCCATTGGTGGCAAGGTTGAAAATTCTACCGTTGCTGAATTTGTTCCTGCAACACCAAAGGTTGTGATATCTATTGTTTTTTTTGCATTCGCCTCTAATTCATTATCAATAACACGCGATGTAAACGGATTAGGATTCTCTACATCAATTTCAACTTTATAGGTTGATTTTTCTCCGTTTCCTGTAGCGATGACTTCAATGGTATTGATGCCTTTTGCTTTGGTCACGTCCAATTCAAAATAGACCATTTTTTCATCTGGTTTATCGAATTTTAACGATTGTGAAGCATCGCCTTTTACGACAATACCATCACTTAATTTTAAGGATAGAGTCACGTTTTTCACTTTGTCTTCCATGGCAAAAACCGTCACGGGAAGTGTTACTTTTTCACCAGGACTCAATTTGCGTGGTAAAGTCGCTAACACCATTAATGGTTTTTTAACCTGAACCGATTTCTCAGCACTTCCATAAGCTTCTGTGGCATTATTACCTGCTACAACCATAGCTCTAACCGCACCAATATAATTTGGCATTTTTAGCTGATGCGTTTTTGTTTGTCCTTTATCTAAAAGGAAAGGGCCTAAATAGGTCACCACAGGTTTAAAACGGTTGGCTTTCTTGTTTTTTCCAGCAGCAGCACTGCCATCTCCACCAATAGCGAAGACTTGGTCAATACTTCCTGAATACGCTCCAATAACATCATCAAAAATATCCCAAGTTTTTACGCCTAAAGCTTCACGTGCATAAAAACTATCCCAAGCATTTGGGGTTTTAAAACGCGTTAAATCTAACAAGCCTTCTTCTACAACGGCAATAGTATAGGTCATAGATTTGTTGTTCTTTTCAGATACTTTTATCTCGTAAGATTGCTCCGGCTGAATCACATCTGGCATTTTAATTTGTGGCTCTAATTTTGTTGAAGGATCCTCAACCATCATAGGAATCACACCATACAAACGAATAGGTAAATCGTTAGAGGTAATAGCATGCGGTTGTAATAACGAAATATTAATAAACACGTTTGGTGCCATTGCTGAAGTTACAGGAATATCAATAGTGGTTTCGCCTGGCTTGGTTTTTACCCATTGGTGTTGTAGCACTTCTGAACCATTTTCTATACTTACTAAAGCCCGACCTTCAGATCCTGAAGGAAAGGTTAATTTTGCCGTGTCACCAACATTATATTTTTCTTTATCGGTTGAAAACACGAGCATTTTAGCCGCTTCCTTATCGTTCGAAGGATTTGTAGACCACCAGTTTTTATAGAAATAAGCCGTTCTTCCTGTGGCATGTCCGCTTACAGGATCTACCACTCTAATTAAGTAACGTCCGCGTTCGTCTTCTGGAATTTTTAGTTTGAAATTCGCTTTTCCATTAGCATCTGTACTCACAGAAAAAGACTGAACAGGTCTGTGGTAATTGCTCGATACGTAACTCGATAAGTTATCGTAAGACGAATTCCACCACCAGCGCCATTCAACTTTATAAACTTTTACTTCTAGATTTTTACGTTGAATAGGTTGTCCTTCAGCTGTAACTGTAGCCACATCAAATGTGTGATTTTCATCTGTAAAGAATGAACCATAATTGTTACCTTTTGGTGATTGTAACCCAACAAAACTTTCGTAAGGTGCATACGGCATGGTAAAAGCATCTAGTGAAAAATCACCTCCGTTTTCAAACGCTCGCACTAAAAATTGAGCCGTTAACATACCAGGAGCATTTTTACCGATATTTAGTTTCGAGTCAATTGTAGCATGGCCTTCTTCATCTAAATTACCTTCAAAAACATTGGTTTCTTCAGAATTGAATGTTCGTGTAGGATCGTTAAATACATAGTTTTTATACCCTTTAAAACTGGTATAGCTCGAGGTGAATTTTGCTTTTATTTCAGCTTTTAAATTTTTTGCCGGTGCGCCGTGTAACCAGGTCACATTTAAATCTCCTTGAAGTGGTTTGTCGTTGGTTAAAATATCATTTTCAAAATCGATTTTAATTTTTAATCGGTTTGGTTTTACGGTTTCAATTTTTAAACCTTTAGAAAAGGTTGCTCCTCCAACAGAAACCTTTGCATTATAATTTCCGGTTTTATAGTCTGTTGATGTTGGTACTGTGAAATCATAGAAATTATTAAGATTATCTATAGAGATTTTTCTATACACCAATTTTCCAACAGGATCTGTGATTTCTAATTTTACAGGATGACGCTTTGGTAGTTTGTTTGCAACATCATTCAACATAAATGTTAAAAACAAACTGTCTCCTGGTCTCCAAACACCGCGTTCTGCGTAGATGTAGCCTTTAAGTCCACGTTGTAGTCGGTTACCAGACACATCAAATTTACTCAGCGATAAGGACATGCCATCGTGTAATTTAATATAACTCACACTACTACCTTTAGTCGCAATCGCAAAAGCAGCCCTGTGTTTAGCATCAATTTTTATAATACCATCTTTATTGGTTATGCCATTTGCTAATTCTTGTTGTTGGTAATTGTATAGTGTGACTTTTGCACCACTTTCTGGACTAGTTGATAGAATATTCGTTATCGCAAATAGATAAGTATTATCCGCACCTTGTTTCGCAATAATTCCAAGATCTGAACTAATTAAATTCTGAGACACCACGCGATTGCCGTAATTAAAATAAGAGTCTGTACAAGGATTGTCTCTATCTCTCCAACGGTAATTGGTATTTCTGTAGCTATAGGTTAAATTGTCCCAATAGCGTTCTTCTCGTAACTCTTCTTCTTCCTCAGAAAGGTCCTCAGAAGCGTAGTAATCTTCCTCGTAATAATCGTCGTAGTAATCATCTTCGTCAATGGTTGTTGTTTCAGCATTCGACGTACAATCGTAAAGCGAATACTCCTTTTTAAAGCTCAATTCTACTCTGTAAATAGCACCAGGATCTGCTTTCAGATATTTTGATAAATCAATACTGTAAGCTTTCCATTTTCCGGTGTTTTGATTTTCTTCTTGAATTAAAGTGATGGTCTCCTTTGCAATACGTCTACCTACTTTTTTAATAGCATATTGGTCACCACTATTAAGGTTGTAATCTTGTAAAAATTGAAGAACGTTATCTTCAAATATTTTAATGATTCTGACATCGACTTTACTCAAGTTAACGGCTTCAAAATTGAATTTCAATTCTTTTGAATTTGGAAGAATACTTCCGTTGCTAATAAGTCGGACTTCAGGTTTTAATTCTTCAAAAGTTACCAGTTCTGAAAACGGTGTTTTTAATTTGAAACCATCGGTGTTTTTAATGCCTTTAAAGACATCGACTTGGATATCTCCAACCAATTTAGTGTCTGGATACACTCTTAGTACATTACCATCAACAATATATTTTGGGTTTTTAACACCTTGAAGTGATACCAATCCGGCAAAATTTTGCTGCTTTACTAAAGGATCTGAAAAGTTAAGTGATAAGAATTGTTCTGGGCTCTGAACAACTTCTGTCGTTACAATCGTAAAATTATTTTTTCCAGGAATAGTAATAAAGTTTTCGCCTTTATTGTCTGCTTTTATGGCAGAGCCATCCCATGCGATATCAATTTTACTGTCTTCAACTAAACGGTTGATACTGTCTATTTTAAACTCGAAGAATTTTGAAGTTTCATTAGCTTCATTCCATACTAAGTTTAAAGATTTTGAGTTTTGGGAAGCAGCGACTAATTTTTTAGCCTCATTAAGTGAAATCACGTCAGCCGATCGTAATTGCGCAAACATATACTGCCATTCTTTACTATACGATTGTAGGTTTTGAGTGGTAATATTAAAGCTTGGTGTGATGGTTTTAAATTGAAACGTATAATCTTCAAAATCCTTTGGTATGGTATTATAAATCTCACCCAATTTAATGTTTACGGTATATTCTGTAGCAGGTTCTAAAGATTCATCTGGTGTAAACAAAAGCGTATGATTGTTCATGGCTTTTAATTGTCCTTGAACGTGAGGTGTTAATTTGATAAGGTCAGTTGGTAGTGTTTTATCTATTTCCCATCCGCTTACTGTATCTGAAAGCGTAATTTTTATAGGATCTGCAACAGATACTAATCCTGAAGTGGTGTAACTAATATAGTCTCTGAATTTAAAAATGTTATCCGTTTCAACAGGTTTCTTTTTACAAGAACTTACAAATGCTAGAATTAGGAGTAGGACGAGGTGCTTTTTGATGTTCATGTTGCTGATGGATTTAAGTAAAAGATTCGATTTACAAGCAAAGGTAAGTGCTTTCTTGTTAAATAAGTACGCTTAAATTTTTAGTTTTAGACGTAGGTGAATTGTTAAATTGGTCTTAAAGTTAAGAATTATACGCAAATGAGTTAATGAAATTGGGATAGATTGTTTACGTGAAATTGGATTGTTTTGTCAGTCCTGCTCATAGAGAAATACTAAAATGAGTACTGTTTTTAACGGTAAGAATGTGGAGGTAATTCGGCTCACGATTTCTTTCTAACCGCCGACCTATAAAGCAATGAGAAACCCATTAACGAGGGAGATAATTTTACTGATGACGTATTTTAGTTATTTGCCAGTTTTTCCTATTTAGAAGAGATTGTATCTGATTTATCAAAAATTCTTAATCATTTTACACTTCTATTTCTTCATTTAGTAGCACTACTATTTGTGATATTTTGTTTAACACTTCTTCTTGGATCGTATATCTAAGATGCTCAACGGCAATTCTATTCATTAAATAGCCAAAATAGGCGTCTTGTTTAAAAATAAAGTCAATCGCCATATTTTCTTTAGGGCTTTTAATGGTGTCTAAACCCACTTGTTTTCGAGCAGAAGGTAATTCTAGATGCGCATTTACCGGAGCACTTATATTTTGCATATTACTTAAAAGACTCATGCTGTTGTCTTGATCTTCAAATCCTAATTTTACAATTGAAAAATACTCAGCAAGCATTTTTCTAAGTTGGTTATTGCTTAATAACTCAGCGTTTCCTGTATTAATATAGGCATCATAAGCACCTGTTAAAAATTCAGCGCGATACCAACCTTGGGCACCATAAATGATGAAATCCTTTATAGAGTCGTTACTTGCACGAGGTATTTTACCTTCATACATTTTAATAAGTTCGCTACTTTTTCTAATCACATTTTTTTGCATGTACATCGTTTTTAGTAAACGATTTTTAGATTCTAATAAGTCGGTTTTTAATGATACTAATAATTTTTGCTCTTGTCTTTGTTGTTTTCTATTTTCATTCCAATTATTTATTTGAAGTGCAATGAGAATCCCAATAACCACAAGCACAATCTCACCAATGGCATATTTAAGATATTTGCCTGTTTTATTTTTTTTCATAAGGTTGTATCTTATTTTTCTAAAAAAATTTATCATTTGTTAGTGTTTGGTCTCAAAGCCTTGAGCATTAGTATCAAGTGCATAGTTACGCTTTCGTTATTTTTTCAATTCTCTATTAATAAGAATTTCAATTTCTTCCATATCAGATAGAATGTTTTTAAATCTTATAAGACTTCCTTGTTCCGATTCAACCTTCATAAATTGACTCCTTTCTAGTATAATAAGAAGCTCTATTAAGTTTTTTTCTTCAAATACATATTCCGATAGTTTGGGCTGATTTTGTATGTTTTTAAAGGTAAACTCCTCACTTCCATATCTATTAGCTGCCATAGATGTAGCTTCACCAGCTCGATCATTATTATATTTAGAAACCTTTTCTGTTTCTTCTTTATATTTGTCTAAACGGATTAATTGTTCTCTAATGATAGGTGGTATTAATTTGATGTCACCTGTATTCTGTAATGTATGTATCGTATTAGATTTGAATTGAACATTATAAAATAGCCAAGCTAAACTTCTAACTTCAGAAATTATTTCAATTATTGGTAAGTTTGGCTGATTATAGATGTCTTTAAAAGCTCTAAATTTTACCATATTAGAATCTATTCTTGAAGAATGCTCTTTTATATATGCTTTGTCGTTATCAAAATCTTGTAGTAATTGTTTATAATAAACTTGCCTTAAGTTTTCAGTTTTCCGTTCATCATTAAGGTTGTTCAGTTGTAAGGCAATTAAAATACCTAGAACTACAAGGATAATTTCACCAATAGCATATTTAAGGTACTTTCCTATTTTGTTTTTTTCCATAAGGTCGTATCGTATTTTTCTAAAAAACTTAATCATTGCTTATTTTATCTTTTTTAAATTCAGCAAAAACGGCCTTTAGTTTATTAAAGGATTTAATTGAACGCTCATAGGCCTCTTTATTTAGATTTAAAGAGGTGTGTCGTGCTAAAATATAATTCTGAAAATGGATTTCTTTGGCATAACTTTTTGCGGTTAACTGCATTTCAAAAAAGCTCACATTTTTAATTAAAAAATTCTGATAATAATCTTTGAATCCGCTAAAATCTAAATCTTCGGAAACTTTAACTTCATTTAATGTTTCATAAGCAGATGATATAGAGTTTCGCAAGCTTAAATCATCAAACAGCTTTAGGTCTCCAGAGAACTTTAAGTTTTCGTAGGTTACCGTTGATGGGTTAAAGTAGTCTGTATCCATTAGCCGAAATGCTTTTGGTGGTAATTTTGGGTTATCGTAGTCTTGGGTGTATAATATGTAACTTAAAGTATCAACCTCTTTAAGCATTTCAATTGTAAAATCTTTAAGCGCATTTAATTGTTCTATGTTACGGTTGGCTTCGTCGTTTAATTGATTTATATATAGATCACGTAATTTTAAGTTGTTTTTATCTTTTGCATTTTCGTTAATTGCTAAAGCAATGAGAATACCTATTATGACCAGTACTATCTCTCCAATAGCGTAAATTAGATATTTACTGAATTTGTTTTCAGAGAGTAATTTTTGTCTAATGTGTCTAAAGAACTTAATCATGTTTAAAACTTTTATTTTTTTCGCAAGCGGTTATCTCAACCAATGGTCTACGAGATTTTTGATTTTACTTTTATTATTTTTTCTTTTTTAAGTAATCGTTTATGAGTTTAATTGTCGCTTTACCTTTTTCGTAATGGGTAATTCTAACCTTGTTAGAAAACAAAATGTTCTCTTTTAGTATTGTAAAATCTTTAAGTGCTTCTTTTTTTTGATCTTCATTTAGATTATCAAAAAAGTGAATGATATCTTCATAAGTTACCTCGTTAGTATTTGAATTCCATCTAGGTGCCATAGAAGCCTCCCTTAAAAAGGCATTATCCGTATAATCATTCAGCCTGTAATATGCATTTGTTTGTAAGGCAATGTAGGTGTTTTCTTGTTTTATAACTTCTTCTACATGCTTATAATAGTTTTGTATACTTTCTCTTAATTCCTCTGAAGCTATTAGTGCTAGCTTACCAGAAAATTTCATTTCGCTGAATACTACGTCATTTCCTTCAAACCAGTTGGCCCCCTGAACGCTGTTTAAAGCTCCTAAGAAAGCTTGTTGATTTGATGTAATTGAATTTGTTCTTATCATACGCATCATCTGAGTAAATGCATCCAGTTTTAGCGTGTCTTTATTCAAATGCATCTCTAGTTCAGTTTGGTCTTTGTGTAAATCCTTTAGAATTCTTTGCAGATAGTTTTGTTCGTATTGACTATTCTTTCTGTTTTCATTCCAATTATTAATTTGAAGTGCTATGAGAATTCCAATAACCACAAGCACAATTTCGCCTATGGCGTATTTGAAGTATTTGGATGTTTTGTTTTCCATAATGAGGTTTTTGCGGATGTTTCTAAAAATTTTAATCATTTTTAGTTGTTTTAGAAAGCTTTTTTATTTCTGATATTTTTTCTAATGCCAGCTCTATATTAGTTACGTTACCAAGTCTATTATCTTTATAAAGTTTAAAAAATGTAAGGTTAGATGGAGTCTCAAAAAAGGCTTTTGAATCCGTAGGTTTACAATACTCGCGCCACTTAAAATCCGAAAATTCTTGTTTTATTACGGGATGCCAATCTGCTTTAAATGAGGTTTCTACATCATTAAATGCTTGATAAACATTGTATAATACTTCGTCGTAATATGAAATTAATGCTAATTGAAGTTCATTGTTAGAAATGGTTT
>Ga0209345_10007047_pt1 | contig 10031 bp, 9 predicted proteins | sample Cruoilmetagenom7_FD_187294 | JGI IMG/M metagenome (GOLD analysis project Ga0209345, IMG submission 187294) | Oil polluted marine microbial communities from Coal Oil Point, Santa Barbara, California, USA - Sample 7 (SPAdes) (version 2) | ecosystem: Environmental > Aquatic > Marine > Oil seeps ... | reverse complement strand
GATCTCGGTTCTGACGGATCGTCCCCTCGAAGCCACTCCCCCGCGCGAGGCGGTGGTGGCCGAAAGGATGATCTACCTGTCCGGTGAGATGAGCGGCGCCGCGCGCGTTCTGGACATCAATGGCCAGGTGATTGCCGAACTCTCGCCCGAACAGGGCGGATTCATCGCCGGTGTCTACCGCGTACTTGTCCGCGAACGCACCAAACACGGCGTGTCGGTTGACGCCCCCGTGCGGCTGGTCCGCACCGAGCGCAACCGGATCGTCATCTACGACGATACCACGAACTGGAGCGCCGACCTCATGGGGTTCGGCGTGAGCAACTCCAGAGCCTTCGCCAGGCTTCTGGACTAACATCGAAAAGGGAACCGATATGGGACTACTGACAAAAGAGGTTGAACACGCCCCCTGCACCGTAGAGGTGAGCCACAAGTTCGAAAGTCTGCACGCCCACGTGAAATTCAACAACGGCGCCGTGATCTATCCCGGCGATGAGGTGAAAGTTCACGGCCCGCAGATCATGGCCCCTTATGGGGAAGTCGTCATCGAAGACCGTGATGCGACCATCATCCGCGCCAGCAAACTGGAACGGCTGTGGACCCGCATGACCGGCGATTTCGAGTTCATGGAACTTTGCGAATTCTCATTCTCCGAGGAGGTCACACTATGAACGTCCATTCCGCTGACGCACTGACCGCCGAGGAAGCTCTTGCCACTCAAGAAGCCCAGCAAGAGAAATTCGACAGCGAAACCGCAACGCAGGTCGCGATGCAGGACACCCTGCTGACACCGCGGTTCTACACCACGGATTTCGACGAGCTTGACGCCATCGACGTCAGCCCTGTTCGCAAGGACTGGGACGCGCTGATTGCCCAGATGCAAAGCGACCCGAACCGCGGCCATTTCAAGAAGAACGAGAACTGGGATCACGTCGATTGGGACGGGATGGAGCCGCAGTTGAAGAAGGAATTCCTTGATTTCCTGATCAGCTCCTGCACCGCCGAATTCTCGGGCTGCGTTCTCTACAAGGAAATGAAGCGTCGCGGCAGCAATGCCGACATCACGCAACTGTTCCAGCTCATGGCACGCGATGAGGCGCGCCATGCCGGGTTCATCAACGATGCCCTGCGCGAAGCTGGCGTTGCCGTGAACCTCGGCTTTCTGACGCAGAAAAAGAAATACACCTATTTCCGGCCCAAGTTCATCTACTACGCCACCTACCTGTCGGAAAAGATCGGCTATGCCCGCTACATCACGATCTTCCGCCATCTCGAAGCACATCCGGAGCACCGCTTCCACCCGATCTTCAAATGGTTCGAGGAATGGTGCAACGACGAGTTCAGCCACGGCGAGGCCTTTGCCCTGCTGATGAAGACCGACCCCAAGCTGACCTCGGGCATCAACCTGCTGTGGATCAAGTTCTTCCTGACGGCGGTCTATTCCACGATGTATGTCCGCGACCACCAGCGGCCCGCCTTCCACAAGGCGCTGGGCGTTGATCCGGATTGGTATGCCCACGAAGTCTTTACCAAGACCTCGAAGCTGTCCGAGCAGATCTTCCCGATCACGCTGGATATCGACCATCCGCGCTGGCAGAGCGGGCTTGAGAGGCTGCAAAAGGCCAATGCCGATCTGGCACGGGCGAAAACCCAAACGGGTCTTGGTGCTGCGATCACACGCTTGACAAGCCAGGCCCGCGCCGCCGCCGCTTTCGTGTCGCTCTTCACCATCCCGGCGAAGAAGCATCAGGTGCCCGTCTCGACCCGTCTCGAGCCAGCCTACTGATGTTGGACAACCCCTGGATCGCAGGCCTTGTCGCCCTCTTTATCTGGTGGTTCTCCACCGGAGTGATCCTTCTGCTCGTGCGCTATGCCGACAAGCATGGCGCACGCGCTTGCAACGTGGCGACCGCCATCGCCTTGCCGGTATTCGGACTGGGCCTTTGGGGGCTTTATGCCTCTTTCGACGACAGCTCGGCTATGGGGGCCTATCTCGCCTTCGTGTCGGCTATTGCCGTCTGGGGTTGGATCGAACTGGCGTTCCTGACAGGCATCATCACCGGCCCGAACTCTCATCGCTGCCCGGAAACCATCCCGGAGTGGGAGCGTTTCATCCGCGCATGGGGCACGATTGCCTATCACGAGATGCTTCTTGTCGCGACCATGATCCTGATTGTTCTCGTCGGCTGGGGTGCAGAAAACGAATTCGGCCTCTGGACCTTTGTCGTGCTGTTCTTTGCGCGCGTTTCGGCAAAGCTGAACCTGTTTTTCGGCGTGCCCAAGATCAACGTGGAATTCATTCCCAGCCCGCTGTCGCATCTGCCAAGCCATTTCCGTCTGTCCCGGTTGAACTGGCTCTTTCCGATCTCGATCACGGCGTTGACCTTTGCGGTGTCGTGCTGGCTCGAACGTCTCTGGGCAGCCGAAACAATGGGCGACGTGATTGGATTCTCGCTTCTCGGCGCGATCACGGGACTGGCCATGCTCGAGCATTGGCTGATGGTCGTGCGCCTGCCGGACGAAAAACTGTGGCGCTGGATGTTGCCTGCGCCCAAGACTGACCGCATCGAAAAAGTACCACTGAGAAAAACCATAATAAACGAGGACGCCCATGGACTTTGACGCTCTGTTCCAAAGCCAGCTTGACGCATTGAAAGCCGAAGGCAACTACCGCATATTTGCCGAGCTTGAGCGCAAGAGTGGGCAATTCCCACGCGCCATCAGCCACAGCGAGAATTCACCCGATCAGGTCACCGTCTGGTGCTCGAACGATTATCTCGGCATGGGTCAGCACCCGACCGTCACCAACGCCATGAAGGCGGCGGTCGATAGTTTCGGTGCAGGTGCCGGGGGCACACGCAATATTTCGGGCACCAATCACGCGCATCTTCTGCTTGAGCGGGAACTGGCGGATCTGCACGGCAAGGAATCGGCCCTGCTGTTCACCAGCGGATATGTCTCGAACTGGGCCGCTCTCAGCACCTTGGGATCACGTATTCCCGATTGCATCATCCTGTCTGACGAGCTCAACCACGCCAGCATGATCGAAGGCATCCGTCACAGCCGCGCCAAGAAGGTGATCTGGAAGCACAATGATCCTGCCGATCTGGACCGCAAGCTGGCGGCGCTGCCCGCCAACGCGCCCAAGATTGTGGCATTCGAGTCGGTCTATTCCATGGATGGTGACATCGCCCCGATCCGCGAAATCGTCGAAGTGGCCGAGAAGCACGGCGCGATGACCTATCTGGATGAAGTGCACGCTGTCGGCATGTATGGCCCGCGCGGCGGCGGTGTGGCCGAACGGGAAGGGCTGATGGACCGCATCACCCTGATCGAAGGCACCCTGGGCAAGGCCTTCGGTGTCGTCGGCGGCTACATCACTGGCTCGGCGGCGCTGTGCGATTTCATCCGTTCCTTCGCCAGCGGCTTTATCTTCACCACCGCTCTACCCCCGGCTGTCGCTGCGGCGGCTCAGGCCAGCATCGCGCATCTCAAAACATCAAGCGTCGAACGCGAAGCCCAGCAGCGGCAGGTCGCACGTCTGCGCGCCATGCTGGACCGGGCCGGTATTCCGCATTTGCACAACGACAGCCACATCATCCCGGTGATGATCAAGGACCCGGTCAAGTGTCGCCAACTGGCGGATATCCTGATGCAGGATTTCGGGATCTATGTGCAGCCGATCAATTATCCCACGGTGCCCAAGGGCACGGAACGGCTGCGCTTCACCCCGTCGCCTTTCCACACGGATGCCGACATCGACCATCTGGTCGCCGCCCTCAGCACGCTGTGGAAGCGCTGCGCCATCGCTCACGCCGTTGCCTGACACCGCCGCGTGATCCACCGAAATCAGAGACTGACCCGCATTGCGGATCAGTCTCTGATCCGGCCTGAAATGCCTTCTTCGTGCAAAACTTCGCGGATCAACTCGCAGACCAACGCGGGTTTTTCCTCATGGGCCAGATGGCCCAATCCTTGCAGGGGAATATAGCGGGCGTTCGGCATCCGCGCCGCTGCCCGCTCGGACACCTCGGCGGGCACGGCTTTGTCGCCGGTTCCGGCAATCAGCACAGTCCTCGTGGTGATATCCGGCAGGTCCGACAGCAATTGGTCCAGCCGCCATTGCGACATCATCGCAAGCGTGGCATCGACATGACCTTTGTCGCGGATCAATCTCTCGTAAAGAGCCATGCCTTCCGGCCCCAGATCAGAGCCTGTTGACCGGATCAGACCCTGTATCCGCCCCGGACCCGACACTGATCTGACGAACAAACCGGCCGTCAACGGATTCAGCGCGAGCATCTTCGCCAGCACCGGAAAAAGCCAGCCGGCCACGCCCTTGAAATGCCCCAAGGCCGCGTTCAAACCGATGACAACCGGCGCTTGTCCTTCAGAGGAACGAAGCCTTTCCGACAGGCGCAGCGCGATCGCCGCTCCGGCGGAATGGCCGATGATTGCATCAGGCGTCCAACCCTGCGCGTTGCACAGGCTTGCGATATCCTCGGTCATCCCGTCCAGACCGCAGCGTTGCCGTGACCCCATCTGCGTCAGACCCTGCCCCGGTAGGTCCAGTGCGATCACCCGATGATCCCGTGCCAGATCGGGCAGCACATCGCGCCAGCTATGGGTTGCCCCGCCCGTGCCATGGATCAGCAGAAGCGTCGGACCTGTCCCGGCCTCCTGGACGTGCCAGCGATGCGGACGCTGCGCCACCAGCCGTGACAGGCTCGCATTCGGCCAGCTTGGCAGATCACGCGCCCAATCCACGCCTACCCCTCCAGCGCGGTCGAAATGGCCGCGCTCAGGCGCTTGGCATCTGCCCTTGGCAGCGGGATATAGGGCGCGCCCATCTGCAGGGCGAGGTCGTGCAGGGTCGCCTGCGGACGGTTCGACATGTCCAGAACAAGCGCGGGAATGCCCTGCACACGCAGGGAACGGGCGAGCGTTGTGGCATCCTCTGCCGCCGCGGCGCGGTTCGGCATTCCGTCCAGTGCGATATTGGCCCGCCCATCGGTCAACAGTGCCACAGTAGGGGTCAGCCCGCGCCCACGGGCGTGAATCGCAAGTTCTCCGGCAGCCTTCAGGCCTGCGGCAAGGGGCGTCCCGCCGCCGCCGGGCAAAGCCGACAGCCGCCGCTTGGTCTGGACCAGCGAGCGGGTTGGCGGCAGCAGTAGCTCCGCGCCGCTGCCACGGAACGCGATCAGCGCAACGTGGTCGCGGCGGGCATAGGCTTCGGCAAGCAGAAGCTCGACAGCGCCCTTTGCTTCGCCCAGACGCGCCATCGCGGCAGAGCCTGACGCATCCACCACGAAAATCAGCAACCGATCCGAGGTTTCTTCGTATCGCTTCAGGCGAATGTCCGAAGGTCTGATCAACAGACCTTCGGCATGGGGCGAGGCTTTGCGCCGCATCGGTTGCCACGGAGCAGCGGCGCGCAGGGTTGCAACCAGATCGATCCGCGACGTGCCGTCCAACCGCCCGGCGCGCGAGGGCAGGGGCCGTCCACGCCTATTGCCCTTGTGCTTCGCACCCGCTCCGCCCGCTCCATTCGCTCCCCGCGTTGCCCGCGACGGCGCAAGCGTGTCCAGAACATGGGCGGGTAACAGGGCCCGCACGGCTTCTATCAGCATCTCGTCAGGGATGCCGGAACCGGGCTCGGGTGTCTCCCCGTCCTGCGGCTGATCTTCGGGTGGAGGTGGCGGGGGCTCCTGCTCTGTTTCTTCCGGGGTCTCGTCAGCGGGCAGCATGGTTGCGCGCGACGGGTAGACCAGACTGACCGCCACGCTCAGATCTTCGGGTTCAAGCACGGTGCGGTCCATCAGGGCCGCATGCGCGCGGGCAGCGCGCAGGGCCAGAATCGGCGCGCGCAGGCTGTCGATGCCGAACCGCAAGGCAATCGCCACAAGGGCGGTTATCTCCTCAGGCCCCACTGGAACGGCCGCAACCCGTCCCCGCGCCGCTTCGAGATTGGCCATGTCGATGTCGGGCGACCAGATCTGCTGCGCGCCGATCCCGTCCATGTCCAGAAGGAACGCCAGCCTTTCGGTCAATGCAGCGGGCGCATGTTCATCAGGCTCTGCACCTTCATCCAGCATGACCAGGCAATGGCCCATGTCGCTGTCCAGAACCTGCGCCAGCCTTGCCCCAAGGTCTGCGCCAGCCCGTTCCGCCATCGTCAGGACCAGTGCGGCGGGGCTCGAGGTCAGGCCTTGATTGAAAACAACCCGTTCGCCGGCCAGGGTTGCAGACAGGTCGATCCCGCCAAAAAGTTGCTCGTCCGAGATGGTCGGATGCAGTTTGCGCCGGGGCAGAGGCAGGATTGGCAGCAGATCGACCAGCGCTTGCCGAACCGGCCCGGACCGCGCCCGCAGGCACAGACCCTTGAGGCCGACAGGATCAACCGCCAGAAGTTGCAGCGCCAGACAGGCCGCCTGCCATCTGTCGACGCCCTCGCTCACCCCAGCACTTCCGTCACGACACGCGCGACCCGCGTGGCCGAACCTGCTTCGTCCAAGGGATCGCGGCGCAGACGGTGGCTGAGCGACGAGGCCGCGATTGCGCGCAGATGGTCACGTGTCAGGACGGTGTCGCCCTCATAGGCGGCCAGCGCCCGCGCCGTCCGCAGCAGCGTCAACTCACCGCGCAAGCCATCGGAACCCAGCGCAATGCACAATTCGGCACAATCCCGCAGAATAGACTCTGGTGTCACGATCGCGGACAATGACTCTCGCGCTGCCAGAATGCGATTTCGGATCTTGGTGTCGGCGCTCCGCCACCGCTTCATGAAGCCCGCGTTGTCGGTCTCAAAGGCGTCGCGGCGGCGGATCACCTCAATCCGTTCTTCGATATCGGTTGGAGAGCGCACTTCGACCGACAGACCGAACCGGTCCAGCAACTGAGGGCGCAGTTCGCCCTCCTCCGGATTGCCCGAACCCACCAGAACGAATCGCGCAGGGTGGCGGATTGACAGACCTTCGCGTTCCACCACGTTCTCGCCTGATTGTGCCACGTCCAGCAGCAGGTCGACGATGTGATCCTCCAGAAGGTTGACCTCGTCGATATAGAGATATCCACGGTTGGCCCGTGCCAGAAGGCCAGGTTCGAAGGCCTTTTCTCCGCGTGTCAGCGCGCGCTCGATATCAAGCGCGCCGACCACGCGATCTTCGGTTGCACCCAACGGCAGGTCGATCACCGGCGTCGGGCGCGAGACGATCTCTTTCGAGCCTATTTCAGCCCAATCCGGGCAATCCTCGAGGCGGGGCGAATTGACGGGGCATCCGGCGACCGCCTTGATCGGCGGAAGAAGTGCTGCAAGCGCGCGCACGGCGGTGGACTTGCCCGTGCCGCGGTCCCCGAACACCAGCACGCCACCAATGCCGGGGTCGATCGCTGTCAGGATGATCGCCTGTTTCATCGCGGTCTGACCGACGATGGCTGAAAAAGGAAAAGGAGATTTCATGCAGGTCTGTCCAGTCTGTTCAAAGGGCTGCCGCCCTGCCAGCTGCCCGTATCACCAAGGACACGGAAGCGGGCATAGAGTTCCTCGCGGAACCAGTTGCCGTCGCGCACGGCGCGGATCGCCTGTGCATGAGGGCCGTCCTTGCGGGCAAAATCAGCCATGCTGGCCGTATCGGGCCAGATCGAAAATGTCACCTGATGGAACAGGGGCACTTCGCCGATACCGATCTTGAAGGCCACGTTGCGGTCGGAGCCGATCACCTTGCTGATATCGGGCACCCTGCGCCAGAACCTGAGGGCAACCGACGGCCTGACGGTGGCCCGTGTGAGGGCCGCCAGGGGGCCGGGGCAGGGGGCTTCGGAGACGGTAAAGGGTTCCTTGCCAGACCAGACGCCCCGCGCGGATGTCGTGGTCAGGAATACGGTCCAATTCTCGGATGCGCGGCGGCGGTATCTGTTGAATATAGCGGCTTTCGCGACCTGTTCACGCGCGGTCGCCTCGTCGGGCCATGTCGCGAGGATGGCATATACAGCGGTGTTCGGGATCGGGGTGAAGCCCTCGCCTGTGCCCGATCCGCATAGCTTCCAGAAGCCGATCCCGGGAACCTTCGGCATGGCAAGACGCCCGGCACCCATCATCGCCAACGCCCAAAGGCGATCGGTCACGCTGGCAAAGCGGAAAAGGCTGAGGCTGACGGTCTGCATTGCCCTTCTTTCGTAATAACTGTCAATTTAGTCTGACACGTGGATAAGAAATTGAAAAGATGGGAAGCACTGGATTGTAAACTAAACTAGACATGTTAGAGTTTACACATGATGACACGAGTCGATCCCCGCCTTCCCGATGAAGTAGCCCGCGCGCAAGCGCCACATGCCGTTGTAATCGGTGCCGGTCTAGGCGGTCTCGCCTCGGCCATGCGATTGGGGGCCCGCGGCTATCGCGTGACCGTGATCGACAAGCTGGACATGCCCGGTGGGCGTGGATCTGCAATCACACAAGGCGGCCACCGCTTTGATCTGGGTCCGACCATCGTGACGGTCCCTCAAATCCTGAGGGAGCTATGGGCGGTTTGCGGACGCGATTTCAAGGCCGAGGTCGATCTGCGCCCGATGGATCCTTTTTATGAGATCCGCTGGCCCGACGGGTCCACCTTTACCGCCTGTCAGAATACCGAGGCGATGCGGGCCGAGGTGGCACGCCTGTCTCCCTCGGATCTGCCGGGGTATGAGAAGTTCCTGAAGGACAGTGAAGCGCGCTACTGGTTCGGGTTCGAGGATCTGGGCCGCCGGTCGATGCACAAGTTCACCGATCTTCTGAAAGTTCTGCCTACTTTCGTGAAGATGCGGGCGGACAGGTCGGTCTATGCCCATGCTGCGAAGCGCTTCAAGGACGAGCGGTTGCGGATGGCGTTTTCCTTCCACCCGCTGTTCATCGGGGGTGATCCCTTCAATGTCACCTCGATGTATATCCTTGTCAGTCACCTGGAAAAGGAATTCGGCGTCCACTACGCGATGGGCGGTGTCGCCGCTATCGCGCAGGCCATGGCCCGCGTGATCGAGGAGCAGCACGGTCTGCTGCGCCTGCGCACCGAGGTGGATGAGATCGTGATCGAGAAAGGCCGCGCCGTGGGCGTCAAGCTGGCCGGGGGCGAGCGGATCGACGCGGATATCGTCGTGTCGAACGCGGATGCGGGCCACACCCATACCCGCCTTCTGCGCAATCATGCCGCCAAGCGGTGGACCGATGCGAAGCTGAAGAAATCCCGTTGGTCGATGGGCCTTTATGTCTGGTATTTCGGAACCAAGGGCACCCGCGACACATGGAAGGATGTGGGCCATCACACCATCCTGAACGCGCCGCGCTACAAAGGACTGGTGCGGGACATCTTCATCAAGGGCAAGCTGGCGGACGACATGAGCCTTTATGTTCATCGTCCCAGCGTGACAGATCCTTCGGTCGCGCCGGAAGGCGATGACACGTTCTATGTGCTTAGCCCCGTGCCGCATCTGGGGCATGACAATCCGGTGGACTGGAAGGCGGAAAGTGCCGCTTACCGCGCAAAAATGCTCAAGGTTCTCGAGGATCAGTTGCTTCCGGGTCTGTCCGACCATCTGACCGAGGAACTGATCTTCACGCCCGAGGATTTCCGTGACCGCTACCTCAGCCCCTATGGCTCCGGCTTTTCGATCGAACCGCGCATCCTTCAAAGCGCGTGGTTCCGTCCGCACAACGTCAACGAGACGGTTCCCGGCCTTTTCCTTGTCGGCGCAGGAACACATCCGGGGGCTGGCCTGCCGGGTGTGATCTCAAGCGCCGAGGTGCTGGATCAGCTTGTGCCCGACCCAGAGACTTTGCCCCAAAGAGGATTGCGTGCATGATCGACCCACGCGACCTTGCACATTGCGAGGAGGCGATCCGGCACGGATCGCTTTCGTTCCACGCTGCGTCGCGTCTGCTGCCGACGGATGTGCGAGATCCGGCACTGGCGCTCTATGCCTTCTGTCGTCTGGCGGATGATGCGGTCGACCTGAACTCAGAAAAGGCGCGGGCGGTTCTGTCCCTGCGGGATCGGCTT